>Ga0193742_1000276_pt1 | contig 36991 bp, 26 predicted proteins | sample L2c1metaG_FD_165511 | JGI IMG/M metagenome (GOLD analysis project Ga0193742, IMG submission 165511) | Soil microbial communities from a riparian zone of the East river system, Colorado, United States - L2c1 | ecosystem: Environmental > Terrestrial > Soil > Riparian zone | place: USA: East River... | reverse complement strand
ATCGGGACATTGGTCATCTGTTTGGCAAAGACACGGTAGCTTACTGTGCCGGGGCGCAGGGTAGACCAATAGCCCGAGCTCGATAACAGCGGCTTGTGTTGATCGATGATCTGGTTCTCCAAAATCTTTACGCCGCACTCCAAATTGTTTTTCGGTTGCAGGATTGTCTTGCCCGGATCATTGGATTTGAGAGTGCGGTCGTGCTCCCAGTCGAAGTCGCAGCCGTACCTTTTCTGGTCCTCATAGGTGAGCTGCAGAAGACCCTCGCTTCGCACGGCTCGTCCGGAGACCTTATCAACGACGGCAACTTCGGGCTCCGTGTGCCGAATCCGCGTGACGGGATCCAGTCCTGCCTCTGCTCCGGCTAGTGCCTGAAAGAAATAGGCCCAGAAGGCTCGCTTGTCATCCTCATTCATCTCATAAAAACGTGGGCAGAAGCGACGAACATCGCGAGGAACCTGCCGCGTGAGCATCGCGGGAGAAAGAGCAAGCTCAACCACCTTGTCCCATTCAGGGTCCCAGGTGACGCCACCCAGCTCGACGCGTTCCGTATGGATAGGAGTCGCAGGAGCCGGTTTCAATGCCGGTCCTTTGATCGGCGGAGCTTTTGCGCTTGCCTCTTCATGCTTCCCACAACCCACTGCGGAAAGCAGCGCAAGCAGTGCAATTGCAGCACCTGCCATCCTCCACTCGATTTTGTCGAACATGGACGTGCCCCTTGCTGTTACCTCTTGTTTAGAGGCGCTGCATGGTCGCGGGGTCTTCTTTGCCGGAGAAATATTTGTCCAGCGCCTGGCTGAAGACCAGGTCTTCCTCGGAGATTGTCGCTGCCTGTGCAAACAAAGTCATGCTGGAATGAAACTTGAGATTCTCCGGATAGCCGAAGATCTCCTCCGCCGTATGTCCTTCGATTGTTATTTTTGACATTATCTGTCGTAGATATTTGGGAAATATGTGTCGTACGCGTGGCCACTGGAAACGACGATCGCTTCGTGAATGAACACTTCCGATGGCGCGATAGGTGGCTTGCCTTCAATAAGATAGGCGTGAAGTCGAGTTGGGAGACACAATCAAAGCAAAGGATCTCGATACCCTGCCCCTGCGCCACATAGCGCCGAAATATCTACGACAAATATCTTCCCACGCCACATCCGGAATCAACTCCCAGGCGGAAAGGGCATCCCGAAGCGAACCCATAACATCGCCAGTCTGGAATTTTTCGCCAGCAGACCGGTTGATGCTGTCGATCTGTCGGACGATTTCCCTGGGGAGTTGAGGCTTGCGGGCCATCAGGCGATCTCCTTGTCGGCTATCTTCGCAAGAAGGAACCTTTGCATTTTATAAACCAAAAAGCTGGATTACCTGCAGCTCGGAAATTACGATTCCCCTTCTCGACGAGTACAAAATCGCCGATACACCGATGGGCAGATCCGTCCTGGCAAGTCGGCTTATCGTCCCTGATCGACTACGCACCGCTGTTCCTCGTAGAACGAAACATCGTAAACAACACGGAATCGAATCCAGTCGACGAAGCTGCATCTAACGGCACATGACCGTGGCTCGTCGACCCTTCTTTTTTGGCGTCACCCTCTTCTTTACAGCGGCAGCCGCCCATGCGCAGAGCTGCCAGACGTATCTATTCCCCTATGTCGTAGGGGACGTGACCCTCGCCACAGTAAAAACACCGCGCGAACCCATTCTTCGCGATGAAGAAGGCTGCCCCGGCAAGGGCGTAAGCTGCGCTTCATACGCCTATCTGGTTCAGGGCGATCGTGTCCTGGTCGCTCATGCTCAGAGCGGCTATCGCTGCATTGCATTCTTCAACGGCAGACGCCAGACGACGGGATGGGTGCGCCAGGAGATACTGAACCCGGCCGCAGTGGATCCGGCCGCACCCACTGCGGCAAATGCCGCCTGGGTTGGCACCTGGACGAGGCAGTCCGGCGAGGCCCAGATCGTAATCCGCAAACAAGGCAGCGAACTGTATGCAACAGCGACGGCCACCCTTGCCGTGAGCCGGGACAACGTGCGCACCGGCGGAGCCGAAGGAAGGCTGAGCGTTCAAGGAAGCAACGCGTCCTTTGGCGAGACTGGTGGCGAGGCTGGCGACCGCTCCACTGTATGCCGCGTGCATGTGCGTCTGCTGGAAGATCTTCTGCTGGCCGATGACGGCGCAACGGATGATTCCAACTCGTCGTGCGGCGGGATGGGTGTCAGCTTGAATGGCATCTACCGGCGCACCGCCAAGTAAAATCCCCATAACCAACGGAGACAGGATGAGCCACCCCGTATTTCTGAACGACGCACCGTACGACCATATGCCCAACGGTAGCGCGAACGAGTGGTCTTCGTTCTTTTCGAAAGCCGGCCAGGAACTGGAGGCCAATGCCTTCTTTCCGCTGCTCTGGATGGCGCTGTTTGCTGCAGAAGACCTTCGCTGGGCCAGATTGATCGATGACGAAGATAGTGATTCCCCGGCTCGGGAGGATCTGGATGATGGAGACCTTAGCTATCCGTATCTCGTTACCTCGCAGGAGAGCGCCCTGGCACGCTTCGCACAGCGCAAGCCGTATTTACAGGCGGAACTCGGTGCGAAGTATGCAGGCGTCGTGGATGCGTTTGAAGAGCTCATACGGTCTGAGTATGCGCCCTACATTCTGCTTCGCACCTCCGGCCTGCCTGATCCTGAGATGCAGGAGCCGGGCCTTCTCTCCGCACTGGCCGAGATGGAGGCATTCGGCCAGGGCAAGCCGGCTATGGGTTTCGTTGCCTTCGGCCTGAAGGATGTACGTTCTCAGTCCAGCAAAACCGCCCTCTATCTACTGGCCGGCGCCGGCGATCAAGCCGTGTGGCCACCGCCAGCAATCGCCGCACAGTTCGGCATGCAGCGGGAAGAGAAGGGTCGCGTTTCCGCAGACTCACAGAATGTGCCTGCAGCAGCCTCTTCCAGTTACAAAAGCAATCCGGTAGCAGAGTGGGGTGCGGCCATCGTTCTAGGGCTTGCCACGGTGGGTGTGTATCTGCGGACCCATTCGGCTCTGCTGGCGGGGCTGACCTTCCTGGCCATGACAGCCATCGTGGTCTTTGTGCTGCTGAAGGTTATGAAGAAACCTGCGCCTTCAGAGTAGCCACATGATTTTTTAGTTGTCATTTCGTAGTGTTCGGGGTTCTCAGTTGGCTTCGCTGGCTGGGATGAAAACGTAACGCGGAAATCTGCTTTCCATCCCCGGACACCCTGGGCCAATTAGGGAGTATCGACTTACCCCAAGTACTGTGATGTCGGCTTGCGTCAACTGATGTCTTCGTGCCTCTGTTGTTGCCAACAGGGCGAGTCACTCATTCAACACTGGTCGATCCCTCGGCCTGAGGATTGGTATACCGGGAAAATGCTGATGTAAGAGCTAAACGATGCCGATTTCTCATATCGTTCAGCTTCCCTAGTAGTTGAACTTATCCCCTGGAAGGCATGGAGTGATCACCGGTTGACGTAGCGCATGAGTTGCCTGTTCAAAGGCAAACCCAAACGCCAGCAATTTCATATCGCTAAACTGGGGACCAGAGAAGGAAATGCCTACAGGTAAACCTTCCGACGTGAACCCCGCAGGAACTGTCAATTCAGGCCATCCGGCCAAGCTGGCGAGGCCCAAGCCAAAGTTGTCAAACAAACCTCGTGAATTTCGTTTAGGAGTCTCACCAATTTTGCCGATCGGTTTTGTCGAGGTTGGGTAAACAATTGCGTCGAGCTTGTCCTGGATAAGGATCGCTTCCATTGATACCTTCACGAAGGCACGACCCTGGTCGCGAGCCGCAATGTAATAGGGATTCGTCGGTGGAGGAGCTCCGGCCTCGGCACGATACATATCAAGACGGCCGGGATTAGCCAGAATGCCAGCTGGAGGCGACGAAGCGACCTTCTCGCTCATTGCGAGGATCTCAGCATGGGTTCGAGGATATCTTGGAGGAAAGGAAGACTGAAGATAGGAGTTGAGACTCGGGACAGATTCTGTGCGGATGAGGATCGATTCCAAATCGCTCTTGAAATGTAAGAGCCAGAACGGGAGCTGAACGTCAATCCCAGTGGCGCCGCAGGTTTTGAGCTTCTCGATAGCCGCGTTCATAATGGTATCGGTTTCTGGATCGTCGCCTGAAAAATCTTGACGCGGGAAACCGATACGGGCACCCCGAAGATGCGTGAGGTTGGCCTGGAGTCAAACGATGAGACGTTACAGTTTGCTGCCAGGCTGATTGCCGGAGAGATTGATCTGGTGGTTTTCCTGACTGGTGTAGGTGTCCGTGCCATGGTGGACATCGTCCAGACATGCTTCAACAAAGAGGAATTCCTCGAGGCATTGCGGCGAGTCAAAATTGCCGCACGTGGCGCGAAGCCTTCGACCGCGCTACGTGAACTAAAGATTCCGGTGCACGCCATCTCAGAGGAACCGAGCACATGGCGCGAACTGATACGCGCCATGGAGGAGTCCTTTGGTGCATCGCTTCGCAACATGAGGGTAGCGGTACAGGAATATGGCGCATCGAATCCGGAGTTTCTGGAAGAGCTAAGCACTCGCTCAGCCGATCTTCTTAAGATTCCCGTCTACCAATGGGCTTTACCAGAAGATCTGCAGCCAATGCGCGATTGTGTATCAGCACTGGTGGCCGGTGAGATTGACGTAGTGCTTTTCATGACCGCAGTCCAGGTGATCCACCTATTCCAGGTCGCTGAGCAAATGGCACTCGTTAAGGAGATCACTGAGCACTTCAATCGATCGTTATTCTTTCGATTGGACCGACTACCTCCGAGGAGTTGGCGCACTACGGAATTCGGCCGGACTTTGAACCGTCACGGTCGAAGATGGGTTTTCTTGTCAATGAAGCGGCGCAGTATTCACGCCGGCTTCTCGATGAGAAAAGAAACAAAAGATTGAGCCTATCTCCTCTGTTGCCAAAGAGTTGGATCAGGAAGACGACCCAGAGGAAGAGACACCTCATCCTGTACGACGTGTTGCCCTGTCGACGCCAACTATGGCAGGATTTCGCGATGGTCTGCAACAGATCGATTTTTTGCACGAGATCAGCAGCCGTATTGCTGCGGTGGATTCGCTGCATCTTGTTCTAGATCTGATCGTGTCTTTCATTTCAAGCGTGATTCCCTGCGACTCGTGCTTCATTTACGTGCTCGAAGGCGAGAGCCTCGTGATGCGCGCCTCAAAGAATCCTCACGCTGATCTGGAGGATCATATCGGGGTTCAAGTCGGACAGGGCGTGACTGGATGGTTTGCGAAGCATCGCCAACCGGTGGCTCTGGCATCCGGCGCTTCTAGTGATCTCGCTTCAAGGCGTTCAAAAAATATTCCTGAGAATCACTTCGAAGCTATGCTGTGTAGCCCCATCATCTGCGCTGCAAGAGTCGTCGGTGTCATCAACTTGCAGCATCGTCTCACCTACAAACACAGCACGCAAGAAGTACGTCTGCTTTCGACGCTTGGATATCTTGTAGGTGCAGAAATTGAGCGTGCACGTCTTGAATCGGAAAATTCTCAACTAGCCAATCGGTTGGAAACACGCAAAGCGGTCGATAAGGCAAAGAGCATCCTGCAACGGGATCTTACCCTTTCTGAGGATGAAGCGTATCAAATGATGCATAGAGAGAACCGGCAGAGGCGAAAGTCTATGCGCGAGATCGCAGACGCCATCCTCTTATCCGAAGAGTTACGCAGAAGTCAGTCGCTCAATAAATAACTTTCATTGACGGTGGAACCCAATACGGTCATGCAATTCAAGAATAGGTGGGTCAAGGATTTGGAACAATCTGTGGTATTTCTGGCGGGTTTAGTACCGATAAGTCGGCACCTGTTTACTCATCATCCTCGATGAGTGCTTCGGCGATTTGGCGCCATTCCATGATCGCCTTGCTTCTAGAGAGCACCTAGAGCGTTGAAGACACGATCCTAATGGTGGCCCTCTTGTTCGCCCAATTCTTCGGCGCGTCTTCCGATTCTCTTGAGCACTTCCTCCATTTGACGCTGCTCGTCAGGCGAGACATGCTGAAATGCACGTTTGATGCGAGCGGCGTGTTGGCGGAAGATCGGAACGAAGATCTGTCGCCCCTTCTCAGGCAGAGAAAACAGTGCGAACGCGGCGATCCCTCTCGCTTTCCACACGACTGACCAACCCCTTCTTGTAAAGTCGATCGACTGCGACGCTGACAGATCCGGGATTGAGGTCAACCTTCGGATCGATGGAATTCACCGGCATTGACTGCGCTAATAGCCAAGAGCCCGTACAGCCTGAAGCACTCGCGTCCGTCTGGGTTCCCGGAAAGTCGCAGTGTTGTTCAGTACATGTGAGACGGTGCCCAATGAGACCCCTGCTAGTCTTGCTATCTTCTGCATGTTCGCCATGGCGTCTACTCCGGCGAGGCCCTCCCGTGGAGTCATAGCCGCAACTCCAGTCTACGTTTCCTATTTTGAAATCGTTCAATCTATAAAGACTTGAGCCGCGAATCTTTCCTACAGCGGAGAGTTGCTTTTTTCTAAGGAAAACGCCAATTTCCATGTCTCTAAAAAGAATCCTTGACAAGAACGGAAGCATGCTCTTACTTTGGTGGGCGTTATTTTGAAAGGTTTCAAAAACCTACTGAGATCAACGCTGCACGCGCGCTCTGGAACGCTCAAAGGGTCTGGAATCGGAGGCTACACCGTGAAGAAAACGAGGGGTCGGCTATGCTTACAATTTCGGCTGATTGGATGGCTGCTTTCAGCTACGTTGACAGTTGGTTATGGTGTCAAAGCCGCTCGTGCCCAAGCGACAAATGCCCAGATTCTCGGGAAGGTTCTTGACACAACCGGAGCCGCCATTCCCAATGCAACGATCAACATCAAGAACAGCGGTACCGGGTTAGATCGTACTGCCACGAGTTCAGGAGATGGCGATTACGCTATTTCCTCGCTTCCTGTCGGCTCGTACACTCTGATGGCAATAGCGACAGGGTTCAAGACCTACAATCAAATCGGGATCGTTTTAGAGGGCGGACAACAAGCTCGCCTGGATGTCATTCTACAAGTCGGAAGCGCAAGTGAAACTGTTGAGGTCACGGCTGCGGGGGTGCAAGTAGATACCAGCTCGGCAACTATCCGTACCGAGGTTGATACTAGGCAGATTCAAGAGTTGCCCCTCAATACGCGCAACTCGCTGCAACTCGTGACTCTGGTGCCCGGCGTTGGAAATGCCTCGGCGGCGGGTGCTGGCACCAGCAGTCTGCCCAACGTGGTGATCAACCAGCGCAGCGGTCCGCTGCTCACCGTAAATGGAAGCCGCGTAAATGGCAGTCAACTTTCACTCGACGGCGCTATCCTTGTAACGGGACTCTATAACCGCCCAGCGAACCTTCCGAATCCTGACTCGATTGGAGAGTTCTCGCTCCTGACAAATAGCTTCGGCGCTGAGTATGGTCACGCGTCCGGAGGCGCCTTCGTCGCAGTCAGCAAATCGGGAACGAACTCTTTCCATGGCTCGGCATGGGAGTTTCTTCGCAATGACGCCCTCAACGCCAGAAACTGGTTTGTTAATACGCCAGCGCCGAACCCGATATATAAACAACATCAATTCGGCGTCGCTGGGGGCGGGCCCATCCTCAAAGACAAGGCCTTCTTCTACGCCACTTACCAGGGACTGCGACTTCACCAGGTGACTCTTGAGAGTCTCGCCACCATTACGCCTGCCCAGCGCACTGGGGACTTTAGCACCACTGCGGCGCAACTCTATGACCCGTATAAAGCAACCTGCTCCGGTCCTGCCGGTAGCGTGAGTGGCAATAACCCGGGCACCGGTACCTTGCCCTGTAATTACACTGTCGCCAATGGATATGCAGGCAGAAACCAAATACCGCAGAGCGAATGGGATCCAATGTCGGTGGCTTTCATGAACACCTACATACCCGTTCCAAATGCGACCACTGGGCTGAATACGGATCAAGTGCCAACTCCTACTACGGGCAACCAATACACGATCAGAGGTGATTACCGCACGACAAAAAAAGATCTGACATATGTTCGTTTCTTCCATATGGTTGACTCGGCTGTAACCGGTCCTCCATATTCCGCCCTTCTTTCCTCGAAGTTCGGCGATAACTTCGAGCAAGCCAACTGGGGTACTACCGTCAGGGACACGCACACCTTCTCACCCAACCTGATTGGCGACTTCGGATTCTCGGACACGAATATCACGACCACCGGCACGCCCTTCGGAACAATCGTGACGGCGGCGCAAATGGGCGCACAGTATGCCACATCCGGGGCCAACGTATCTCCGCTGGTGACAGTATCTGGCGTCACCAGCTTCGGTTCAGGTAGTCCGTGGTATGAGAATACGGCTTTAAAACAAGTCGACTCAAAGCTGTCGTGGGTCAAGGGAAAGCACCTATGGCAGTTCGGTGCCACCGCCCTTCGTGAAGCCGAGAAAATCCTATGGACCCACACTAACTCCTCTGGAAATCCAACCTTCAGCGGCGCGGTGACGGGAAACAATTGGGCGGATTATCTCGTTGGGAAGCCGATTACCTTCGGACAGTACACCCCCTATTTCGGTGATGAGCATTCAGTACAAATGGGATTCTTTGCTCAGGATACTTATAAGATATCGTCTCGATTGACACTGAATCTGGGCATACGGTGGGATCTCATTCAGCCCTGGGTGGAGTTTAACCACTCCTCTCCCGTTGTTAATTTCAATCCCAGTTTTCAGTCCACTCGATTCCCAACCGCCCCTCCGGGCCTCGCGTTCCCAGGAGATCCGGGAATTCCGCCTGGAACCATCTTCTGGGACAAAGGCAACTTTGCGCCGCGGCTTGGATTTGCCTACGATGTCTTCGGCGATGGAAAGACGGCAGTTCGCGGCGGATATGGAATATTCTATAACCCGCCCGGAGCCATCACGATGGCCAACGCAATTGAGGCACCCCCCTTTGAGACGCAACTGATTTTCACCCCCAATACCTTCACCAATCCCTACCAGGGAACCGGAATCACGAATCCCTTCCCATACCCGTACTTGAATCCAGGAAAGAATCCGCTTTGGCCGTTTCCGGCGCAGTTCTACTCGCCGGATCCGAATATCAAGAATGCGTTCACACAACAATACAATTTCAACGTGCAGCGTGAATTTCCGAAAGACTTCATGGTGCAGGTCGGCTATGTGGGAAGCCATGGAAACCGGTTGTGGAATGGGAACCAGGCGAACGCAGGTGTGTTCAACCCAACGACTGAAACCACCGCTGCACTCGCCTCGAAATTTGCGCAGGCGAACCGCCCTTTCCTGCCTGCGTATTACGCCGGCATCACAAGAATCGCGAATATTGGTTTCTCCAACTACAACTCACTGCAGGTTACCGCGCGCAAGCGCCTTTCCGCGGGTTACACCATGCAATTGGCGTACACCTTCTCGAAGTCCCTCGATCCTGGCTCCACTGCCGATGCGGACGGAGCTAGCGCACAAAATCCAGTTAGTCCGATTGTGGGCGAATATGCTCTATCCGACTTCAACCAGAGGCACCTCCTTCGCCTCAATGGAGTATGGGATTTGCCGCAGTTCAAAAACCTGGGCCTGATGCACTATGCCGTGGGTGGATGGGAACTTTCGGGAATCATTGCCTACAGCTCCGGTACGCCCTTCTCGGTGACTACCGGCTCTTCGGCACCGTGGCTCGGAGGGGGCAGGGATATGGGAAATCTGCGCCTGAATGTGACGGGCACGGCTCCCTGTGCCAGTTGCGGTAGCCGATTATCGTGGACGTCGCATGGGACAACAGGATATTTCAACCAAGCAGGCTACGCCACGCCACTTACAACATTAGGGACTTACGGCAACAGCGGGCGCAATAGCATCGTCGGTCCTTCTTTCTTCAATTCCGACGTAAGCTTCGTGAAGAACTTTCCTCTCCTGCCGCGCGAAAACTCCAAGATCCAATTGCGCGCCGATATCTTTAATCTCTTCAACAGAGCACCTTTCAACAACCCAACAACCTCATTGTCGTCGCCGTTCTTTGGCAAAATCACTTCCGCAGGACCAGCCAGGCAGATTCAGCTCGCATTGCGGCTGAGTTTCTAGGCGGGGATGAGCTTTCGTCTAGGCAGCTGGATTTGCCGCATAAGGTCGTGCGGCCACAACTGCGAAATGCAAAGGAGAGCCGTGTATCAACCCGAAACGTATGGCCTGGCACTTTTGTTCATGATCGTCAGCATGCTGTGCTGGGGATCATGGGCGAACTCCATGAAGCTTTGTCCTGGATACAGGTTTCAACTGCTTTACTGGGACTACGTTATAGGCCTGATTGCCGGCGCGGTTCTGTGGGGCGTGACTCTCGGAAGTGCGGGAACAGTGGGGCGATCTTTTTTCGCAGACATCGCTCACTCGGGCATGCATCCGATTCTTCTCGCGATGGCGGGCGGCGCCATCTTCAACATTGCCAATTTGCTGTTGGTTGCGGCGATCGATATCGCGGGACTGGCAGTGGCGTTTCCTATTGGCATCGGTCTCGCACTCATTGTTGGCGCTGTTAGTACCTACATCATCTCGCCCAAGGGAAATCCCATTCTTCTGTTCGGCGGTATTGCGCTCGTGACGGCGGCCATCGTATTCGATGCCATCGCCTACAGGCTGCGCGAAACTGAGCGCGCGGCCATGAGCCGTCGCGGCATCGTCATTAGTTTGATCGCGGGACTTCTGATGGGTACTTTCTATCCTTTCGTTTCGAAAGCGATGACGATAGAAGGTGCGCCCGGGCCCTACGCCGCCCTGCTCTTCTTCGCTCTTGGCGTAGCGATTTGTGCTATCCCCGTGAACTATTTCTTCATGCGCTTTCCACTCGATGGCCGCGAGCCCGCGTCGATGCAGAGCTATTGGCAGGCGAGCGGCTCATGGCATTTCTGGGGCGCCATGGGCGGAGCGATTTGGGGTACGGGAGCGATGGCGAACTTCGTAGCTTCACAGGCCCACATCGTGGGGCCAACAGTCTCTTATTCCATTGGGCAAGGCGCTACGATGATTTCCGCCTGCTGGGGGGTATTTGTGTGGCATGAATTCAGCTCAGCTCCTGCTCGGGCAAAAACCATTTTGGGCTGGATGTTCGTCTTGTTTCTGTGCGGTCTAACCGCGATCGCTTGCGCACCCATCTTCTAATAGCATCGTTCACCGTTACTTGAGAGGAGGAACCTGTTGTCTGCGCAAAAGCCAATTATCGTCGTCGGAAGCATCAATACAGACTTGGTAGCGATGACTAAGAAGATGCCTGCAGTGGGCGAGACTGTCATTGCATCGGACTTTGCGATCCATCCCGGCGGAAAGGGCGCGAATCAGGCCGTAGCCGTAGCGCGATTGGGATATCCCGTCCGGCTCATAGGACGCGTAGGGAGCGATACCTTTGGCGTTGAACTCAAGACGCAACTGTATAGCGCAGGTGTGGATGTCAGCGGTGTTGCTACAACCGAAGGCGTCTCAGGCGTCGCCGTGGTCATAGTGTCCGAGGGGGGAGACAACAGCATTCTGGTAGCGCCCGGGGCGAATCACAAGGTCACACCGGAGGATCTGGATGCCAACGTTGCCATCCTGAGAAGCGCCGGGATAGTGCTAGCACAGCTTGAGATTCCAGTCGAAACGGTCGAATACCTGGCCCGCATCTGCGCACGGGAGAATGTGCCCTTGATTCTTGATCCAGCACCTGCGAGAGAGCTGCCGCGCGGCCTCTTGCAGGACGTAGCGTGGTTCACTCCGAACCAGACGGAAGCAGCCTTCTATCTGGGGGGCACTTACGATCAACCGACAGCTGCTGAAACGGCACAAGTGCTTCTTTCCCGTGGCTGCCGCGGAGTCGTCCTCAAGATGGGCGCGAATGGAACTTATTTGAGCTCGCCGGAGGCTGCCGGTATTCGCGTTCCCGCGTATTCCGTGAACGCGATCGACACGACGGCAGCCGGGGATGCGTTCAACGGTGGGTTCGCGACTGCCCTCATGCTCGGAAAATCTCCGGTCGAGAGTGCGGACTTCGCAGCTGCCGTTGCCGCTATTTCAGTAACACGGAGCGGCGCGCAGCCTTCCATGCCCAGCATGCCGGAGGTAGAGGAATTTATCCGAAGCCGATCGGGCAACACTGCGTATGCCGGGCACGAACGGTAGTCCGCGCCGGCCATTGATCTAGTGATTAGATGATCGCCGGTCAGAAGAGAGATTGATAACTATTCGTATTGAAGGAGCTACTAAATGAGAATCAGCTGTCGAATGGTTTGGCGTACTGTGAACTTGATTGTGTTGTCCGCCATGATGATTGCACGGGCCGATGCCCAATTCGGGAATCCCACCGGCCAACTCATTCCTCCACCCCCATGCTTGACTATGGGCCCCATCACACGGCCTGGGACCGGTTGCACTCCTTCCACCCATCGAGACTGGCTCGCCGACACCAGACATTGGCGGACTGAGCGCCTCATCCGCATTGGTTATGACGGCTCTCGTTACAAGCTTCCGGAACTTCAATGGGCGCAGCACAGTTTCATCCAGCCCCAGATGATGGCGCATGACCGCTATTTGTACGATCCCGTCAGTGGGAAATACACCGTTGACCGGTACCTTGATGACCTTCAGAAGCGTTACGGAGGCATCGATGCAGTCCTCGTCTGGGCGGTGTATCCGAATGTAGGTATCGACGATCGGAATCAGCACGACATCACGCGAACCATGCCCGGAGGGGTGGAAGGATTGAAGCAAATGGTGGCCGATTTCCATCGCCGTGGCGTGAAGGTGCTGTTCCCCATGATGATGTGGGATCAAGGAACGAAAGACCCAGGAACAAACTGGCCGACGGCGTTTGCGGAATTCATGAAAGAGATCGATGCTGACGGAGTCAATGGTGACACACAGGATGGCGTGCCACTGGCGTTCTCTCTCGCGGCTGAAAAAGCCGGCCATCCGCTCGTGTTTGAGCCGGAGGGCGGCCCTAGCGATGAGGCTCTCGCGTGGAATGTGCTCACATGGGGGCAGTATCAATATACGTTTGTTCCTGGTGTGGATAAATATCGTTGGCTTGAACCTAGACACCAGGTAAACATTCAAGGCCGTTGGGATCGCGACAAAACGAACGCTCTGCAATACGCGTTCTTCAACGGCGAAGGTTGGGAAAGCTGGGAAAATGTCTGGGGGATCTGGAACGGCGTTACCCCGCGCGATGGAGAGGCAACACGCCGTGTGGCCACGATCGAACGCGCTGTGGCCCCCTTTTTCGCAAGTGAGGGATGGGAGCCGCTCTACCCGATGCTGAGATACGGTGTTTTCTCGAGTCGCTGGCCGCAGGGAGGCCGGAACGTTTGGACCATCGTGAACCGCGGTGAGTACGATATCGATGGAAATCAAATGACAGCGCCCTACAAGCAGGGCATGCGCTTCTTCGATCTTTACCACGGCACTGAACTCAAGCCCGAGATCAAGGGTGATCAGGCAACACTTTCCTTTTCAACCGAAGCACATGGGTTTGGAGCGATCTTAGCCACAGGCGACGAACCTGATCCTAAGTTTAAAGACCTGATGGAAAAAATGAAGGGAATGACTGCCAGACCCTTGTCCAACTACTCACACGAGTGGCAAGCTTTGCCGCAGCACATAGCAGAGATCGCTCCTTCTCCACTCGCTGCGTCCGCGCCTGAAAACATGGTTCGGGTCGATGGCGGCACCTATCTGTTCCGCGTGCAGGGAATAGAGATCGAGGGCTCAAACGATATCGGTGTAGACGTTGAATTTCCCTGGGAAGACAGTGCTCGCCGCTTTCATGAACATCCTATGCAGATCAAGCCCTTCTTTATGGACAAGTTTCCGGTGACCAATGTTGACTTCAAGAAGTTTCTTGATGCCACGCAATATCGTCCAAAAGACACTCTTAACTTTCTCAAAGACTGGAAAAACGGCACTTATCCAGAGGGATGGGCGAACAAACCGGTCACTTGGGTGTCACTTGAAGACGCCCGTGAATATGCGAAGTGGGCAGGTAAACGGCTTCCCCACGAGTGGGAGTGGCAATACGCCGCGCAGGGCAGCGACGGCCGAACGTACCCCTGGGGAGACTGCGATTGGCTTGCAGCCTCACAAGGCAGCGGTCGAAGTGGCTGCCCTGCCGATGCCGTGAATCTTGCCCCGACTCCGGACAAGGGTCGCATCATGCTTCCGCCAAGTGATGTGAATGCGCACCCGCAAGGAGCCAGTCCGTTTGGCGTAATGGATATGGTAGGCAACGTGTGGCAGTGGACCGACGAGTACCTCGATGAGCACACTCGCGCTGCCATCCTTCGCGGAGGCAGCCACTATCAGCCGCAAGGCTCGATATGGTACTTCCCACAGGCTTACAAAAACGATCAGCATGGCAAACTGTTGCTCCTGTCTCCCAGTTACGACCGTTCGGGAGCGGTGGGATTCCGCTGTGTCAAGGACGCACAATGACTTGCTTCCCGCGAAGAGAAAGCACTTAACCTCACAGTCAGCACCAATTGATGCCAACTTGGCAGGCAAATGGGGGCCACGTGGCTGATCTTAGGCATCAGCTCTTCTCTATACTGAAGGTCTCAGTGCTCAATGAGCGCCTCGGCGATTTACCACTCATCGACGGGAGCGACATTGTGACTTTCGCATTGTTGACGGAGCATATCTTCATTGAGAGATCTTCCTTGATGGTTAGGAGAGAGAGCGCAGTTCGCTTCGGAGCCGATCCAGATCGTTATCGTTGAGTGACACTTCCACCTCTTGATGCGTCTGCTGCCATGTAGGCAATGCCGAAGCGAGCAGCGCTTCGCCAGCAGATGTCAGGATCAGCCGTCGGCTGCGATGATCCGTCTGGCCCGGAATGATTTTCACAAGGCCACGCCGCTCGAGCGGCTTCAGCGCTGCGGTGAGCGTCGTGCGATCCATCGCGAGAAGCCCGGCGACCGAAGCCATGCTGGCTGGCTCCGGCCGATTCAGTGACATTAGCAAGGAAAACTGACCGTTCGTGAGCCCCAGGGGCCGCAGGGCATCGTCAAAGCGCCGGGCCAGGGCGCGCGCCGCTCTCTGCACGTGCAGGCAGAGACAGCAGTCGCGCACATGGAGCGTGGTCGCGAACGGAACCAGTTTCTCACTTGACATCGATTCAAATATGTTGATATCAACGTAAATTGTCAAGCAGTCTTGCGTCCCAGCAGGGCATACCAAGGACGGCGAATCGGCGGCTCTAAGTCTGAAAAAAGCGAGAACTCACCATGTCATTCCTTCGTGATCTGAAAATCGCTGTACGCTCTCTCTGGCGCGTACGTTCGCTATGGGTGACGGTCGCCATTACACTCGCTCTCGGAATCGGGGCCAACGCTGCCATCTTCAGCATCGTTCGTGCTGTGTTGCTGCGCCCGCTGGCCAATCGCGACGAGGACCGTCTGCTGTACCTGCGGCAAAGCGCGCCCGGACTCGGCGTGCAGAACACAACGTTTTCCGTGCCTGAGATCGACGATCTTGGCAAGGGCCTGAAGACCATCACCGAGCTTGGCACCTTCTCCACAGTGGACTTCACCATCATCGGCCTCGGGACACCGCGCGAGATTCCCGCCGGTGTCGTCGATGGGCACTACTTTGAAGTGATGGGACTGCGCCCGGTGCTGGGTCGCCTGCTGACGCCGTCCGATGATGGCCCCAGCGCAGTGGGAGCGGTCGTGCTGACCTATCGCTTCTGGAAGGAAGATCTGCACGGAGACCCGAGCGTACTTGGCAAACCGGTGCATCTCGAAGGTGCCGGCGGCGGCGGCGCGCGCAACGCAACCATTGTTGGAGTGCTCGAGCCTTCGGTGCCTTATCCCGCTTCGACTGAGGTCATTGCTAACGTCGTGACCAGTCCGCATCATCTTTCCGCGACAATGGTCACTGGCCGCGAGCATCGCATGACCGAGGTCTTCGGCCGACTCGCGACGGGAGCCACGCTGGAAGCTGCGCGCTCTGAGCTGCGCACGCGCCACGCGGCGATCCTGGCGGCGCACCCTGAGACCTACAAGCCTGACGACCATTACCAGATCGACGTGAAACGGATGCACGACCAGATCAACTCCCGCGCCAACACGGTGTTGTGGGTGTTGTTTGCGGCCGCGGGGCTGCTCTTCCTGATTGCATGCTCGAACGTCGCCAACCTCGTGCTTGCCCGCTCAGTTCGCCGCGAATCGGAACTCGCCATACGCTCGGCGCTGGGGGCCACCACGGCGTCGCTGCGCCGCTCACTTCTCGCCGAAAGTCTTGTGCTCTGCGGTAGCGGAGTCCTTGCGGCGCTGCTTCTCGCATGGCCCATGGTTGCCATCGTTGGACGTTATGCGGCTCGTTTCTCGGTGAGAGCCGATGGATTGGCGCTTGACTTTAATCTCGTGTGGTTCGGGATCGCACTCGCTCTTGGCGCGGCGGTTTTCCTTGCGTTTATTCCTCGTCTGCCATCGTCGGGTGCGCAACTCGGTACAAGTCTTGCCAGCAGTGGATCACGCAGCAGCACAGGAAGCAGCAGCGGGCGGCTGCGCATCTTTGCCATCATGCAGATTACGGCCTCGTTTTTGCTCTTGACCGGAGCGGCAGTGTTGATGCGCACGCTCTATACGCTCGAAAACACGCGTCCGCCCTTTGATACTTCGCACGTTCTTGCAGTGAATCTTCCGGTGCTGACCTATGGTCGGACTCCCGAACAGATCCAGAACTTCTACCACAACGTGCAGCGCCGGGTGAGCACTCTGCCCGGGGTCGATCACGTTTCTACCGGTTTCAGCGTTCCCTGGCGCGATGATCGGGGGCTGGACATCAGCTTCACCTTCTCGATACAAGGTGGTGCGCGCAAGAATGGCGTCGATGACTGGCGGGCGAAGTTCCGGTCGATCTCACCAGATTATTTCGTAACACTGGGCGTGCCGTTTCTTGAAGGGCGCGACTTCCGAGACACAGACAAGACCGGTTCAGAGCGCGTGGTTATCGTGAGCCAGAGCCTTGCCAAATCGCTCTTCCCCAATGGGGATGCGCTTAACCGAGAGCTGCACTGGACAGATGGTGTGATGAAATTCGTCGGCATCGGCTATGAGCCGCGTCGCATCATTGGCGTCATTCCCGACATCGACGATGAGAACATCATCCCCGCGCCCGCCATGACAGTTTACCAGCCCACCGATCAGGAAGGTTGGCAAGGACGTCTCTTCGTGCGCGTCAAGGGCGCGGATCCATACGCACTCGCTCCGGCCATAACACGCACGATTCATGAGATTTCAGCCGAACAGCCAGTGGAGAAGGCCAGCACCCTAGATGATATTCGCGCCGAGGTGATGACCCCTGACAAGCTTAACGCCGTTGTATTCGGTGGATTTGCAGCTGTAGCACTTCTGATTTCAGTTGTAGGTGTTGCTGGCGTACTTGCGTTCTCGGTGAGTGGCCGCACGCGTGAATTTGGAATTCGCATGGCGCTGGGAGCGCAGCCACGAAACATACTCGCGGATGTGCTTTTGCAGGGCCTCACAATTGCCGGTATCGGCGTTGGCACGGGCATTGTGTTCGGCGTTGCTTTCGCGCACGGCATCGCCAGATACATCACGGAAGTTCGTCAACCGGGGATACTCACCTTTATCCTGTCAGCCTTCGTCATTTTGGCTGCAGCCGTCATCGCGTCCGCTATACCAGCCGCTCGCGCGGCGCGAGTCAACGCGGTGGAAGCACTGCGCTCGGAGTAGTGTGCAAGAAAACACAGAACAAGGCGGATTTTCCCTCGGGTGGGCCAAACACTCGCAAACTCGTCACTCGACGAGCGTATTCCATGCATGGTGCGCGAAGATGGAAGTCCACTTCAAGTGACTGAAAGTTTAATTGATGCAAACAGGGCGAGTCACTCATCGAAACGCCGTCTTGGAATGGGCGACATTCGAAGCGCCTCCATACCGTTGCCGGCACCGCCCTAAAGTGCCGTTAGCCGTCGATCAAGTGTTGTGGCAACATAGGAACGCGTGTAAGCGAGGACGGCTTTGCATACGCGGGTGAAATTAGTGGAGTTGGTAGGCGGGGACAAACAACCTGGGGAGGAAACCATCCCAAATGATCCTAATCGGAGGCGCTCCCGCGTCGCGGTTCGAGCCCTGTCGTTCCCGCCACTAAGCCAAATAAATGCAATGGTTTAGCGGTGCAGACAAAGTGACAGAAACTTTCTGCGGTACGCAACGGTACGATGCTTCCGAACTGTTGTTTCTCATTTCAACAACACCTCTATTTGCCTCCTTCTTTTTATCCGCTGAAAACGGATCGCGATACGAGGGTTAGCGTATCTGCGGTCTCAATAAATGCGTTTACCTAGACATCAAGAAAATGTTTGCCCTTGCAATAGTGAACTCCATCGCTTCAATAAATGTCGACGATCGGGCATCAGGGGGTCGGTGTTTGATACGCGTTGTGGTTGAGCCGTGCAAGGAGGCGGTGTTGTAGGCAGCCATTGGCTAATTGATGGTTCGGTTACACCGTTTGCGGGTAGAGTTCCGTTCTGCATAAGGACTTCGTAGTTTAGCGAATAGACGTTGCGCCAGTAATCGACGGCAATTTTTGCAATATTGAAATTCATGGTAGTCGACAAAGGGGACGTAGAGACGGAATCGTTGGGATAGATGTCCAGGCGATAAGCACCGTTGCTAAATGACAGGACATAAACGAGCCCACTGAAGTCGACAGCGATATCGAGATATTGCGTATTCGGCCCTCCCGTTTCAGTCAGATTGAAAAAATAGGGTGTACCTTGACGCGAAAAATAACGAACAGGATTTGCCGACACGTCCAAGGCATGGATACGGTTATTGCCGCCTTCCAGCACCAGGATCACTCCGTCCGCGGTTACTGTGGCTGCGACCGGTTGGCTGAAGAGCCCTGGTCTTGAACCAAAACCGCCGTGCAACGTCGACTGGAGATTCTGAGTGGCGAGAGCATCAGTTGTCGACTGACTCGGCAGCGCAAGTGACTCCAAACGGCTGGCCGATTGATTGATGCTTACGACCGTGCCGGACGGGTGTAAAACAAGGTCATCCGCCGCCAGGGCGAACTTACCCCATGCCTGATCACCCTTCGGAGAAGAGAACACAGTGGGGTTTAACGTGACTTGTCTCAAAAGATTAATGTTATCGGTGGTATCAAGATAGAAGTTGAGGTTCGGTCGCCCCAGCGGATCGTAGACAAGTTTGGCCGCACCCTTCATCACGCACGGAACCATTGCGTAGTTTTGCTGCGCATTGGACCCCGAGTTCACACTTGGCAACGCGGCAAGCTGATCGAGCTGAGCGGTTAAATTTGGATCACAAGAGGATGTAGTGTACGACTGCCAACCATATCCGATGTTTCCGTACGTTGTGTTGTATGTGATCCCGCGATACTCACAGATGTTCCCCGGCGCCGGATCGCAGTTGGACGTAGAGCCCGGTGGCTGCGGCGCAGGAGCACATATCCACATATGGTTTCCGCTGTCGTCGAGAGCGGTTTTTTGCTTGTGCTGGTAATGAGTCGATGACGTAATCGGAAGCTGAACCTCGGTGATTGTAATGCTTGGCGCGGCAGACGAAGATGACGGTGGAAGATTAGGAATCGAACCTGTGGTTCCGTGGCCGACGTGCGTCGAGTTCACGGTATAGAAGCCCACCGTAATCGTGACCATTCCTCCAAGAGGTACATCGTTGAAGACGACAGGCGGAAGTATCTTTACACCACTTCCTGGCATCCGAAGTGTTTGGACGTGAGGCGTTCCACCATCAAAGATTGCTGTGACGGTATAGGTTGCTGCGGATGCAGGAAAGCCTCCAGGATCTTTAGGATCAGGCGCTATCGTCACGCTGAGATCATAGGTACCAACAAGATTGTTGACATAGGTCCAGGGCGAGGAAAGTGTTTCGACAGTTGTCTCCGCTATCTCTGCGTAAGTCCCGAGCACCCCGATGGCCTGGATAATCTCTCCGGCAATAGGGATGGCATCTTCTGCGATATCGAGCACTTCAAATTCGATGAGGAAGGCTACAAAAGCCGCAATGAATTTGCCCATCGCCGGCCCAATCGCACCTCGAACAAACGATCTCCAGAAGATAGCGATGGCTTGCGCCGCTGTGCCGTTCGGAAGTCCTGTGGCGAACTCTTTTGCGACTCCAAGGGCTACTGGCACAGCAACCTGCTTCACGAAAGCGTCGATGTTGCTAGCAACTCCGAGGCCGATCAGCGCTGCGGGAACCACCAGATTGAACAGGGTCGTCATCACGATGCCCATGATCTCGGTGTCTTGTGCAACACGTGAGCCGACTCCAAGTCCACTCGCCAGGATCAGAGCAGAAGACGCCTGAAGACTAGGAAACGTGAAGTTGAATGAGTTTGAGGACGACTCGACCGGAATTCCGAAGATCGTAAATTCTGGCGTGAGTGATCCGATGAGAAGTTCGTTATTCGGCGTGATGAAAGGTTCATCGGGAGCAATACCCGAAGGGAGACTCGATACAGGAACGACCTTATCATCTGAATCGTAAAATTGGATATATAAAGCAAGGTAGCGAAGGTACCAGTTCTTGAAATTGAGTGCGATGGACGTCGATCCGCCATTACCAGTCGGTGTCATCGTGCAGCTATAGCCGTTGAAATTTGTGCTCACATCTTTGAGCGTGTAGCTGGCGTTGCCATTGGACCGGACTCGGCGAAGGGATGTCGAACTTTGATTGATGCTGGTGACTCCGTCATTTCGTGTCCAGACATTCCCTTGCGGAACGCTTCCCGGATTCCGTGTAACGTCCACTCCGAGTGAGGTGTCATTCTTGACACTCTGGAGCGCAGGCCTTATGGCGTTGCTGATGAATGGATTATTGAGCTTGGGCTGCCATTTAGGATCATAAAGAGTCAGACCTGCATATTTTCCTTTCTGATTTTTAATTGGTGTCCCATTGCTATCCGTGTACGGCACTAATGTAGCCCAGCCAGAGCTGTTGTCGACTGTCGGATCGTCTTGAGGCTGGGCTGGCCCTGCAATAGACAAAACCTCCGAAAGCTGAGTGATCTCCCCGCTAAGAGAATTGATGTGATTCTGCATAATGTGGGCCGCAGAGGCGGGATCGGCGCTCACCAACTCAGGATGCATATTGACCAGGGTTGCGGCCCAGTCCGTCGTATCCAGAAAGATTTGCTCTTCAAGAGCGTCACGAAGCGTCATCGCCGCGGGGAGGTTGTATTTTTTCCTCTTACTCGATAACGGAAGGGGACTCAGGGCATCGGATTTCGCTCGCGCTCTGGTGTAGGCCTGCGTATAGCTGCTTGAGGGTAGTACAAGATAAACGCTAGACATCTGCCAGTCGCCTGCAGTGAAGTTCGGATCTTTGACGGTGTAAGTAAGCTGAACCTCGTTGGCGGACGACATCACGTTTTCGAGTACGTGAGTGATGTTGTAGTCCGGGACCGCCGACAAGAAGCGATTCGTCCGACGCTCCCGCGCGAGAGAAGCGTCTCCCTTTGCTAACTCCCTCAGTTGATAGACCTGGCCTCCCAGCAGCATCCTGTAGTCGTGTCCGGAGTAGGACTCATGAGAGAGGTTGATAAAAAATGTCCTCCGTTCCCTTACTGGCCGCGGCCGAAAGACCTGGCCGATCAGTTCAGGCGCGACAGCCAAAGTGGCTCCGGTTCCGGCCGCGCCACCGATAAAGCTTCGCCGCGAAAGGTCTTTGAGAGGGCCGCCGGACTTGTCATCAGGGTGTTTCATACGATCTCCTTCTTAGGTCATTTGTGGTGGGCCCTTTGTGAAGAACGCCTGATTAGTGCTGCGAAGCAGGTGCGTGAGGTGGCTTTGGATAGCTCGGAGCGGAGGGTTGCTTAGGTGGTTTTGGGGGAGTTGGAGGATGGGGAGGAATTGGTGGCCGTGGCTGTTTTGGTCCGGGTGAGATGACAAGAGGTATCCAGGCCGGGTCGAACGTACAGATCTGTTGCCCGGATATTGGAGCGGGCGTGTACGTGGAAGGACTTTGATACGACACAAACTGTGTGATGTCCACGCGACTCGCCCATTTCAGGTTCGAACCGTTCGGATTGGCCGCCCCACATCCGGACTGATTATTGTTACTTTCATCAGGGCAAGTGATATTCATGTTGGTTACAGGAACCGTAGTTGGACCGGCGTACGCCATTTGCGCGCAAACGGACTCTCCAGCCTTTCCCCAATAGCCTGCAAATGTAGTGTGCTGACCGTTGAGGATCATGTTGATCGTGTTGCCGCCAGGGGTAAAGTCTACGTATGCGTCGGCTAGGGTTACCCTGTTCTCAAGGGTCAGGGACGACAGGTTGGCACCTTGCAATAACGCGCCTGCTAATGACGAATTTGCGCCACTCGAATCTGAAGTGATTTTGGCACCGCTAAAGTTCGCTCCAGAAAGAATCGCGTTGGAAAAATTCACTCCCAGACCTGTGGCCGAGGTAAAGTCCACTCCAAACAGATATGTACTGCTGAAGTTTGTTCCATCCATCAGGGCGCTGGAAGCGGTTGCACAACCTTGGGTGAACCCATCTTGCCCTGGCGTGCACAGTCCCGTCCCCACCGCGCCCTGGCTATAGAAACTTGCATTTGTGAATTCGGCTCCACTCAGGCGCGCCTGAAACAGGTTGACATTCCTTAGGAATGCGCCGTCCAGGTGTGCTGCTCCCACAGACCCAGAAGGTGCGGCAGTCAGTAGAGCTCCGCTCATATTCGCTCCTTCGAGATTTGCCGCTGTCAAAGTTGCGCCGTAAAGCGTCGCACCGCTCAGATTGGTAAACCGCAGACTGCTGTTGTTGAAACTTGTTTGGGTGAGATTTTGACCCGACAAGCCTTGCGCATAATCCAGGACTACACTTTCTAGAGAAGCACCGGCTAAAGTCGCGCCGTTGAGTTGAAGCGGGTTAGCCTGTGACGACAGCACCTGATTCGCTGAGGCGGTCACTACAGTACCCGTAAGATTGAGTCCGTTCCATTGTCTTGAGGAGTTCGCACTCGGCGTGAGAATCGTGTAGGAGAGATTTGCTGCGCACTCGCTGCTAAGCGTGACCTGGGTGCCAGCGAAATTACCCGATGTTAGATCAAGCAGGTGAAACTGATCCGAACCAGAAAGATTGACGCCGCACAATGTCGCCTTCCCAAAAGAAAAATTAGCTGCGTTCAAACCACTCAGGTTGACTTGGTTTAGAGTGGCATCGGCGAACTTCAGACCGGTCCCGCCGACAACTTGGCTGCTGCTCAGGTTAATGTTGTTGAGTGTCGCGCCTGTGAAGTTGAAGTTGCTGATGTCAACACCAGTAAAGGTTATGTTGTTGAGAGTTGCACCGGTGAAATCCAACGGCGTGTTGCCGAGCTTTGCTCCACTCAGATTGATATTTGTAAGAGTGGCTCCCGCAAACTTCGCGCTGGTCAGTGTCGCATTGCTGAGGTTCAGATTGCTGACTACGGCGTTGGAGAAGTCCGCACCCGATAAGTTCCAGCCAGCAAAATTGGCGATATCCGATCCGGCGGACGGAGTGAAGGTTACTCCCTTTAGAGAACAGTTCACACAGTTGCTTCCAAGCATGTCGTGCGCCAGTGTCAGCGTGGTGAGCAGAGGTTCGACGAAGATCTGACCTGTGGGACTGCTGCTGAGACAGGTGGGTGTGTTGCTTACCACCGCTCCTTGAATATCGGTTGAACTTGTCCCCCAGTACAGACTGGAGCCGACTCCCACGGCAGCGGACTTGGCTGTGCCATCAAGCGTTGTCACCGAACTGCTGAGATCCGTGAGATTGTAAGGAGGGCTTACAACGCCGGCACCCATAAGAGGGATAAAGACAGCCGCCTTTCCTTGCTGTCCGCATCCTTGATAGAGCGCGACTTCGCCGGGCTGTAATGGGCCCGTTGCCGTCCCGTCGGGAAGGAATCGAAACAGAACCTGAAACTCGTCGCCCCTCTGAAACGTTCCGTTGAGGAACTGATTTCCATTTTGGTCCGTGTCGACCGTCAAGTTTCCGTTCTGGTTCAGCCTGAACCTGAATTGATAGTTGCCATCATCGTTGATCTGGACTCCAGGCGAATCCCCGCCAGGGCCGGTCCCATAAGCATTCTCGCAATAATACCCACAAGATGACGCCACGTAGAGTTCAATGAGAAAGATGGACCAGACATTCGGTTGCGCGCCCAGCAAAGCAGGGTTCTGAGTTCCGGTTCCATCCGGCAGCTGCCATAAGGAAAGTCCGTCAAACGCGACGTTCCGTACGAGACGAATCTCAGCAGGGTTAGTAGCTCCTCCTGGCAACGGCTGTAGAGAAAAGACCCGATTACCGAATATTCCTAGCGGACTAACCGTTGTGTCCTGAATAGCCCAGTATCCACGAGCGGGATTGCCGTTAGCATCAACTAAGGGCACCGGAGGCGATGTTGCCGTAAAGGGATCCACCCTGACAGATGCAGCAGTCCCAATCGGGATCTTGCGGCCGCGGCGTCTCAAAAGCTTCACGGCGGTGACGCCACCAGAGAGATTGGCGAGGCCGCAACCGCTTCGATCCAGGATAGGCGTAATGAATTCGCCGTTGCTGCTCGTTAGCCTAAGGCCCGTGTAAATCCCACCGCCGCCGCTCAGACAAAAGGTGTGTCGGCCGGCCTCTAATTGATAGTGGCCTTCCATATCCAGAGATTGCGCATCGAAGATCAACGTTTGGTGCGAACTCGCTGCGGGCAGTGGACCCGGTACTGCCTTTTGGACATGAACAACGACGCTATCCGGAGATACGGTCTCGCTTTGAGCGAACGCGAGAGTACTCCTCCATGTTGCGCAAAACAGAAGAACCGAGAACATGACGTACTCGATCCGGGCGTAAGGTGTTGCCGGACGCCGTGAGTGACTCATCGAATCGCCTCAGGTTTCAATTTTGAATTGGGCCCGGGGCGATCAGTATAAACATGCTTAGCCCGTATTGGATATCTTCTGTTTGTGAATCCACGTTGCCATGGTGTCAACGAGTATGATCGTTGCCAGTCAAATTAGGTAGTCCAATTACTCCTCCTACGTCTTAGAACAGAGGGGAAACAGTACAAGTTTTAAATGTGTACATTGAATGGGAAGTGACCGGGCGTTATCATTTCCCATGAGTGAAAAGCTTCGCTGGGGTGTCCTCAGCACTGCAAAGATTGGTCTTAAGAAAGTCCTGCCTGCCATGCAGCAAGGCCAATATACGTCTGTTACCGCCATCGCATCCCGCGATCTTGCCAAAGCTAAAGAAGCCGCAGCAGCGCTCGGCATATCCAAGGTCTACGGTTCATACGAGGAGCTCCTCGCTAACCCGGACATCGATGCCGTCTACAATCCGCTTCCCAACCAACTACATGTGCCCTGGACTATCAAAGCCGCTGAAGCGGGCAAGCACGTTCTGTGCGAGAAACCTATCAGCCTCACCGTTGCCGAAGCCAAAACCCTCCTCGACGTCCTCACCAGGACTGGCGTCAGAATCGGGGAAGCTTTTATGGTCCAGACTGCGCCGCAATGGCTCCGGCTCCGTGAACTCCTTACCGAGGGCCGCATAGGCACCCTTCGCTCCGTCGCAGGTTTCTTTAGCTATTTCAACGACGATCCATCTAACATCCGAAATCAGGTCGACTGTGGAGGAGGTGGCCTGATGGACATTGGTTGTTACCTCATATTGGCCTCGCGCTGTGCCTTCGGACAGGAGCCTCGCCGCGTCGTCGGCTGCATGGATCGTGACCCTAGGATGCACACAGATAGACTCACCTCAGCGATCCTCGACTTTCCGGCAGGACAGGCGATCTTTACCTGCAGCACTCAGTTAGTGCCCTACCAGCGCGTTCAATTCTTCGGCACCAAGGGCCGCATTGAGATCGAGATTCCTTTCAACGCGCCTCCTGACCGCCCCACGCGCCTCTTCATTGATGATGGTAGTGATCTTTTTGGAGGTGGTGTCACCACAGAAATTTTTCCTGTGTGCGATCAATACACCCTCCAAGGCGACGCCTTTTCCAAAGCCGTTTTGGAGAATACCGAGGTGCCGGTACCGCTAGAAGAGGCAATCAAGAATATGGCTGTCATCGAAGCCATCTTCAGTTCCGCAAACTCGGGCAACTGGGAATCTCCGAAGTTGTAGAACGGGGCTGCTACAGCAGATTTTTGTTTCTTCGCATTGAAAAAGGGACAGTAGCTTTGACTCCGAGACCTCTACTTTCTTCTCTTTTAGCGGTGCGGACGACGGTATGCAGCGTTATTTTTTTGAGTGACTTGGATGCAACCACTGCTCTTGAAGTCAGTAACTTACACTCAATCATCTAACTGTCACGGCAGGGGTATTCAAAGCTAATGCCGTTAGGGACCGACTGAAAGGGATCACGAGTAAATTCGAGGCGTTGCAGGCCCCCGCAACCAAAGAATCAGTAGTTTACGGGAACCCGGTGCTACCGACAGACTCCCATAAACTCCCAATAAGAAAAATCATGGTTTAGGCGCTCGTTTTCATCGGTTTGAGCACCATCTCCACAACCTTCCCATTCGCTTCTCTCTTTCGATGACGACATAGCCTGTCCATAGACGTTCATCGTCGTCTGAATGGAGGCGTGTCGCATCAGTTCCTGTTGCACCTTCATCGGCGGGCCGGTCCCTATGCGCTACACGCAGGGTCCACCAACTGGCTGCGATTCTCCTTCGTCGGCGGCAGCGGAAGAAATCGCGAAAACTCCGTCCCCTGCCGTGTCGCGCATAAGCCATCAATTGTGCGGTTCGAAACAAATTGGCCGAAGTAACAGTAGGTAACGGCTTAGATCGATCTACCTATACACAAAGACTCAGGCTGCCTTCCGACCGAACAGCTTGCCGTTTTGTGACACGATGCTGTGCAATTCGTTCGTATAGTCGAGACGCGCCAAGCAATGTTTAGAGAATGCTTGCGAAAAGAGATTGCCGCAGGTGGAACACGATTGGAGTGAACGTATTCGCAAAATAAATCGGAGCAGCACTGTCACAAAGCGAGAGTCCGATTGGTCTTCCTTTGTGAGCTCGAATGCATCGGCCCAGAGAGGAAATGACAACAATGTTCATCTACGAGAGTAATGACGAAAACATTCCAACCGATACAGAGGCTTACTACGAGGCAGTTGCTAGTCAGGAGGAGATCTACCTTGAAGAGACGGAGGAAGAACTACGCGTGATTTTGGAATCCGACGATCCGCCTCCACTACGAAGCGAGCGTCCCAATCAACAACGTGCGCATGCCACTGAAGAACTTCTCACCGGAGATTCTGATGATCCTCCACTCAGCGATGCAAATGCGTAGGAACTGTATGGAAACATCCTGTTCATTGCACTACCACCTGTTGAGGTGTGCGGCAACACATTTTCTACGACACGCTGATTCTCGCGTTTTGTCGAGTTTTGCTGTTAGCTCGCGTCCGACCTCGTCTTCGTCGCCCGGCTCTGCGTTTCTAGCCGCCGGGCCGCGCGCTGGTTCTGGTAGTTGAAGAGGATCTGGTCAGCCGCAATGAGCAAGTCCTTCATCATGCGCCGGAAATGCTTTTTCACCCAGGGCAGAAGGAGCGAATAGGCACGCACCTTTTGCCAAGGAGAAAGCGTTGCCCTTTTCACGGAGGCTGCGTATTCGTAAAACTGACGAAATTCCGGGAAATTAACTTCGTGAGTCTTCGCCGGGTCCCACCACTCTGGACAAGGGAGAGTGCCGTGCCGTCGTATCAAGCGGAAACCTTGTGATTTGAGGCGGGCAGGAGCTGTTTGTGACGACTGGTTCTCATGACGGGTGTAGCTGAAGAGAAACTTGTCCGATTCCCAAAACCGACCGATGAGCCCAACCTGCGCCAACAACATGCCGTCGGAGTTCACATGGCTGCCTTGCGGCGGGCACTGACGCAGCGCATCCAGACGAAAGACACCGAAGATCGGAAAGCACATATGATCGTTCAACAGAAGATCACGCCAGCGAACCAAAGGATCAGGTGAGTCTAGTCGCAGTGGCAAGTTGTAATACTCCACCAGGTCGCCAGTAGGTGAGATTATCTTCGTGCGCGAGTGTGCCAGAACCAAGCCTGGGTCGGCCTCGAGCGCCCCGATACATTCCTCCAGAAAGGTCGGCTCGATCAAATCGTCATGTGCTGCGCTCTTATAGTATTTTCCGTTTGCCAGCGAATAGACTCTGCGGAAATTCCAACCGGCACCCATGTTCTTTGTATTTCGGAAATAACGGATGCGTGGATCCCGGGCCGCATAGTCCCGACAGATTTCCTCTGTACGATCGGTCGAAAAATTATCAGAGAGGACTAGCTCAAATTCTTTGAAGGTCTGACCCAAGATGGAGTCCAGCGCTTTGGTGAGAAAGCGATCGGCGTTATAAACGGGCATACCAACGGTCAACATGGGACATGAAGGCATAAAAACCGCTCCCTGTGCGCAGATTTAGAAGATCAACATTGTCTCCCAGACTAGTAGATAAGTTATACATTGCAGCCTCGTTCGTTACTCCTAAGGGAATTCCTTCCAGGGAGCAGTTATTTTAGTGCTGGCAGACGCAAAGATTAGGTTGGCCCCTCCGAAGGCTCATGAAACAGGGGCTGGTCGTTTAAGGTGAGATTGAGCAGATGCCCAGTATTGGAGAGACACGAGTGGGGTGAAAGGCGGCTACCTAATGGTGGCTTCGCCAAGTTAGATCCTTGCGGCGTCCAATTTATTGATTTACTGACTTCCATCTGCGATCGCGCACTCGGAGAATAAAACAAACCTGTGTTATTGACGTTTTCTATTTCACAAAATAAGAGATACAAGGAACAGAGGCAAAACGGCGAAGCGGAGCCAAGGTAATGCCGGCCGATTCGATAAATGCCACTGTCTCCCCAGGGAAATGCGCAGAATTCAGCTCGTCGAAGGCAATCACACCCCCTCGTACCACCCTGGGTAATAAATGTTGAAGAGCGGTCTTCGTTGGTTCGTATAGGTCAAAATCCAGGTAAAGAAGGCTGATCAAAAGGTGAGGATTTAACTCCAGATATTCGGGTATGGTGTGGCAGCTATCCCCCTGAACAAGATCGACCTTCGGGATGTGGCCGAGCGGGCGATTTCTATCGTGGATCGAGACGAGATGGTTCAATTCTTCAACCATCTTTGTCGACGTATCGAACGCTCCCTCATGAAGGTATTCCGAAGCTCCTGAGGAGGTGTCCTTTTCGTGGGTCGTTGGAAATCCAGCAAAGGTGTCGAAGCCGATCACACGTCTGGTGTGATTGTAGGGTTCAAGGATTGACGAACATTGCGCCCACGTCATCAAGCCACCGCCTGCGAAGACTCCACACTCGACAACGCTTCCGTGTATTCCCAGGTTCAGTTTAAAAATCTCGTAACGCACAAGAAAACGTGCCAAGTCCTGTCTGCGAACATGCCTAGGGAAGGTCTCGAGACGCTGAGCAAGCGACACACATGAGTTCTCGAATGCTTGACAAAGAGCATTGACGATGTCCTCTTCAGCCGGCGAATGCATATCCGCATGATGCCCGAGTTGCTTTAGGCTACTGGTAGCGGTCTCGGAAGGAAAGCTGCTCGTAGCCTCGATGATGTTGTTCATCAGGCCTCCGTTTTTTTGGACGGCCAAGAAGTCTTTTTTGGTTGCCAAGAAGGCGGACCCTCACTCTGAAATCGCAATTGCGAGCTTCTCCGCACTGACACCCCAAAAATATATTTCCCCAAGATTGATTTTGGGTAGATACTTTCGGGAAGCGTGTTGTCTTGGGATCGACAACTCGTCATTTCCGCCTTCCGGCCCCGGGGTCAGGTGCTTCGCCGTCGAAAATAAAAGTTGTTTGTTGACGTCTAAACGTCACTGGCAGTTTCGGTAATACTCTTGCGAATCGCACCATCGTCCAACCCTAAATCGGCGTTGGAACCATCTTCTTTTTTGGGAGTGAGAGCATGAATGATTTCCGATCGCCTGCGTTTGATCTTCTATCTAGCGTGACGTCGCAGAAAGAAGGTCTGGAAACTGAATCGATCGAACTTACCGAACTTCAACACCTTTGTGAACGTTCAAACGTTGGTCGAGAAATTTTCGACCTGATAGTTGATCTGTACCCAATATGTCGGAGCATCACTGGTGATGGAATTCGCCAGACGCTCTCGGTGATGACACAATTCATACCGTTGCAGCAGCATGAAGTTCCCAGCGGAACTCCCGTGCTCGACTGGACGGTTCCCAAAGAGTGGAACATCCGCGACGCATATGTGGCGAACGCGCGCGGAGAACGAGTGATCGACTTTCAACGCAACTGCCTGCATGTCGTAGGATACAGTGCGCCAGTGAACGGAAGATTTCATCTAAATGAGTTGAAGAAACATCTGTTCACCATACCTGAGCACCCTGATTGGATCCCGTTCCGCTATTCCTACTACGACAGAAATTGGGGATTCTGCTTGGCCCACAGGGACCTCGAGAAGCTGGAGGACGGCGAGTACGAGGTACTCATCGACTCTTCGCTAGAAGATGGTCTTCTTACCTATGGTGAATACTATCTGCCAGGGTCTAGCACCGACGAGCTTCTAATTTCCGCTCACATCGATCATCCGGCAATGTGCAATGACAATCTCTCCGGTGTAGCTGTGGCGACATTGCTGGCTCAATACTTATCTCGCGTCCAAAATCGGCGTCTATCGTATCGGTTTATCTTCATCCCAACAACAATTGGATCGATCACATGGCTCAGCCGCAATGAAGCAACTCTTGACCGGATTAAATATGGCTTCACCTTGACATGCATCGGAGATAATGGAGGGTTTACCTGGAAGGAAACGCGCCGCGGGGGCACTGAAATTGACCGGGCGGTTAAGTGTGCGTTGCGTGAAAGCAAAGAAGAATATGAGCTTTGGGGCTTTACTCCCTTCGGCTTCGACGAGCGACAGTTCTGCTCACCTGGATTCAATTTACCTGTCGGTAGCCTCTTCCGAACCGGTCCCTATCGTTACCCACAAAACCATACCTCAGCCGATGATCTGACACTTATGTCGCCGGAAAAACTCGCGGGTAGCGTAGCTCTCATAGCAAGGATCGTCACAATTCTTGAGGGAAATGCATCGTACTTCAACACGAGCCCGAAGGGTGAACCACAATTGGGCAAACGCGGTATCTACCGCAAAATCGGTGGACCAGTCATCCAACAGAACTTGCTCCACCTATTCTGGGTCTTGAACTACTCCGATGGCGAACACTCACTGCTTGACATCGCCGAAATGTCGCAGTTCGCATTTTCCGATCTCCGAAAGGCAGCTAACATTCTCCTGGAACAGGGCTTACTTGTTCCTTCTACTCAAATTCTTGACTAGGAATCACGGGCGGCTTCGCATCAGTTCAGGACGCAGAAAGCGTTCCTTAACCACTTCTGACATTTGGCAAGCGAACCCTCGTTACGAAGGGCGTCGGCCCCGTACATCTGCAGCATTATTCCGTTCGTGAGGTCTCTTTCTTCTACCTATCGCATGGTTTCTCGGATTCGCAAAATTTGCGGGCAAGAATAGCAACTTTGGGCGCAAAGATACCCCACGCTGCACACTCTTCTGTTGACATGGTGCGGCCACTTTGGAATACTCCGACGTAATTGAGGGGGCGGAGCTATGCGCAAAGCCACCTCCCTGTCACCCCCGGGTTCCTGAATATTGTGAAGCGCGTCTTCCTGGGTAACCACACCCGTGCAACCTGCACCTTAAAACAAAATGACTCTGCTTCGATCGCCAGAGCAGTGATCGTTCCATCCTTCCGAGGGACACATGTCGCTGCATTTGTCTCACGCGCTTTCATCCGTAAAGCGCACCGTTAGCCGGGTCAAGGGATTGATGAATCCGCGGGCGCTACGATCCCTATTCAAAGCACACCACAACCCGGGCCGCGAACGCTATCGCAGAGCCAGTATCACGGCATCGGCATCGCTGATTCAGAAGACGCTGACGATCGCTATCAGCCTCATATCCGTACCGCTTACCGTGCACTACCTTGGTGCAGAACGGTACGGGGTCTGGCTCACGATCAGCAGCCTCCTGATCTGGTTATCGATGACTGATTTCGGGCTCGCGGGGAACGCACTGGTCAATGTGCTCTCCGAAGCCCATGGAAAAGAAGACAGACGGGCAGCCCAGGAATATACCTCTTCGGCTGTTTGGGCACTGATCGTCATCGCAGTTTTATTGGCCGTCGCAACGCTTGCAAGCTTTCCTTTCATTCCGTGGAGCTCGGTATTCAAGGTCACTACCGTACCACCACATGAGCTGGCTGTTGCCTGCGCACTCACGCTTGCGTTCTTTATTATGAGCGTGCCGCTTAGTGTCCAGTACTCGATTTATAGCGCGTATCAGGATGGGTTCCTGTCGAATGTTTGGGGTATTGCGATCAATGTAGCTTCGCTCGTGGCTTTGGTTGTCGTCAGTCGCTTCCATGGCAGTTTGCCAGAGCTAGTATTGGCTCTCTCGGGTACAAGAACGGTCCTTGCGCTGATGAATGTTTATTACCTATTCTTCAGGCGTTATCGCTGGCTGCGTCCTTCACCTACCGCAGTACGCTGGCATTGCATACTCCGACTTTTCAGAGTGGGGTTCAAGTATTTAGTGGTCCAGCTGGGCGCGCTTGGCATTTACCAGAGCCAGCCAATGATCATCACGCAGATCCTGGGACCAACCCAGGTCATGATCTTTGTCGTGGCGCAGAAGATCATTACCCTACCGGCGGATATGATTTACCTGGTCACTGCGCCCTTGATTCCAGCATTTGGTGAAGCGAAAGCACGTAATGACTGGAAGTGGATCCGCGGAGCGTATCGCAACGCAACGCTGGCTTCCGTAGCAACCGGAGTACCCGTCATTTTGGCGATTGCGTTGATGGCGAAGCCGCTGATTCGCGTTTGGGCAGGTCCAGCGGCGGTACCGGATACATCGCTCATCCTCTGGTTAAGTCTGTACAACCTGTGCTGCATTGTGCTGATGGCGGGTGGACAATTGCTGACTGGATTGGAGAGATTGAACGGGCCAACACTTTCAATTACTCTTTGCGCTCTTGGCACGATCGGCTTTGGTATCCTTTTCGGCCGCTGGATTGGCCTGAGCGGCGTCGCTGCCGCGATGGGGGTCAGCAAGCTTCTCTTCTTCTTTCCTATCCAGCAGTGGGCGGTGCGGCGCATCTTTGCCGCAGGTACGAGGCGCACCATCGAGACTACGATCAATGAAGTCGCGTCAAGCCATTCGATATGATCGCTACTCCCCATCAAAGTACCATCGGGTATTACACCTACGGAGTAGACCGGCGGCCTCAGTTGATGCAACAGAGTCGTGAAGAGACTATGGCCCACAATTTTAGTGGATAACAGTTGAATTCTTTTTAGGATCCTACCCACATGACGTATCCGAATAATTTGATCCAGGAAATTTTTGAAAGCAGCCAGGTGGCGGACGAGAGAGGGAATACTCACGCGCTTAGGGATGGGATCGACCCGGAGGAAGGGGCTCTTCTCTACTCACTTATTTGCCAGCACAAGTTCACGCGAACGCTCGAGGTTGGTTGTGCATTCGGAATTTCCTCTCTCTATATCTGTGAAGCCTTGTCCCAGCAGGGTTCTGGCCATCACACCATCCTTGACCCGGGCCAGTATAGTGAGTTTCATGGAATCGGCATTGCGAATCTGAAAAGAGCGGGCTTTGATTTTTTTGAGTTGGTCGAGAAGCCGTCGGAGGTAGCTCTTCCGGCTCTTCTGGTAGAGGGAAGAACGTTTCAATTTGCACTGATCGACGGTTGGCATACCTTCGATCACACGCTCCTCGATTTTTTCTATGTCGACCGGTTGCTGGAGGAAGGTGGAATAGTGGTTATCGACGACCTCCATCTGCATGGAGTGCGAAGGGCCGTCCGATATATGCTCAACTATCCCAACTATCAAATAGTAGGAAGCACGACAGATTTCGACCGCAACCAGAAGGCGTCGGCAAGACGGCTTGTTGACGGTTGTATGCAGGGGCTGGGAACAGTCATACCCAGGCGTTACCTTGACCAGATGTTTGTGAGCAGCCGATTGAATCCCGATGCCTCACTGGGCATCAAGGGGTCGATGATCGCGCTGCGAAAGACAGGACCGGATCCGAGGGGATGGAATTGGTACAAAGAATTTTGAGAGGGTACCTTCTATTGATAGGAGCCTCCAGCGTTTGACCCTCCCGTTTCCCTGTCTGTTTCGGAATGTATCGTCTTGTGCGGTTCTATGGATCCGTCACTTGCGAAGACAGCGTCCAACACAGCGCCAATCCCTCAAATCATTCACCGACGTGGTTTACGCGGCCGAAGGCTCGCCCTTGTCTTGATAAGTCAGCGGGTTGAGATACTCCATTCACGCATCATCCGGTTTGTTTCTGGATTTTCGACCATTTTTAGTCTTCGAGTTCGAACGATTCTCTAAATACAGAGCTAACAACGACAATGACGCTGCATTTCGGCTCGAAGATCTGTTCCCTGTCGCAGGAATACGTACATTCCGCGCTCCACCTTCTTCTTCGCACTTGGGCCATGTCATCCGTAACATATAGTTTTTACTCGCGTTACTAACATGCGGATGCACTGAGCACGTAATAGCTTTAGGTAACGAAGACGGTACGACATCAAATGTCGCAGTTTGACGTACGACTTTTGTGGTATCGCAAATGTCGTTCATGCTAATATCGGGACTCCAACTCCCCAAGCTGTTTAGCAATGGGCCCGCTAAGTACATTAAATAATTCTGTACTCGGTTCTGTAACCGAGAGTGCTACTGCTTTGGCTTGTAACAACAAGCCTACAGAAGAAGCACTCACCTCGAGAACATGGCGGAGGAGTCTATGCACTCGACTTCCGAATCCCGAGATTGGTATGCATTCCGCGTTCGACCTCGTCATGAAAAACTCGTTTCTATGTCGCTACGCGGAAAAGGGTATGAGGAATTCCTTCCTCTTACTAAATCGAAACGCAAATGGGCAGATCGATCTCCAATCATTGAAATGCCGTTGTTTCCGGGCTACATCTTCTGTGACACCGAGCGCACTGAGATTGGCAAAATCCGCTGTACCCGCGGGATCCTTGATGTTATTCGTGCCGGATCTATGCCGCTGCCAGCTAATCGCGCGGAAATCGAAGGTCTTCGCAAAGCAACGAAGGCGGAACTCGAGCTTGAGAGTTTGCCTTATATTGATCCGTCTACAGCCGGGCGATTACGAATTATTTCTGGGCCACTAAGCGGACTGGATGGAATTCTGGTGCAAGTGCGCGGCAAAGAACGACTGATCCTTTCCGTCGATTTGCTCTGCCGATCAGTTTTGGTGGAAGTGCCACTTTCCTCTGTTGCTTGTGTAAGCTACGTACTCTCTGAGCTTCCCACTCCACCTTCTGAGAGGCTCTCGGGAGTTACCGCAACATAATCTGGCGAGTGGATTGCGATCGAAATGGCAAAAAAAATAAGGAGAACTAAAATTCGAATCGAACTACTGGACGACCTGCAATTAGTTACTCATACGTGTTCCACACTCTTCCGCAAACGGAATCAAGCAATGAGGAGGCATTCGCATGTCACAATTTCACGTCAGTGCTCCTCAATCGATCATTCTTCTACTGCTAACTCCTATGCTCTTTACCAGAGTAGTTGCGCAGACGACAGCGACAACTGGAGATCCGTCGATGACAGCTCTCCAGTCGCAGACCACAGCTGACAAACTCGCAGCGGCAGAAATCGATAACCTGCCAGCGGATAAAAGTGCGTATGTTCTTGGCACAGGTGACCAGTTGTCGGTACGCGTATTCGGAGCGGATGACATTCCCGATCGGCCTATCGAGGTTGGCTCCGATGGAATGATCATTTTACCCATGGTCGGCAGGGTTCAAGCTTCACATGTTTCCGTGCGGAACCTCGAAGCCGATCTGACGGCTCGATATCGGACCTATTTCAAAGATCCACAGATTTCCGTAACCGTGACGGACTATCGAAGCCAAGCAATTACTGTCGTTGGCGCGGTCAATGCGCCTGGTGTCGTTCAGTTACGCGGGCCGACGCGACTAATGCGCGTAATCTCTCAGTCAGGTGGGCTGAAACCCGAGGCTGGAGACAAGATACTGATCACGCGCCGGCTCTCGTCCAACGACGTTGCTCCGACTCCTCCTCCTTCTCCAGGTCTAACCGAACCGAACTCTTCTTTCTACCTAAAAGAGATCAATCTTCTAACGATCATTGATGGAACGGACCCCTCTGCCAACCTGATCGTCGAAGCGGGAGATCTAATTTCGGTGCCCAGAGCGAAGATGGTCTATGTGATAGGAGACGTGGGAAGGCCCGGAGGGTATGTTCTTGACGGACATAGAAGTAGGCTCACTGTGCTGCAAGCCGTCGCTCTCGCAGGCGGAGTTAATAAGTCTGCCGCTTACGGTGGTACCAGAATCCTACGACCTACAACCGAAACCGGCACGCCTCGCACGGAGACCCAGATCGACCTGAAGAAGATCCTGGCCAGCAAATCTCCTGACATTCCCCTTCATGCCGATGACATCTTGTATGTACCTAATAGCCTTACTAAGGCTGTGACCCTTCGTACGATAGAGACGGCTGTGAGCGTGGGGACGGGTCTCTTGATCTGGAAATAATCCATCGTTGCTCGGAGTTTCAGTTATGCACACACCGGATGGAAAGCTAAGAGTCATCGCTCCCGCAGAAACAGCCGAGCCCAGGCTGCCGTCCGTTGGCGCCTTGGACCCTTTTCATAGTTCGACCGTTTATGGCACTCCTGAAGAGCAGATTAACTACTTTCTTCTCCTGCGTAGGCATCGTTACGCAGTCATGATGATTTTCGGACTTTGTGCACTTGTTGGCGCGCTCTACGCATTCCTCGCTCCCAAATCCTACAAAGCCCAAGCGGTGCTTGAAATCACTGGTATCAACCAGGATTTCATGAATACT
>Ga0193742_1000275_pt1 | contig 37161 bp, 30 predicted proteins | sample L2c1metaG_FD_165511 | JGI IMG/M metagenome (GOLD analysis project Ga0193742, IMG submission 165511) | Soil microbial communities from a riparian zone of the East river system, Colorado, United States - L2c1 | ecosystem: Environmental > Terrestrial > Soil > Riparian zone | place: USA: East River... | reverse complement strand
CGGCGAAGCGCCCGATCTTGTCGTCGGGCACGGTGAAGCCGGTGTCGGCCATCCCGAGGGGCTCGAAGATCGTGGTGCGCAGGTAGTCGTCGAACCGCTGACCGGAGAGGACCTCCACCAGCCGGCCGCACACGTCGGTCGCGAACGAGTACAGCCACTGGGTGCCGGGGTGGAACCGCAGCGGTGCCTCCGACAGGCGGTCGACCATCGTCTCCAAAGTGCCGCCCTCGCCGAGGCGGGTGGCCGGGGGCCGGCGCAGCATGGCGACGTCGAGGTCGCGGTTGTCGAGCGTGTAGCCCAGGCCCGACATGTGCATCATCAGGTCGCGCACGGTCATCGGCCGCTGGGGCCGGACCAGCTGGTCGCCGTCGCGCACCTTGAGGTCGCGCCAGGCGGGGATGAAGCGGTGCACGGGGTCGTCGAGGCGGAACAGGCCGCGCTCGTAGAGGGTGAGCAGGGCGACACCGGTGACCGGCTTCGACATGGAGAAGAGCCGCCAGATGGTGTCGTCGCCGACGGGGCGAGCGCGCTCCCGGTCGCGCTCGCCCAGCGACGACAGGTGGGCCACGGCGCCGTGGCGGGCGACCAGCACCTGGCAGCCGGCGATCTTGCCGGGCCCGACGTAGTGGGTCTGCAGGTGCTGGTCGATGCGCTGGAGACGCGCCGCGTCCATCCCGGCGGCGTCGGCGTCGATCTTCACGTTCCCCCCTCTCGACTGTGGGGGGTCAGCATGCCAGGCGTTAGCGCCAGGGGCCCCAGATCGCCAGGGTGAGGCCGGGCTCCTGGATGTTGGCGAAGAGCGTGGAGCGGTCGGGCGAGAAGCAGGCGCCGGCGAACTCCTGGTTGCTGAGCCGGTTGTAGGCCAGCGGGAAGGTGCGGCCGCCGGGGGTGATGCCGGCCATGAACTGGTCGTCGTCCTCGCCGTCGGTGCACATCACCGCGTAGCCGAACGGCGACACGGTGATGTTGTCGGGGCCCTCGAAGTCGTGGTCCTGCTCGAAGCGCACGACCAGGCGCAGGGTGGAGCGCTGCGGGTCGTAGCACCAGATCTGGCCCCCGTGGACGCCGTCGCTGCGCTCGCCCTCCTCCTCGGCGTCGGGTCCGTCGCCCCGCGACGACACCCACCAGATGCAGCCGTCCGCCGCCCACGTGCCCTCGCACTTGGGGATGCGGGTGGCGGTGTGCAGCTCGCGGATGGTGTCGCCCTCGTCGGGGTCGGGGACGGTGATCGGGACCCAGCGGACGTGGCGGAACTCGGTGCCGGCCTCGGTGACCGACGACAGGTCGGCGTCGCCGAGGGCGGGCACCAGCAGGGCGCTCAGCTCGCCGCCGGCGCGGAGGGACGCACCCCGGTCGCGGTCGCGGCGGCCGTGGCCGTGGGGCTGGCGGGGCTCGAAGCGGTAGAAGTAGCCGTGGGGGCCGTCGGCGTCCTCGGTGAGGTAGGCGCGGCCCTTGTCGTCGAACGAGACGGCCTCGTGCTCGAAGCGGCCCAGCGCGGTGAGCGGGCGGGGGTCGCCGCCGCGCTGCGGGTCGACCTCGAAGACGTAGCCGTGCTTCACACCGTCGATGACCTCGTCGGTCTCCTCGCAGGTGAGCCACGTGCCCCAGGGCGTCGGGCCACCGGCGCAGTTGGCCGCGGTGCCGGCGAGGCTCACCCGGTGCGACAGCAGGCGGCGGTCGGAGCCGACCACCAGCGTCGTGGTGCCGCCGGGCCCGTTGGGGTCGTAGGTGTGGCCGGGCACCTGGGGAACGGGCGCCACGCCGTCCTCCTCCACCGCCTCGGGGTCGATCTCGTGGTTGCGGACGAGGTACGTCCGGCGGCGCTCGGCCGGGAACGCGGCCATGCCGTCGTGGGCGGCAGGCACGGGGCGGCCGTCGTCGAGCAGGTCGTCGCCGGTGCGGGAGAAGACCCGGTAGCGGAACCCCGCGGGCAGGTCGACGATGCCGTCGGGGTCGCTCACCAGCGGTCCGTAGCCGACCCGGCGGGCCGGGCCGCCGTGGAGCGGGAGGGCCCCGGCGGGAGCGGACAGCACCTGGCTCAGCGAGCCGGTGAAGGCGAGACCCAGCCCCGCACCACCGGTGCGCAGGAGGAACGAGCGACGAGCCATGGAAGACATGGCCGGGACGCTAGGAAGGCGTTGCGAACGGGCGGCGAACGGCTCGGGGCCGCCGGGTTGCGTCGAGGCGAAATCAGCCGGGTACGTCGGATGGGCCGAGCTCGACGGTGCGGTCGGCGGCGAGGGGCGAGCGCGAGGCGACGACCACCGCGGCCCCGTCGGTGGCGGCGGCGCGGAGGAGGTCGAGGACCACGCGGGCGTGGCGGTCGTCCTGGTGGGCGACGGGCTCGTCGGCGAGGACGACAGCCGGGCGGCCGGCCAGTGCCCGGGCCACCATCGTCCGCTGGCGCTCGCCCACCGACACCTCGAAGGCGCCGCGGTGGCGGAGGTGGTCGAGGCCGAGGCGCTCCAGCAGGTGGTCACGCCACTCGTCCCGGTCGGGGTGGTCGGGGCGGCCGTCCCGGCGGTGGCCGTCGTGGCGGTCGGCGTGGTCGAAGCGGCCGGCCAGGTCGATGTTCTCCAGCACGGTCAGCTCCTCCAGCAGGGCGAACCCCTGGGGGACCACGCCGAGGTGCGACCAGGGCGGCGGTGTGGTCGAGCCGTCCCAGCGGACGGTGCCGGCGTCGGGCCGCGACCAGCCCGCCAGCAGCTCCACCAGCGTGGTCTTGCCCGACAGCGACGGCCCGGTCACCGCCACCAGCTCACCCGGCCGCACCGCCAGGTCGAGGCCGTCGAGGACGACGACGCCATCCCGGCGGACGGTCAGACCGGTCGCCTCGACGGCGGGGGTCACGGTCGGGGTCGGCGTCGCCGCGGCGGGCTCGGTCACGGCTGCTCGATCCGGACGTGGTCGCCGTCGGCCCGGAGCCGCACCCGCCGGCCCGGGAACAGGTCCGACAGGTCCCGGGGCAGGTGCACCCGGTCGGCTTCGTCGAGCACCGCCAGCAGCTCGCCGCCACCGGTCGACTCGGCGGCGAGGGTGCCGCCGCTGATCACCAGCACCTTGTCGGCGGCGTCGACCACCCGCTGGTCGTGCGTGCAGATCACCAGCGTCTGGCCGGCCTCGACCAGGCGGGGCAGCAACTCCACCAGCGCCGCGGCGCCGGTGGGGTCGAGGTTGGCGGTCGGCTCGTCGGCCACGACCAGCGCCGGGCTCGCCGCCATCGCCATGGCGAACGCCACCCGCTGCTGCTGGCCGACCGACAGGCCGGCGGGACGGCGGCGGGCGACCGAGTCGAGGTCGGTGAGGGCGAGCAGGGCGTCGACCGCGCCCTTGGGCTCGGGCGCCCGCATCCGCCAGGCCATCCGCACGTGCTCGACCACGGACAGGTCGTCGAGCAGGTTGTCGGCGGGCGACTGGAACACGTAGCCGATGCGCCGGGCAACCAGTCGACGTCGGGCCCGACCGCTGAGGTGGGCCGTCGGCACACCGTCGATCACCACCTCGCCGACCGTGGGCCGCTCCAGGCAGGCCAGCAGCCGCAGGAACGTCGACTTGCCGGCCCCCGACGGCCCCACCACGGCGGTCAGCGAGCGGGCCGGCACCTCGGCGCTGACTCCCCGGAGGGCGTGCACGGCGCCGCCCGTCGACTCGTAGATCTGCACCAGCTCCCGGCACACGGCGGCGGGGGTCGGGGCCGGGACCTCGGCCGGGTCGACGTCAGCCGGCGTCACGGAGCAGCTCCGGGAGAGAGGTACGGGCGGTGCGCCGCTCGACCACCAGGGTCACCAGCAGGGCGGTGACCAGGGCCGCTGCACCGCAGGCGGCGACCACCGACAGGTCGAAGCGCAGCAGGGCGTCGGGCGGCGCGTTGGGCAGCGGGTCGAGCTGGCGGAACACCAGGCGCACCGCCAACCACGCCAGGCCGACCCCCAGGAGCAGGCCCGCGGCCAGGATGGCGGCCACCTCGAGCGCGGTCGCCAGGGCCGCCTGCGCCGCCGGCAGGCCCAGCCGGCGGGCCGTGGCCGCCCCGAGCTGGCGGCGCTCGGAGTTGGCCGCGAAGTAGAGGCCGAGCCCGGCGACCGTCACCAGGCCCGCGGCCACGCCGACCACCTCCAGGTAGTCGATCGCCCACACCTGGGGCTGCAGCTGGGAACCCGACACGTCGGCGCCGGGCTGGGCGGCGAACACGACGTCGAGCCCGTCGTCGGCGAGCTCCTCGGCGATCGCGGGCGACGGGTCGTCGACCCACACCTCGGCGTGGGCGGTGACCCCGGCGCCGGTGAGGGCTCGGCGGTCGACCACCACCAGTGGCCGCTGCTCGACGAAGCCCAGGCCCGGGAAGGCGTCCGCCCTCCCGACGACCTCGACCGGCAGCTCGACGGGACCGTCGTCGCCTTCGAGCGTCAGGACGAACCGGTCGGGCAGCCCGTCGCCCACCCCGATGGCGGGCACGGCGCTCTCGCCGGCTTCGCCGCCAGCGTCGGCCTCCGGCCCGAGCCGCTCCAGCAGGCCGGCGAGCGACGGGCCGGCGAAGCTGTCGTCCCAGAAGGCGGCGTCGGCGAACGTGTCAGGCTCCACGCCGAGCACGTCGGCCCGGTCGTGCCCCGAGGCGATCACGCCGGTCTCGCTCGTCCTGGTCACGAGCGTGCTGACGCCCGGCAGCGGCGGCTCGGTGGGCGGCGGCTCCGTGATGGACAGCCGCACCACCTGGGCGCTGCCGTGACCCAGGGTGGCCTTGGCGTAGGCCGTCGCGCTCACCGACGACGACATGGCGGTGGCGAACACCACGATGCCGATCGAGATGGCCGCACCGGTCACGATCAACCCGGCGCGCAGCCGGGCGGCGGCCAGGCGCCGGAGCGCCAGCCATGCCGGGGTCGGCGCCCGGGCGGCGAGCCAGCCGAGGGGGCGACCCGACAGTGCCAGCCGCGCCGCCAGCCCCGCTCCGCCCGCCAGCAGGAGCAGGGGGAACAGCAGGAGCAGGCCGTCGACCCGGGTGTCGTCGACCACCGTCTGGCGTGTGTGCAGCTCGTAGTAGGCGGCACCGGCCAGCGCCAGCACCACCGGCTCCCACAGCGGCAGCGACCGGCGGGGTGCCGCGCCGCCCGCGCCCACGCCCACCCGGCGCACGCCCGCCCCGACCACCACGGCCAGGGCCACCAGGGCGACCACCAGCGCCACGGCCACCACGACCACGCCGTCGGCCAGCGCCTCCCGGTCGATCCGCGGGTCGGGACCGATCACCCGCACCACCGCCACAGCCGACCCCACCCCGAGCACGGCCCCCAGCAGCAGCGCGGGCAGGAGCTCGGCCATGCCCTTGAGGGCGAGCGCGGCCGGTCCCGCGCCCCGCAACGACAGCACGGTCACGTCCTGCGAGCGACGGGTCAGCCAGCTGCGCGCCGCCGCCAGCAGCATCACCACGGCCACGCCGATGGTGCCGAGGGCCACCGGTCCGGCCACCGACTCGACCGACGCCGACGTGCGCTGCGCCTTGTGGACGCTGCGGGGCAGATCGGCGCTCGTCCGCCCGAACCCCATCGTGGCGCCGAGGTCCGACGAGCGGTTGTTGACGGTGTCGACCAGCCGATCGAGCGCCGCCGTCGCCCGTTCGGCGGTGGGCAGGTCCCACGCCGACGCGTCCGGCGGGTACTCCCACGAGGCGGGCGTGTTGGCCACCCCGGCCCCGGCGAGCAGGGGGACGAGCCGGCCGTCGTCGAACAGCGCCACCGGCGGCGGTGCGCTACCGGCCGCACTGCGGGGCTCGAAGCTGAAGCGCAGCGAGCACCAGGAGCGGTCGCGCCCGCCCCGCAGGTCGCGGTACACACCGCTGACGGGTACCGGAGTCGCCACGTCGCCCACCACCACGTCGACGCGGTCGCCGGCGTCGACGCCCAGGCGCTCGGCCACGGTGTCGGTGAGCCACACGCCGCCGTCGCTTTCCTCTGCCTCCCGGAGGACGTCGATGTGGTCCCGGAACCCGGTCCGCTCGATCAGCTGCACCTGCTCGTCGGCGCCCTCGAACGCCACCTGGCCCAGGTCGCCGATCACGGTGACGACCGCCGGGTCGACGCCCTCGATCGGGCCGACCGCGGCGTCGAGCGCCTGCGTGCCCTCGTCGACCTGCGGGCCGAACGCCCCGGAGGCATCGGCCACCGACACCGAGCGCTGCACCCGCAGGCCGACGTCGAACCGGCAGCCCGTCTCCACGTCGCGGCTCAGCGACGCCCGCGCCGTCGACGCCGCGAACATCGGCCGCGACGCCCCTGCGACGCCCAGCACGAACGCCGCCACGGCCACGCCCAGGAACAGCGACGGGCTGCGCCACGCCCGCAACGGCGCCCGTCGCCAGGGCGGCAGCCACAGCATGCGCAACCAACGGGCCAGGGACGCCATCGCCGCCGAACCTAGCCTCCGACCTGCTCGTTCACCGATCAGCCGGCGGCCGCGATCCGCTCCTGCAACGACCGCAGCACCTCGACCACCTCGTCCCGACGGGTGCGGGGGTCGGTGTCGAAGGTGCCCTCCGCCTTCACGTGGTACTGCAGGGTGACCACCCGTTCGGCGTCGCGGTAGCCGGCCATCACCGCGGGGAAGCCCGACGTGCTGGTCTCCACCAGCGCCTCCTCGCCCAGCCCCGGGACCGGCGCCACGTCACCCTCGATCGACAGCGCCTGGTCCAACGCCGTCCCCGGGTCGCGCAGCAGCAGTCCGACGATGTGCGACGCCCGGGAGCGCGTCTCGTCGTCGACCACCTCGGCGGTCCACTCGCACCCGTCGCCGGCGTTGTTGGGCGTGGGCCCGGCGGTCACCGGCGCGCCGACCAGCGCCTCCACCTCGTCGATCGTGACGATCGTGCACGCCCGGATCCTCGCCGCCGCCGGTTCGGCGGCGGAGCTCGGGCCGGTGGCCACCGGTTCCTCGGTCGCTCCGCCCCCGCCGTTGCCCCCGCAACTCGCCATGACCACCGTCGCCAGGACGGTCACCGCGCCTGCCATCTGCCTCGCCCGCATCCACACAGCATCCCACCGCACTCTGCGTGGCGCTTCCTCGTTGCCCCACCACGGCCCGCGGCGCGCCGTTCCCCGGTGGAGCCGTCAGTCCAGCAGCTCGGCGGTGGAACGGGCGAGGAAGGTGAGGACCGTGGCGACGACCGGAGCGAACATCGCGCCGAAGGGGATCCTGGTGGGGTCGCTGCCGGTGACCATGACCGGGCCGAACACGCTCACCGCGGCGGCGACCAGCCACAGGGCGGCCACGGCGACCGACAGCTGGCGGTGCAGCTGGCCGCCGGTCGGGTTGCGGCGGGCCGCGACCCAGTAGCGGGTCATGCCGTAGGTGGCGACGGCGCCCCAGATCCAGGTGGCGAAGGCGGCGACCGGCATGTGCTGCTGCTCGCTGCCGGACACCATGTCGGGCGAGAAGATGCTGATCGCGGCCACGGCGGCCCAGATGCCGCCGAGTGCGATCAGCATGCTGTCGGCCTCGTCCTTGCGGGTGGTCTGGGCAGGTGGGAAGGGCTGTGCGGACATGTGTCCGACGGTAAGCCCGACGCCGCCCGCCGTCGTCACCCCGGGGGCTGAACGCGCGCGTCCCCCCGGGGGTGGACGTGCTCGGCATCGCGGACCAGTTCGCCGTCGGCCGCCGCGGAGCGGTAGATGCTGTCGACCAGCCGGTGGGCGGGCAGCGCGGCGGCGAAGTCGGGGTGGGCGGGGCGGTGGGCGGCGACGGCGGCGAGGAAGGCGCGGGCCGGGTTGGCGTCGTGGTCGTCCCGGCCGGCCAGCTCGGCGATCAGCTCTGCGCCTTCGACGCGCTGCTCGGGCTCGCCGGTGAACCGCCAGCGCACCGGGCCCACGGCGTCGCCCTCGACCACCACGTGCAGGCGCTCGCAGAACACCTCGACGTGGCGCATGCTGGGCCGCTCCAGGATGTCGTGCCACACCGACACGAGCGTGGCGGTGGCGCCGGAGGCGAAGTCGAGCCGGACGTTGGCCACGTCGTCGATGCCGGGGTGGCCGTGGTAGCTCTGCGTGGTGGCCGACACCGACGCCACCGGGCCCAGCCACCAGCGCAGGATGTCGACGTCGTGGATCGAGTGCTCCAGCAGGGCGCCGTGGCCGCAGCGCTGGGGGTCGACGCGCCAGGTCGACTCGTAGAGGCCTTGGATCGGGATGAACTGGTCGTCGCGGAAGACCACGGCGAGGGGACGGCCGGCCCGTTCGTCGGCCAGCAGGTGGCGGACGAGGCGGAAGGGCGCCATGTACCGCAGCACTAGGCCGACCTGGTTGACGACCTCGGCCTCGGTGACCGTCGCGACCATCCGGTCGACCACGTCGCCGTCGACGCCCAGGGGCTTCTCGCAGAAGACGGCCTTGCCGGCGGCGGCGGCCTTGGCGACGAGGCGGGGGTGCTCCGAGGTCCAGGCGGTGACGTAGACGGCGTCGACCAGGTCGGGCAGCTCGTCCTCGGTGACCGGCGTGGCCCCGGTGGCGGCGGCGAAGGCGGCAGCGCGCTCGGGGTCGGGGTCGTGGACGGCGACGATCCGGTGGTCGACGCCGGCGTCACGCAGGTACCCGCGGTGGAACCGGGTGATGAACCCCGCACCGTAGAAGCCCACCCCCAGTGACATCGTCGGATGATGTCACCGGGGGTGGGCTGCCGCAACGGCTGGCCCGGGTGGGTCAGTCGTCGGAGCCGTGGCCCGAGCTGTCGTCGCCACCGTGGTCGTCGGAGCCGGAGCCCGAGTTGTCGTCGCCACCGTGGTCGTCGGAGCCGGAGCCCGAGCCCGAGTTGTCGTCGCCACCGTGGTCGTCGAGCCGGTCGTGGTCGACGACGCCGTCCTCGACGCGGACGTCGGTGCCGTCGGCGTCGTCACGGAGCCGCACCCGCTCACGGGCCTGGCCGCCCTCGAGCTCGACGTTCACCTGCACCCGCTGGGAGCCGGAGCGGAAGTCGAGCTCGATCTCCCGGCCCGAAGACTGCTCCACCTCGACGCTCCAACCTGCGGCCGGCATGGCGCTGGCCAGGTGCAACGTGGCGCCGTCGACGGTGTAGGCCACCGTGCCGCCCGCCGTCGGGATCGTGTGGGAGCCCGAGGAGGCCGGAGCCGGTGCCGGAGCCGGAGCCGGGGCGGGGGAGGGAGCGGTGGACGGAGTCGTGGTCGGGGCGGTCGGGGTCGTGACGCCGGTGCAGCGGGGGTCGCCCGCGTGCTCGGCCTCGTCGCACGGGCCGCTGATGTCGCCGGGCCCGTCGTCCGACGAGGCGGGCTGGAAGCTGGTGGCCGGCGGGTCGTCGGCGCCGGAGCCGGTGGTGGTCAGCGCCACGGCGCCGGCGGTGCCGAGCAGACCGGCAGCCACCAGTCCGAGGCGTGCGGTCGTGAGGGGGAGTTTCATCGCGTGTCCTTCCGTCGAGTTGCGATGGCTCCACTGTCCGACGGGGCCCGCTAACGGGTCCTCTATCGACGGTTAAGGGTTGGTTCAGCGGGGATCTTCACGCTGCTCGTCCTGAGGACCGCCGTCCCACCAGCCCGTCACGCGGCTGCGGTGCGTCTCGCTCTCGAACTCCACCCGGTAGCCGTTGCCGTCCTCGGGCTCGGTCTTCACGCTGAAGCCGGGGTTCGGCCTCGACCACTCCACGGTGACGGCCGTGGGCGTGAACCGCAGCGCGGCGCGACCCCCGACCAGGTCGTAGGGCACGATCACCGCCTCGTCGTCGGGGGTGGTCGTCGATGGCGTCGAAGCGCTGGTGCTGGGCGACGTCGGGGGAGCGGTGGCGGTCGTCGGGGACGTCCCGTCGAGCCTGTCGCTCACGTCGCTGGCAGCCAGGGCCGAGGGCCGGTCGTCGGTCACCTGGTTGGTCACCAGGCCGACGCCCTGCCACGCCGCCGTCGTGGCCACGGCAGCCGCGGCCAGCCAGGCGGCCGTGAAGGTGAGCGATCGCCGCACGCCAGCATCATGCCGGGCCGACCTCTAGACGACGGCCAAACGACCCCTAAGCCTGGGTTAAGGGCCGTCGGGCCCGGGTCGCTTGGCCATAGCGTGCCGGGTCATGGCGTCGGTGCTCGTGATCGAGGACGACCAGCGCATCCGGGAGGTGCTGGCGCGGGGGCTGACCGCCGCGGGCCACGTGGTGCGCGCCGAGGCGAGCGGCGGGGCGGCCCTGGCGGCGGTGGTCGACTGGCAGCCCGACGTCGTCGTGCTCGACCTGGGCCTGCCCGACCTCGACGGCAGCGACGTCCTGCGGATGCTGCGCGGCGTCTCGCGGGTGCCGGTGATCGTCGCCACGGCCCGGGACGACGAGGCCCAGATCGTCGAGCTGCTCGACGCCGGTGCCGACGACTACGTGGTCAAGCCCTACGCGGCCGCGCAGATCGAGGCCCGGATCCGGGCGGTGCTGCGGCGCGGTGCGGCCGACGGTGACGACGCGGCCGCGGCCGAGCTGCGGCGGGGCGACCTGGTGGTCGACACGGCGCGGCGGGCGGCCCGCCTGGCCGGCGCCGACCTCGACCTCACCCGCCTCGAGTTCGACCTGCTGGCGTGCCTGGCCCGTCGCAGCCCCGAGGTGGTGACCCGGCGGGAGCTGCTGGCCGAGGTGTGGCACCAGCCCTACGGCGGCAGCGACAAGACCGTCGACGTCCACCTGTCGTGGCTGCGGCGCAAGCTGGGCGAGACCGCAGCCGAGCCCCGCTACCTGCACACCGTCCGGGGCGTGGGCATAAAGCTCGAACCGCCCCAACCACACCCGGGTCCGTCGTGAGACGGCGGCTGCTGGGCATCACGGTGGCGGCCACGGCCCTGGTGGTGGTGGCGTTCGTGGTGCCGCTGGCGGGGCTGGTGCGGTCGGTGGCGCGGGACCGGGCGGTCAGCGGCGCCGAGCGCGACATGGCCGCGATGGCCCCGGCCCTCGCCACCACGGACGACACGTCGCGGCTGTTCAGCGCCGTCGCCGGCACCGCGACGGGACAGGACGGTCGGCTCACCTTGTGGCTGCCCGACGGCTCCCGGGTGGGCGACGAGTCGCCGGCCGACACCGACGCCCTGGCCCTCGCCCAGCGCGAGGCGTTCAGCCAACACGACGGTGACGGGCTCGTGCTCTACACCCCGGTGGTGACGGAGGCCGGCAACACGTCGGTGGTCCGGGCGCGGCTGCCGTCGTCGCTGCTGGAGCGGGGTGTGGCCCGGTCGTGGGCGGCGCTGGCGGGCGTCGGACTGGCGCTCGTGGCGGCGGCCGGCCTGATCGCCGATCGGCTGGGTCGCTAGCTGACCCGGGAGGCGACCGCGCTGGCGGGCACCGCCCGCACGCTGGCGGCGGGCGACCCGGAGGCGCGCGTCGTCCCGGGTCGCACGCCGGAGCTGGCCGACGCCGCCCGGGCGTTGAACCTGCTGGCCGACCGGATCGACGAGCTGCGGTCGGCCGAGCGCGCCCGGGTGGCCGACCTCTCGCACCGCCTGCGCACGCCGCTGACCGCCCTGCGCCTCGATGCCGAGGCGGCCGGCGACGCCGACCTGGTCGCCGACGTCGACCGGATGGAAGCGTCGGTCACCGAGCTGATCCGGGCCGCCCAGCGCCCGCTGCACGAGGGGGCGGTGCGGTCGCGGGCCGACCTGACCGCGGTCGTGCGGGAGCGGGCCGCGTTCTGGGGGGCGCTGGCCGACGACGACGGCCGCCCGTGGACGCTCGACGTCGACGCCGAGGTCGCCGCGGCGGGCCCGGTGGAGGTCGAGGCGGGGGTCGACGAGCTGGGCGCGGCCCTCGACGCCCTGCTCGACAACGTCTTCAACCACACGCCCGAGGGCACGTCGTACGCCGTGTCGCTGGCGCTGGTGGAGGGCGGCGGCATGGCGCAGGTCCGGGTCGACGACGCCGGCCCCGGCATCGCCGACGCGGCCGCGGTCCTCGCCCGCGGCGAGACGAGAGGTCGGGCCCATTCGACCGGCCTCGGCCTCGACATCGCCCACCAGACCGCCGAGTCGGCGGGTGGCGACCTGACGCTCACCCCGTCGCCCCGGGGCGGGACCTGCGCCACCCTCACGCTCCCCGTCGTCGGGGTCGGAGCTACGCGCTCGGCGTGATCGAGAGCTTCTCGGCGGACTCGCCGCGGAGCACCCGGACGGCGAGCTGGCCGTTGGCGAGGCTGGCCTCCAGGCTGGCGCCGAAGCCGGTGGGCAGGTCCAGCTCCCGCTCGTAGCCGCCGTAGTTCCACTCGTGGATCAGGTAGTTGCGGGGCGGCGCCGAGCGGACGGAGGCGGTGATGCGCAGGCGCCCGGGCCACAGCTCGATGGTGACGTCGCTCGGCTGCACGGCCGGCAGCGGCGCCACGATCACCAGCGCCCCGTCGGTCTCGTACACGTTCACCGGTACGACCTGGGGCCGCATCAGCCGCTCGGTCGCCCGGGTCGCCTCGGTCACGCGTTCCTGCTGGGTCTGGTCGGGAGCCATGGGAGTGCGGTACCCGCCGAACACCGGGCCCAGTCGGCTCCCGAATCGGCACCCGAATCGGCCACGGTTGGCGTCCGCCGGGTGACAGTGTTGACAATGAGCGGTCAAGGTCTGCCACACTGCGTGAGCTTGCGGGCGGCGAGGCGGTCGAGCTCGATCGGAGGATTTTCGTTGGCCCTGCAAGGGAATCTCGGCGCGTTCGCGCTGCCGGACGTGTTGCGCCTGCTGGCGACCACGCGCAAGACAGGCTGTCTGTACGTCGAGGGCGACCGTGGTCGCGGGAGCGTGTGGCTCGACGAGGGCGGCGTCGTCGCGGCGACCGCCGGTCGAGCCCTGAACGCCGTGCCCGTCGACGAGGCCGTGTTCGAGCTGCTGCGGCATCGCCGCGGCTCGTTCCGCTTCTCGCTCGACGAGGCGCCCCCGTTGGAGACCGTCCAGGCGCTCGACCTGGAGTCGACGCTGCTGCGCGCCCTGCAGCTCCTCGACGAGTGGCGTGAGCTGGAGGCGGTGGTTCCATCGCTGAGCCACCGCGTGGAGCTGGTGCCGGAGCTGGCGGTCGGGCACGTCACCATCGACTCGGCACGGTGGGCGACGCTCGCCGCCGTCGCCGACGGGGTCTCGGTCGGCAAGCTGGCCGAGTCGCTCGGGATGGGTGAGATCGACGTGAGCCGGGCCGTGCGCGACCTGGTCGACATGGGTGTCGTGCGGGTCGGCCCCCCGGCGGGGTCGCAGCCCCAGCCCCAGCCGGCGCCGTCGCGCCTCGACAGCGGCCGGACGCCGGTCACCGCCGGGGTCGGCGTGGGTGCCGGTGCGTCCCGGGGCAACGGTGCCGATCACCACTCGCCGATCTCCGCCCAGGTCGTGACCCGCCCCCGCACGGGGCCGATTCCCGCCATCGACGACCTCGACGTCTGAGATCTGACGCCCGACGCCTGACGTCTGGCGGAGGGGGCCGCGAGCTGCCCTTCGTCAGGTGGGGCGCCAGGGTGTCGGCGGTGCGGGGACCCGGCCCAGCGCACTGACGACGTCGGCGAAGCGCTCGCCGTGCGTCTCCCAGTCGGCGCGGGCGGCGTCGATCTCGTCGTGCGTACGGGCGACGAAGTTCCACCACATCGAGATCGGCGACTCGAACGGCACCCCGCCGAGCAGCAGCGCCCGGGCCGGCTCGCGGGCGGTGAGCGCCAGCTCGTCACGGGCCTCGCCCAGGTAGGCGAGGTTCCCGGGCTCGACGACCGTGCCGTCGACGGCGACGCTGCCGTCGAGCACGATCAGGGCGTGCTCGAACGTGGGCTCCAGCGGGACGACGGCCGTTCCGGCCCGGAGCGCCAGGTCGAGGCCGATGCCGTCGGTGTCGTGGCGGGCGGGGGAGCGGGTGCCGTCGACGCTGCCCACCAGCACGGTCCCGATCGCCGTGCCCAGGTCGACCCGGGGCAGCTCCGGGTGGTGCTCGAAGGCCGGCGGGTCGTGGCGGGTGCGCTCGGGCTGGGCGACCCAGAGCTGGATGCCGTGGAGGTCGCCGTGGTAGCGGCCCGTCGCCTCCTCGGCGTGGGCGACGCCGTGGCCGGCGGTCATGAGGTTCAGCTGGCCGGGGCGTATCTCCTGCTCGGAGCCGATGCTGTCGTGGTGGAGCAGCTCGCCGGCGACCAGCCACGTCACGGTCTGGAGGCCGACGTGCGGGTGGGGGCCGATGTCGACGCCGAGGTCGGTGGCGACGGGGCCCACGTGGTCGGCGAAGCACCAGGCCCCGACGGTGCGGCGGTTCCGCCGGGGGAGGGCGCGGCGCACCTGCAGGGCGCCGACCTGCGACACTCGGCTGGGCGTGACCTCCAGCGTGGGGTGGGTGACGTCGTCGACGGGTGCCGGCTCGGCGGTGACGTCCTCGGTGCGCACGGGACCACTCATGGCGAGAAATTCTGCCGTGTTTCTCCCGGATCCGGGCTTGACTGTGACACCCCCCTCTCAGAATGGGGTCCATGAGCGTGCAGCAGATCCAACTCCCCACCGAACCGACGCCGGGCAGTGCGCTCCGGTACCCCGTCCTCGGGGCCTTCCACCCGGCGGTGGCGGAGTGGTTCCTGCGCCGCTTCCCCGAGGGGCCCACACCACCGCAGACGGCGGGTTGGCCACTCATCGCCGCCGGTCACGACACGTTGATAGCGGCGCCTACCGGCTCCGGGAAGACGCTGGCCGGCTTCCTGGTGTCGATCGACGCTCTGTACAAGGCCCACGCCGCGGGGGTCGACGTACGGGAGCGGGCGAGCGTGGTGTACGTGTCGCCGCTCAAGGCGCTGGCGGTCGACATCGCCGAGAACCTCCAGCGGCCGTTGGCCGAGATCGCCCAGGTGGCGGTCGAGCTGGGCCTGAGCCCCCCGGCCCTCGAGGTGGGGGTCCGCACCGGCGACACCACCAGCTGGGAGCGCACGCGCATGGTGCGGCGACCGCCGAGCTTCGTCGTCACCACACCCGAGTCGCTGTACCTGTTGCTCACCAGCGAACGGGGGCGCGACGCGCTGCGCACCGTCGAGACGGTGATCGTCGACGAGATCCACGCCGTGGCGCGCGACAAGCGGGGTGCGCACCTCGCCCTCAGCCTCGAACGCCTGGAGGCGCTGTGCGAGCGGCGCCCCACCCGGATCGGGCTGTCGGCCACCCAGCGCCCGGTCGAGACGGTGGGCCGGCTGCTGGTGGGCGACCGGCCGCTGCCCGAGATCGTCGACGTCGGCCATCGGCGGGCGCTCGACGTCTCGCTGGAGCTGCCCGACGGCGAGATGGAGGCCGTCGTCTCGGCGGAGCAGATGTCCGACGTCCTGGCCGCCATCGCCCGGCACGTCGGTGAGCACCGCACCACGCTGGTGTTCGTGAACACCCGCCGCCTGGCCGAGCGGGTGGCGCACGACCTGGGTGAGCGCTTGGGCGACGACGTGGTGGCCGCGCACCACGGCAGCCTGTCGAAGGAGCGGCGTCATCGGGTGGAGACCCGCCTGCGAGCGGGTGATCTCAAGGCCCTGGTGGCCACGGCGTCGCTGGAGCTCGGCATCGACATCGGGCCCGTCGAGCTGGTGTGCCAGATCGGGTCCCCCCGTAGCATCGCCACGTTCCTGCAGCGGGTGGGTCGGTCGAACCACACCCGGTCGGGCACGCCCAAGGGGGTGCTCTACCCGCTGACCCGCGACGAGCTGGTGGAGTGCGCCGCGCTGCTGGCGGCCGTGCGGGCCGGGCGGCTCGACGCCATCGAGCTGCCGCACCTGCCGCTCGACATCGCCGCCCAGCACGTGGTGGCCGAGGTGGCGGCGCAGGAGTGGCGCACCGACGACCTCTACGAGCTGGTCCGTCGGGCGGCGCCGTACAACGCCCTCACCCGCGCGCAGTTCGACGAGGTGGTCACGCTGGTCGCCGACGGCATCGAGACGGGGCGGGGTCGGCGCGGCGCCTACCTCTACCACGACGCCATCAACGGCGAGGTGCGGGGGCGGCCGGGTGCCCGCATCGCGGCCGCCACGTCGGGTGGGGCGATCCCCGAGACCGGCGACTACAAGGTGGTCGCCGAGCCCGACGAGACGCATGTCGGCACGGTCAACGAAGACTGGGCCGTCGAGTCGATGGCGGGCGACATCTTCCTGCTCGGCACCCACTCGTGGCAGATCCGCAAGGTCGAGCCGGGTGTGGTGCGGGTGCACGACGCCGGCGACACCCCGCCCACGATCCCGTTCTGGCTGGGCGAGGCGCCGGCCCGCACGGTGGAGCTGTCCGAGGAGGTGTCGGCCCTCCGGCAGCTGGTCGACCGCCACCTCGCGGCGGCCGACCCCGACGGCGCCCGGCAGTGGCTGGTCACCGAGGTCGGGCTGCCGGCCGACGCCGCCACGATGATCGTCGACTACATCGCCGCCGGCCGGGCAGCGCTGGGCGCCACCCCCACCCAGCAGCGCCTGGTGTTCGAGCGCTTCTTCGACGACACCGGCGGCATGCAGCTGGTGATCCACTCGCCCTTCGGCGGCCGCATCAACCGGGGCCTGGGGTTGGCCCTGCGCAAGAAGTTCTGCCGCACCTTCAACTTCGAGCTGCAGGCCGCCGCCACCGACGACGCCGTCATCCTGTCGCTGGGCCCGCACCACAGCTTCCCGCTCGACGAGGTGCCGCGGTACGTCCACAGCCGCACGGTGCGCGACACGCTGGAGCACGCGATCCTCGACTCGCCCATGTTCCAGGCCCGCTGGCGCTGGAACCTGAACCGGTCGCTGATGGTGCTGCGCTTCCGCTCCGGTCGGAAGAACCCGCCGCCCATCCAGCGGATGGAGTCCGACGACCTGCTGGCCGCCGTGTTCCCCCAGGCCGCCGCCTGCCAGGAGAACGTGACCGGGCCCATCGAGATCCCCGACCACCTGCTGGTGCGCCAGACGGTGGAGGACACGCTGCACGAGGCGCTCGACGTCGACGGGCTGAAGGCGCTGCTGGAGCGGATCGAGGCCGGCGAGGTCGAGGTCCACTGCGCCGACACCACCGAGCCGTCGGTGCTGGCCCACGAGATCATCACGGCCCGGCCCTACGCCTTCCTCGACGACGAGGAGCTGCAGAACCGGCGTACCAACGCCGTCACGCTGCGGCGGGGCCTGGCGGTGGAGCTGGGCACGATCGGCGCTCTCGACCCCGAGGCCGTCGCCCAGGTGCACAGTGAGATCGTCCCGGTGCCCACCTCCGCCGACGACCTCCACGACCTGCTGGCCGGGCTGGTGGCGACGCAGCGGCGCCCCGACTGGGAACCGCTGTTCGCCGAGCTGGCGGCCCGGGGCCGGGCGCAGGTCGTCCCGCGCGACGGCACCGAGCTGTGGTGCACCACCGAGGCCCGCGACGACGTGCGGCAGGCGCTCGACGAGGGCGACGACGACGCCGTCACCCGGATGCTGCGAGGCCATCTGGAGATCGCCGGCATCACCACGGCCGCCCGCCTGGGGGAGCAGACCACCCTGCCACCGGGCCGGGTCGCCTGGGGCCTCGCCGCCCTCGAACAGCAGGGCATCGCCCTCCAAGGTCGCTACACCGCCTCGGGTGGGGCCGGCGAGGTCGGTGCGACCGGCGAGGTCGAGTGGGTCGCCCGGCGGTTGCTGGCCCGGATGCACTCCTACTCCCGGCGGTCGCGGCGCACCTCGGTGCAGGCGGCCACCGCGCAGGACTTCATGCGGTTCCTGCTGCGCTGGCAGCACGTCGCCCCGGGCACCCAGCTCGGCGGCGAGCAGGGCCTGCTGACGGTGTTGGAGCAGCTCCAGGGCTACGAGAGCCCGGCCGTCGCCTGGGAGCCCGAGCTGCTCACCCGGCGGCTCCGCCACTACGACGCTCGCTGGCTCGACCGTCTGTGCCACGACGGCGAGGTGGCGTGGCTGCGGCTCACGCCCCGGCCCAGCGACGACGACGGCCCCTCCACCACCATGGCGCCGTCGAAGGCCACACCGATCTCGCTGGTCCTCCGCAACGACCTGCCGTGGCTGCTTCCGGGCACCCGAGGGGCCCTCGCCACGGTCCCGCCATCGATCGGGGCCACGGCCGAGGTGCTCGACGTGCTCCGCACCCGGGGCGCCTCCTTCGCCGGCGAGCTGGCCACCGCCACTCGTCGACTGGCCGACGACGTCGAGCGGGCCCTGTGGGACGGCATGGCCCGGGGCCTGATCATGTGCGACGGGTTCGGGGCCATCCGGTCCCGGGTCATGCCGGAGCGGCCGGCGAGTCGCAGCGCCCGGCCGGCGCGGCTCTCACGGCTGGGGCGTTCGGTGCGACCGACGGCCGGCTCCGCGGGGCGCTGGTCGCTGGTCCCGGCCGTCGACCTCGACGCCGATGCCGATGCCGATGCCGACGCCGAGCTCGACCGGCACGAGCTCGCCGAGGCCGTCGCCGAGCAGCTGCTGCAGCGTTGGGGCGTGGTGTTCCGCCACCTGGTGGCGCAGGACAGCGTCCGCCTGCCCTGGCGGGAGATCCAGTGGGCGCTGCGCCGCCTGGAGGACCGGGGGCTCGTCCGGGGCGGCCGGTTCGTCGCCGGCTTCAACGGGGAGCAGTACGCCCTGCCCGAGGCGGCCGAGCAGCTCGACCACGTCCGCAAGCTGCCCCGAACGGGCGAACGGGTGGTGCTCAACGCCACCGACCCACTCAACCTCGTGGGCGTCGTCGTGCCGGGCGACACCGTCACCGCCGTCCGCACCAACCAGGTCGTCTACGTCGACGGCGCCGTTCCCGCCGCCACCACGGAGCCGATCCCGGAGACCGAGACCGAGGCGCTGGCCTCGGTCGGTCGGTGATTCAGGAGACGAGCAGCAGCACCAGGAGGATGAGCACGGCCGTTCCGAGGATGGCGGCCAGGATCACGACGTTGCCGACGAGCGACTGGATGAGCAGTCCGGCGATGCCCAGGCTGACGCCGATCAGGGCGAGGATCGCACCGAGGTGCACCCGGTCGCCCCGGGGCTCCGAGGTCGACGGGCGGGAGGTTGCCCGTCCCTGGCCCGACCGTCGATCGGGCACCTGGCGCGGCTGGCGCAACGTCGGCTGCGGCCCGGCCGCCGGGGTCGTCGTCACACCCGCGGCGGGCAGCGTCGCCGGGACGTCGGGCACGTCCGGCAGCTCGGGTGCCTCGCCCTGAGCGCTGGTAGTTGCGCTGTCGGGTTGGCGGAGCCAGGTGAGGAGCTCCTCCGCGGTGTGGGTGCCGTCCGCGCCGATCAGGGCGGCGACGTAGCCGCGCCACCTCGGGTCGAGACGCGGCGAGATCGTCGGCGGCATGTCGAGGATCAGCTTCACGTACTCGCTGTCGGTCATCTCCGGCGAACGCGGGTGGAGCCGTTCGCCGCACAGGGCCTCGTGGATGGTGACGCCGAGGGCGTAGAGGTCGGCGGCCTGGTCCTGGCGGCCCCGGTGCGCGGCCGGCGACATGTACGGGAACGTCCCCACCACCGCCGTGCGCGGGTGTGACTCGCCGGCCGGGATCAGCCGGGCCGTGCCGAAGTCGCACAGCTTCCACACCCCCGAGCTGTGCCGCAGGATGTTCGCCGGCTTCACGTCACGGTGCACGCAGCCGCTGGCGTGGGCGGCGGCCAGGGCACTGAGCATCCCGTCGAGCAGCTCCCGCGCCTCGTCGGACGACAGCCGGTGGTCGTCGCGCCGGTCCAGCTCGTCGGCCAGCGACCGCTCGCACAGCTCGGTGGCGATCCAGGCGTAGTCGTCGTAGCGGCCCCCGTCGCCCACGATGTCGGCGTCGTAGAACCGCACGATGTTGGGGTGCGACAGGTCCTCCAACCGGCTGATCTCGTGACGCCAGCCCGCGAACGCCTGCTCGTCGGCGATCGGCACCAGCTTCAGCGCCCGGAACAGGTCGACGTGCCGGCGTCGCGCCTTCCACACCTCGCCGAACCCGCCCGATCCGAGCCGCTCCTCGAGGATCCAGCCCGCCACGACCCGGTTGGTGGCGTCCATCTCGTCATCGACGCTACCGCCTGGCCCCGGTCGGCGAGACTGCGGGGGTGACCAGCCGACCGGTGTCGCCGTTCCACCTCGCCTTCACCGTCGACGACCTGGCCCGGGCCCGGGAGTTCTACGGCGGGGTGCTGGGCTGCCCGGAGGGGCGGTCGAGCGAGCTGTGGGTCGACTTCGACCTGTTCGGGCACCAGATCGTGGCGCACCTGGCACCGGTCACGGCCCGGCACCACAACCCCGTCGACGGCCACGACGTGCCGGTGCCGCACTTCGGGGTCGTCCTGCCCTGGGACGAGTTCCACCCCTTCGCCGAGCGGCTGCGGGCGGCGGGGGTCGACTTCGTGATCGAGCCGACGGTCCGGTTCGCCGGGCAGCCGGGCGAGCAGGCCACGATGTTCTTCCTCGACCCCGCGGGCAACGCCCTCGAGTTCAAGTCCTTCCGCGACCTCGACGCCCTCTTCGCCACCCAGGGCTAGCTCTGACCCGAGCGGAACTGGGACTGTTGGTGCTCGTCGAGCTTGATCCAGGTGGCGCGGGACTCGGCGAGGACCTCGCCGGTGTCGTCCCACACCGCCGAACCGGCCAGGCGCTTGCGGCCCTCGGCGGAGATGCCCCAGGCGCCGACCACCAGGCGGTCGCCCACCCGGGGACGTCGCCGCACGACCGCGGTCATCCGGCCCATCACGTGGGGCGGTACCGGCGGGTCCTCGTGGTACCAGACCAGGCCGGTCGGGCAGTCGAGCGCCGACCACAGGAAGATCGGCTCGACCAGGCCGTCGGCGTCGGCCAGCGACGGGTCCGGTGACCACGGCCAGGCCGTGCGGTCCGTGCCGGACCACCCCGGGAAGAGCCGCAGGCCGTCGCCGGGCGCCCGGTGCGGTCCGCAGGCGAAGCAGCCCGGGAACCAGTGCTGCGCCTCGTAGCGGTCGACGTCGAACGTCGCCGCCAGCTTCTCCGCCTCTTCCCAGCTGACCGGTTCGGGAGAGGTGCCGTCGTCGAGGTCGGGCGCGACCACTGCCTCGGCGACCAGGTGCTCGCCGTCGAGCAAGGTGACCCGGTCGGGCTCGGGTGACAGCTGCAACGGGCGGTCGATCGGGGGCGGGCGGCGGAGGGTCACCTGGACGGGGTCGGGGCCCAAGGACGCGGCGACCAGGCCGCAGGCGTAGCCGCCGTGGCCCGAGTCGGGCGGCCCGACGAAGCGCCGGGAGATCGTCACGTTCTCCACCGGAGGGGATACTAAGAGCCGAGCCGACAGGCGAGGCGTGGCCCGAGCGGCCCGGCGCCGGAGGCGCCAGGAGCGGGAAGATGGCGCATGGTTCGACCTCTCGGCCGCGAAGCGCCGAGGACTCGCAGACGTGACCTGTTCCGCGCAACTCTTGCACCCGTGATCGAGGACCAGAAGACCCTCCGCGACCATGTCGAGGCGCTGCTCAAGGAGGTCGTCCGGCCCGCGGTCCACCCCGCCACCGAGCCGCTCGACGTCACCGCCCTCCACCTCCACGGCGAGCCGGTGCCCTACGCCGAGGCGACCCAGCAGGACTTCGAGCCCTTCACCGTCGGCGACATGTGGGGCTCCCCCTGGGACACCACGTGGTTCCGCCTCCGGGGCCAGGTGCCGGACGATTGGGCCGGCCGGGAGGTCGTCGCCCGGGTCGAGCTGGGCGGCGCCGGCACCACGATGGTGTCGTTCACCGCCGAGGGGCTGGTCTACGTCGACGGCGTCGCCACCCAGGGCCTCCACCACGAGCACACGAACGTCCGGATCGCCCGCCAGGCAACCGGGAGCGACCCCGTCGACCTCTACGTCGAGGCCGCGGCGAACCCCGTGCCGCCGTTCCACAGCAAGGACTGGCCCCTGCTGCGGGCCGAGCCCGACGGCCGCCCGATGTACCAGCTCCGCCGGGCCGAGCTGGCCGTGCTCGACACCGAGGTCGAGGCCCTCGCCTTCGACATGCACGTGCTCCTCCAGCTCTACGACGCGACCACCCAGCAGCCCCGCCACAACCAGCTGCTCGACGCCCTCCACGAGGCCGCCACGAGCATCGACCGGGACGACGTCGCCGGCACCGCCAAGGCCGCCCGCGCCGCCCTCGCCCCGGCGCTGGCCCGCCCGGCCACCGTCGACCACGTGGTCACGGCCATCGGCCACGCCCACATCGACACCGCCTGGCTGTGGCCCGCCCGGGAGACCCGCCGCAAGTGCGCCCGCAGCTTCGCCAACCAGCTCCGCCTCATGGAGGACTACCCCGAGCACCGCTTCGCCTGCAGCCAGGCCCAGCAGTACGCCTGGCTGCAGGAGGACCACCCCCACCTCTGGGAGCAGATCAAGGCCCGGGCCACCAGCGGCGAGTGGGAGCCGGTGGGTGGCATGTGGGTGGAGCCCGACACGAACGTCCCCTCGGGCGAGTCGCTGGTCCGCCAGGTGGTCTACGGCAAGCGGTTCTTCCTCGACGAGCTGGGCGTCGAGACCCACGAGCTGTGGATCCCCGACGTGTTCGGCTACAGCGCCGCCCTCCCGCAGATCGCCCGGCAGGCCGGCATCACCGCGCTCGTCACCCAGAAGCTGTCGTGGAACACCACCAACCGCTTCCCCCACAGCACGTTCGTGTGGGAGGGCACCGACGGCAGCCGGATCGTCACCCACTTCCCCCCGGCCGATACCTACAACGGCTCGTTCCGGGTGCGCGAGCTGGCCGGCAGCATGGGCCGCTACGCCGACCACGGCCGCTTCGACCAGTCGCTCTACCCCTTCGGCTACGGCGACGGCGGTGGGGGGCCGAGCCGCCGCATGCTGGAGCAGGCCCGCCGGATGGCCGACCTGGAGGGGCTGCCGCGGGTGGAGATCGGCAACGTCGCCCCGTTCCTGGCTGCGGCCGAGGAGGCCGCGGACCAGGGAAGGCTCGACGTGTGGGTCGGCGAGCTGTACCTGGAGTACCACCGGGGCACCTACACCACCCACGCCGACGTGAAGTCGGGCAACCGGAGGGCCGAGGAGGCGCTGCGGGCGGCCGAGCTGTGGTCGGCGGCGGCCTGCGTGGCGGCGGGCGACTGGAGCACCTACCCGGCCGCCGAGCTGGAGGACGCCTGGAAGCTGGTGCTGCTCAACCAGTTCCACGACATCATCCCGGGCTCGTCGATCAACTGGGTGTACGACGACGCCCGCCGCGACCTGGCCTCGGCCCGGGCGACGGCCGACGAGGCGATCGCGGCCGCCCGGTCCCGCCTGGCCACCGGCAACGGCTCCACGGTGTTCAACCCCGCGGGCCACGACCGCACCGAGGTGGTGGAGCTGCCCGACGGCACCCTCGGCGCCGTCTCCGCGCCCGCGTGTGGCTGGGCCCCCGCGACGACGGTCGACCTCGGCGACACCGTCCTCGTCGACGCCGCCACCCGCACCCTGGAGAACGGCCTCCTGCGGATCACCTGGGACGCCGACGGCCTGCTCACCTCGGTCCACGACAAGGAGGCCGACCGCGAGGTGCTGGCCCCGGGGACGAGGGGCAACCTCCTCCAGCTCCACGACGACCACCCCAACGCCTACGACGCCTGGGACGTCGACGTCACCTACCTCGACACGGGGGTCGACCTCACCGACCTCGCCGAGATCGAGGTGGTGCAGGTGAGCCCGCTGCGGGCCGAGGTGCGCACGGTCCGCCGCTTCGGGGACTCCACGGTGCACCAGGCCATGCGGCTCGACGCCGGTTCCCGCCGCCTCGAGTTCCACACCGAGATCGACTGGCACGAGCGCCACAAGTTCCTCAAGGCGGCGTTCCCGGTGGCGATCCGCTCGCCCCGCGCCACCTTCGAGATCCAGCACGGCACCATCGAGCGGCCGACCGTCCGCAACACCAGCTGGGACGCGGCCCGCTTCGAGGTGTGCGCCCAGCGCTGGGCACATCTCGGCGAGACCGGCTACGGCGTCGCCCTGCTGAACGACGGCAAGTACGGCTACGACGTGCGGGGCGACGTGCTGCGCCTGTCGCTCCTGCGGGCCCCGACCTGGCCCGACCCCGAGGCCGACCGGGGGGAGCACCGCTTCGCCTACGCCCTCCTACCCCACGTTGGGACGATCCTCGACGGCCGCGTCGCCGCCGAGGCCGAGGCCTTCAACCTGCCCCTGCAGCTGGTACCAGGCACCGCGCCTGCGGGATCGTTCGTCCGCGTCGACCGCCCCGGCGTGAGCATCGAGGCGGTGAAGAAGGCCGACCGGAGCGACTTCCTCGTCGTCCGCCTGTGCGAGGTCGCGGGCGCCCGTGGCCCCGTCACGCTCACCGTCGCCACGCCCCTCGCCGCCGCCACGACCACCGACCTGCTGGAACGGGACCGCACCCCGGTCCCCGTCGCCGGCAACACCGTAGAGATCCACCTCAACCCCTACGAGCTGGTCACCCTCCGCCTCACGCCGGCCTAGGATCCGCAGCCGGTGTTCGGGTTCGATCGGGGGAAGTCGTTGGGCGCGGCGCTCGCCGGCGTCGTCGTGGTGGTGCTCGCCGCGTGCGGGGGCACGTCGGAGGACGACGACGCGGCCTCCGAGACGACGGAGCCCGCAGCACCCCTCGAGGTCGACGTGGTCACCGAGACGTTCGTCGACACCTCACGGCCGACGGCAGCGGGCTCCGAGACGCCCGCCCACCCCGACCGCACGATCGTCACCCGCATCGCCCATCCCACGAGCGGAGGCCCGTACCCGCTCATCGTGCTCTCCCACGGGGCCACCGGTCATCCCGACGAGTACGCCGACACGGTTCCGCGGTGGGCCGCCGACGGCTTCGTCGTCGCGTCGCCCGCGTTCCCGCTCACCAACCGGGAGGTGCCCAGGGCGCTGGCCAACGTCGGTGACGTGGCCAACCAGCCGGCCGACGTCTCCTTCGTCGTCGACGAGGTGCTGGCCGCCAACGACGATCCCGCCAGCCCGCTCCACGGCGTCGTGGACCCCGGGGCCATCGGCGTCGTGGGCCACAGCCTCGGCGGTGCGACCACCTGGGCGGTCTCGTTCGACTCCGCGAGGCGTGACGAACGCATCGACTCCACGGTGATCTTCGCCGGCTTGACCATGCCGATGCCGGGAGGCGAGCTCGAGCTCGACTCGGGGCTCCCGCTGCTGGTGATGCACGGTGACGAGGACGACGTCGCGCTCGACTGGGACCTGGATGCCTACGAGCAGGCGGTGTCCCCGAAGTGGTTCGTCACCCTTCTGGGCGCCACCCACGTGCCCGCGTTCACCGACGCCGACTCGCCCCACGACGAGCTCGTGACCCGCACGGTGCTCGACTTCTGGCACGGCACCCTCGACGGCGACGCCGCTGCGCTCGAACGGGTCACCGCCGACGCGACCGATCCCGCGCTCTCCCGGGTCCGGCAGGAGTAGGCCCGGCCCCAGGACGACCCGCTAGTCGTCGTCCTCGGCCAAGGGGGCGAGAGGGGCTTCGAGGGAGGAGAGGTCGTCGGGTTGTTCGAGCCAGTCGTCGAGGTTCGACACCTCGACCGAGAACGCCGCCCGCGTCGCCTGGAGGTGCTCGCCGACGGCGTCGAGCGCCTTGAGCATCGCCCCGAGGTACACCCGCTGGCGCTGGATGCGCTCCTTGTCGCTGCTGTAGGAGGGGCCCGCCGACGCCCGGTACTCGTGGGCCACGCGCTCGGCGTCGGCGGCGGCCTGCTCCCGGGCCTGCCGCACGATGTCGTCGTAGCGCCGCACCGCCTCCTCCTCCCGCTGGCGGCAGTACAGCTCGGCCTGCGCCAGCTGGGCGTCGACGTGCTGCTGCGCCTGGGCCAGCAGGGCGGCGGCATCGGCGTCGACCCGATGGCGCTCGACGACGGGCTCGTGGAGCCGCTGGGCCTGCCAGTCGCGCATGGCCTGCTTGAGGCGGCGGTTCTCGTCGACCAGCCGGGTGTTGTCGGCCTCCCGGGCGGCCAGCTCGTCGGCCACGCGGTGGGCGAAGCCCTGCACCTCGTCCTCGCTGACCCCCCGCCGCCCCAGCATGGTGCGGTTGAAGGTGGCGTTGCGCACCGCTTCGGGGGACATGCGGCGGGGCGGGAGGCGCTCGCCGGCGGGTTCGATGGGGGTCATGGCTCGGTCTCCAAGGGGGGTCCGCCGGTGATCTCCTCCACGAGGCCGATGAAGCTCTCGTGGTGCACGCGCTCGGGTGGGCAGCCCGCGGCGCGCAGTCGGTCCCGGCTGGCGGTGACCATCTCGCGGTTCCCGCACACGTAGACGTCGTGGTCGGCCGGGTCGGGGACGAGGCGCAGGGCGACGTCGGCGACGGTCCCGCTCTCGTGGTGGTGGTAGGTGTCGTCGGCGACCGTGGGGACCACGGTCAGCCAGTCGTGGCGCGCGGCCAGATCTCGCAGCGAGTCGAGGTCGTAGAGCTCGCGGACGGTGCGGGCGCCGGCGAACAGCCGCACCCGCCGGCTGACCGCGCCGGTCGCGACGTGGTCGACCAGCGCCTTCAGCGGCGCCAGGCCGGTGCCGCCGGCGAGGAGGAGGACGTCGCGCCCGTCGGACCGCAGGGTGAGGTCGCGGCCGACGGGTGCCCCCAGCCGCAGCAGGTCGCCCTTCTGGGTCTGGTCCACCAGCACGCCCGAGACGGGCCCGCCCGGCGCCCGCCGCACGTGCAGCTCGATCGTGCCGTCGGCCCGGGGGGCGTTGGCGGGGGAGTAGAAGCGCCACATCCGGGGCTGCAGCGCCGACTCGATCGCCAGCGACTGCCCCGGCACCCAGTCGTAGGCCGGGCTGGGTCGGATGACCAGCACGGCGATGTCGAACGTGCGCCGCTCGTGGAGGACGACCTCGGCGTCCCACCACGGCGGGCTGTGCACGGCGGCCTGCTCGGCGGCGTCGATCATCAGCTCGGCGACCAGGCGGTAGGCCTGCGCCCAGTCGCCGGCGAGCTCGGCGGTCCAGGCGTCGTCGAGGAAGTCGGCCAGCGTGGCGAGCAGGGCTTCGCCGACGGCGCCGTAGTGCTCGGGCGCGGTGCCGAACTTGCGGTGCTCGCGGCCCAGCTGGAGCAGGAACGGCGTGAGCGTCCCGAGGTCGCCCACCTGGGAGACGACGTGGCCGAGCGCGGTGACCAGCCGGTCGCGCTGGGCCGCCATCGACAGCGGGAAGAAGTCGCGCATCTCGGGGTGCGCCACGAACAGCCGGGCGTAGAAGCGCAGCGGCACCTGGTCGCCGTGGGCCGCCACCCGCGCCCAGCTCTCTCCCAGTCGATTGGCGTCGACCACTCTCTGCCCCCAGCGCTCCCGCAGCATGCCTGTGACCTGGGATCGTAGACCGCGCAGAGTGCGCAGCGGTGGAACATTCATCTGACTAAAGTCAGAGGATGCACGAGGACGACGCTCTGGTGGGTCAGGTGCGGCGGTTCAACCGGGCGGTGACGCAGCGGGTCGGGGCCCTCAACGACCGCTACCTCGCCCGCGACCGGCCGCTCGGCGAGGCCCGGGTGCTGTGGCAGATCGGCGAGCACGGCGACCGCGGCTGCGACGTCCGCCGCCTACGCTCCCTCCTCGACCTCGACTCCGGCTACCTCAGCCGGCTGCTCCGGTCGCTCGAGGCCGACGGGCTGGTCACCGTCGACCGCGCCGACGACGACAAGCGGGTGCGGACCGCCCGGCTCACCAGGACCGGAGCGAAGGAACGGGCGGTGCTCGACGACCGCAGCGACGCCCTGGCCCGGTCGCTGGTGGCCCCCCTGACTCCGTCGCAGCAGGAGCGGCTGGTGGCGGCGATGGGCGAGGTGGAGCGCCTGCTCACCGCGGCGCTGGTGGAGGTGGCGCCCGTCGACCCGGCGCACCGCGACGCCCGCCACTGCCTGCGGGAGTACTACGCCGAGCTCGACCGGCGCTTCGACGGCGGCTTCGACCTGGAGCAGAGCGTCGCCGTCGCCCTCGACGACATCCGGCCCCCGACCGGCGTCTTCCTGCTGGCCCACCTGCGGGGCGAGCCCGTCGGCTGCGGGGCCCTGCGCACGCCCGGCGCCGGGCTGGGGGAGATCAAGCGCATGTGGGTCGACCCGTCGGCCCGCGGCCTGGGGGTCGGGCGCCGGCTGCTCACCGAGCTGGAGGACCGGGCCCAGGCGGCGGGCTGCCGGCGGGTGCGGCTCGACACCAACGGCGTGCTCGCCGAGGCGATCGCGATGTACCGCTCGGCCGGCTACGAGGAGGTCGACCCCTTCAACGACGACCCCTACGCCCAGCTCTACTTCGAAAGGGGGCTATGACTTTTTAAGGAAATTGCGTCGATCAGCCCGCTCCATGCGGGTTCTCGGACGCAATTTCGATTGCTCGTCGGGTTATTCGGTTGCGGCGGCGACCCCGGGCCGCCGACGCTGGGACCTATGCCGATGATCTTCGTGATGGTGCGCCGTGTCCGAGGGACAGCGGACGCACTGGGGGTGGCACCAGCTCACCGACGTCTGGGCGCGGCGACTCGTCGCTTCGGCTGACGTCCGGCCCGGCGACCTCGTCGTCGACATCGGCGCCGGTACCGGTGCGCTGACGGCTCCGCTGGTGGCCGCCGGGGCCCGGGTGTTGGCGGTCGAGCTCCACCCTCGACGGGCGAGCCTCCTGCGGGAGCGCTTCGCCGACGACCCCGTGCGGGTCCTCCAGATCGACGCCGCCGACCTGCGCCTGCCCGGCCGCCCGTTCCGGGTGGTCGCCAACCCGCCGTTCGCCATCACGACGACGCTCCTGCGCCACCTCCTCGCGCCCCGCAGCCAGCTGCTCCGGGGCGACCTCGTGGTGCCCGCCCACGTGGCGGCCCGCTGGTCGTCCGGCCGCGGCACCGACTCCCGCCGCTGGTCCCGCCACTTCACCGCCCACCGCCCCACCACCCTCCCCGCCACGGCCTTCACCCCCCGCCCCCCAGGCCGCACCGCGATCCTCCGCCTCGACCGCCGTCGCTAGCACCCCCCCGACCCGAAACCTCGACAGGGATGGTCGCTATGGCGCCAGCTCTGTCGAGATTTCGGTCAGGAGCTCCTGGCGGCGGGAGTGGAGGAAGTGGCGTTCGGGGGTGTTGGTGGTGAGGGAGAGGGCCTTGTCGTAGGCGGCGATGGCTTCCGGGGTGCGGCCGAGGCGGCGGAGGAGGTCGGCGCGGGTGGCGTGGAAGAGGTGGTAGTCGGGCAGGTCGAGGGGGTCGACGAGCTCCAACGCCGCGGCGGGGCCCTGAACCTCGGCCAGCGCCACGGCCCGGTTGAGGGCGACGACCGGCGTCGGCGTCAGGGCCAACAGCTGGTCGTAGAGGGCGAGGACCTGCACCCAGTCGGTGGCGGCGGCGCTCGGGGTGTCGCTGTGGGCGGCGTTTATCGCCGCCTGCAGCTGGTAGGGGCCGGGCCGGTCGCGGCGCAGGCAGGTGCGGACCAGCGCCTGGCCCTCGGCGATCAGGGCCCGGTTCCAGCGGCGACGGTCCTGGTCACGCAGGAGGACCAGCGAGCCGTCAGGGGCGGTGCGGGCAGCCCGGCGCGACTCGGTGAGCAGCAGCAGAGCCAGCAGCCCCAGCGCCTCCGACTCGGCGGGCATCAGCTCCACCAGGAGGCGCGCCAGTCGGATGGCCTCGTCGCACAGGTCGGTGCGCACCAGCTCCTGGCTCTCCGCCGCCGTGTAGCCGGCGTTGAACACCAGGTAGACGACGGCGAGGACGGGCGGCAGGCGGCCGGGCAGGTCGGCGTCGCGGGGCACCCCGTAACGGATGTTGGCGGCCCGGATCTTGCGTTTCGCCCGCACCAGCCGCTGTGCCATCGTCGCCTCCGGCACCAGGAACGCCCGGGCGATCTCGGCTGTCTGCAGGCCGCCGAGCAGCCGGAGCGTGAGCGCCACCTGCGCCGACGGCGCCAGCGACGGGTGGCAGCAGGTGAAGATCAGCCGCAGGCGGTCGTCGGCCACGGTGTCGTCCTCCTCGTCGGGCCGCAGGTCGGGGAGCGCGGCCAGCACCTGGCGGTCGTGGCGGGACGACTCGCGTCGCAGCCGGTCGATCGCCTTCCGGCGAGCGGTCGTGACGATCCACCCGCCCGGGTTGGGCGGGATCCCTGCCACCGGCCAGCGCTCCACCGCCACGAGGAAGGCGTCCTGGACCGCCTCCTCGGCGACGTCGAGGTCACCGAAGAGGCGGGCCAGTGTCGCTACCGCATTGCCCGAGGCGAGCCGGAAGGCCTCGGCGACCTGGGGCTCGACCTCGGCGGTCTCGCCCACGTGGGATCAGCCGGACCCGTCGTGGAAGGGGCGCACCTCCACCGGCAGCCCGGTCGCCGCCGAGAGCTTGGCGCCCCACTCCAGCGCGGCGTCGAGGTCGTCGACGGTGACGATGCTGAAGCCGCCGAGGTGCTCCTTGGTCTCCAGGTAGGGCCCGTCGGTGGTCAGCACCTGTCCGTCCGTCTCCTGCACGACGGTCGCCGTGGTGGACGGGTGCAGCCCGCCGGCGAACACGCCGGCCCCGGACGACATGAGCTCGGTGTGGAACGCATCGACGTTCTTGCCGATCCGGTCGAGGTCGACGCCGGGGGGCAGCTGCGCCTCGTCGGTCACGTCGCCGTGGTGGAGGGAGAGCAGGTAGTGGGTCATCGGTTGACGCTTTCGCCCCCTTTACGAACGGCGGCCCTCCGAGATCGACACCTCGGGGAGGTTTCTGCGGAGGGCGTCGAGGTCGGCGCCGGGTTCGGGGTCGACCACGGTCAGCGTACGGAGGGCGGGGAGCCCCGCCAGGGACGACACCTCCTCCGGACCGGGCACGCCGCGGACGGTGACGTCGCGGAGCGTCGGCCAGCGCTCGATGCCGACCAGGTTGCGGCTGCTGCGCAGGTTGTCGAGCACCAGCTCCTCCAGCGGCAGCTCCGCCGGCAGCGGGTGGAGCCCACCGGCGAGCCGCTGGTCGCGCACCAGGAGGCGCCGCAGCCGGGAGCTGCGCAGCGTCCCCAGGTCGGCGTGGATCAGGTGGAGGCCGAGCTCCTCCACGGTGGTGTCGGCCAGGGGCGACAGGTCGCGCAGGAACTGGCACCCGGCCGTGAGGTGGAGGACCCGCAGCGTCGGACACCCGGCCAGCGGCGACAGGTCGCGCACCATCTCGTTCTGCACCAGCTCCAGGCGGCGCAGGTGGGGCACGGCGGCGACGGCGTCGAGCGGCGCGAAGTCGCCGTAGCAGGCCACGCTGGTCAGCCGCTCGAGGTGGGGGAGGCAGCGGACCCGGTGCCAACCCCGCACCTCCAGCTTGCGGTCGCCGAAGTCGACCTCGGCCAGTACCGAGCGGGCGTAGCCGTCCGGGTCGTCGGAGCGGCGCCAGGCCCGCAGCAGCTCGTCGATCACCCGCGACTCGCCGATGCCGACGAACTCGGTGAGCTTCTCGCGCACGCCCTCGCCGCCGATCATCGCCGCAGTGCGCACGACGCACGCCGCCTGGTCGGGCGTCAACCCCGAGGGACCGGGCAGCAGGTCGAGCACGAACGACCCGGCACGGGCGAGCACGTCGGCCTCGTCGAGGCTGGTCGGTGGGATGAGCTGGGCCGCGGCCTCCTCGACCCGGCGGCGCACCTCGTCGGAGGCGAGGACATCGGCGTGCTCCAGGCAGGCGGCCGCGACCAGCCGGAGCCGGTTGGCGATCCGGCCATCCGTGGCCGCCGCGCTGTTGCCCTCGAGCAGCTCGCGCAGCAGCTGGTCGCGCTCCCGGGGCCGGGCGAGGGCGACGGCGTTGACGACCACGTCGTGCCACTGGTCGAGGTGGGCGTGCTCCACCACCAGGTCCAGCTCGCCGCAGTCGACCGCCTCCTTGGCGGCCAGGTAGTCGCGGAACGTGCGGTGCACGAACTGCACCTGCTCGTGGTTCGGCTCGCGCAGGAGCCCGGTGCGCTCCAGGGTGCGCTGCAGCACCGGCCCGGCGTCCAGATCGTGAGCCCGCAGCCCGCGCATGGCCCCCGCGATCCGCTGCTCGGCGACCTCCCGCGACACCACCACCGCGTTGGTCCGCACCATCGAGTAGGCGAAGCGCTGGAGCAGCACGAGCTGCTCCTCCTTGCTCAGCCTCGGCAGCTCCGCCAGCCGGATCTCCCGGTCCTCGTCCCAGCGGACCAGCAGCAGGTCGAGCGCGGCGTCGTAGAGGCCCTTCCGGTCGCGGGGCAGGTGCATGTTGCGGTCCTGGTAGAGCGCGCAGAGCAGCCCGCACAGCAGGGGGCTGCCGGCGAGGCGACGCAGCTCGCGGCGGGTGGCGAGCTGCTGGGCGAGCCCCGACTCGCAGTCGTCGAGCCAGGCCTGCAGGTCGGGGTCGTCGGGCTGGTCGGCCCGGGCGGCGTTGTGCCAGGCGGCGAGGAACTCGCGGATGCCCTTGGGGCTGAGCGGCAGCAGGTCGTAGGTGACGAAGCCGGACCCGGTCAGCCAGTCCTCGGGGATGGCGAACGGCCGGGCCGACACCACCACCCGGATGCCGGGGTAGGCCGTGAGCATCTGGTCGATCCACTGGCGGGCGGCGAGGCGACGGGCCGGCTCCAGCTCGTCGACGCCGTCGACCAGCAGCAGCGCCCGCCCGGCCGCGAAGCGGGCGACGGCCCAGCCGGGCGGCATCTCCGCGGCGATGACGTTGGCGGTGGTCTCCAGCAGTGTCTCGGGGCTCGGGAAGCCGCCCTCGGCGAACTGGCGCAGCGGGACGAAGAACGGCACGGCCTGGTCCCAGGCGGTGCCCTCGAACAGGGTGTCGCGGCCGGCGCCGACCGCCAGCCAGCGCAGCAGCGTGGTCTTGCCGGCCCCGGCGCCGCCCCGCAGGAGCACCCGGCGCTGGTCGCGGAAGGCGCTGGGCACGTCGACGCCGGCGCCGGTCAGGTCGTGGTCGTCGTCGTCCTCCTCGGGGGCGGCCCCGGTGTGGCCGCCGGTGCGGGCGACGGCCAGCTGCACGTAGGCGTGGTCGAACGAGTGGGTGCGCGGCGCCCGGCCCCGGCTGACGCCGAACAGCTCGATGCGCCCGAGGCTGGCGACGACGTGCTCCAGGTAGCGCCGCTCGAACGCCGCCCCGCCGTCGTCGCCGCTGCCGTCCCGACCGTCACGATCGTCCCGACCCTCACGACCCCGGCGGTCGCCCGCCAGCTCCTCGACGGCGCGGCGCACCTCCCGGACGTCGCGCAGCGCCGCCACCTGGGCCTGCGTCGAGAACTCCGGCAGCGCCACCACGGCGCGCACGATCTCGGCGCAGGTGGCGGCCAGGATCCGGCGGTAGGCGCTGCGGGCGTCGTCGCCGAGGCCCTCCTCCGGCGCGAGGTGGGCGGCCTGCCGCCGCACCTGGGCCGCCAGCAGCTCGGGCTCCAGGTCGGCAGCCAGCACGTCGTCGATGGCGATCGGCATGGCGGCCTTGAGCGTGATCCGGGTGGCCAACACGGCGGCCTGCCACTCGTGCTCGGGCATCCCCGCCAGCTCGTCGTGCAGGGCGACCGACAGGCGCTCCGCGGTGCCGGCCAGCGCCCGCTCGGCCCGCCGGTGGGTGATCTCGCCCCGGCCCCGCCGGCGCCGAGCCGTGAGGGCGACCGCCAACTCGACCGCGAGCTCCTGGGCGATCGCCCCCAACGCCGCGAGAAACGGGTCCATCCGCCCACTATGGCCTTGCGTCGTCTACTCGGACGGTCGCCCAGGGGCACATCTCGGCGGGTCGCACCCCGGACCTCCTTGACAACCCCGGCCATGCTCGGGAGGCTGACAGCGGCGTCGACCCACCGCCCAGCCTCCGACGATCCGCCCCAGCAGGGGTCGTCACCTCCCGAGGCGAAGGGGAGCAGATCCTCGGGTCGGTGGACGAAGCCGTTTCTGGCGACCGCGAGCCTTCCCGAACGTGCAGCACCCATCGCTGGGGGGATCGACGCTGCGAACGACGGAGGAGACCCGTGACCAGGAACAAGGACTTCAAGACCGCCGTGCGCCAGCGCATGGCCGCCACCGGCCAGAGCTACACGGCGGCCCGCTCCGACCTCACCACCGACGCCGAGCCCGCGGGCGGGGGCATCCCTCTCGACGCCCGCATCTTCGTGTCGGGCCACGGCGGCCTCGTCGGCGGGGCGCTGCTGCGCAAGCTCCGCCGTCTGGGCTACAGCAACCTGCTGGTCGCCACCCGCGACCAACTCGACCTCCGCGACCAGGCCGCCGTCAACTACTGGTTCCGGGCCAACCGCCCCCAGTACGTGTTCCTCGTCGCCGGCACGGTCGGCGGCATCGGCGCCAACTCCGAGCGCCCGGCCGACTTCCTCTACGACAACATGATGATCCACGCCACCGTCGTGCACGCCGCGCACACCTGCGGCGTCGACAAGCTCCTCTACCTCGGATCGAGCTGCATCTACCCCCGGGCCGCCACCCAGCCCATCCGGGAGGACCAGCTGCTCACCGGGCCGCTCGAGCCCACCAACGAGGGCTACGCGCTCGCCAAGATCGCCGGGATCAAGCTGTGCGAGCTCTACCGTCGCCAGCACGGCGACAACTTCATCTCCGCCATGCCCACCAACCTCTACGGGCCCGGCGACAACTTCCACCCCACCGACGGCCACCTCGTGCCCATGCTGATGCGCCGGTTCCACGAGGCCCGGCTCGCCGGCGACCCGGAGGTCACCGTGTGGGGCACCGGTGAGCCCCGGCGCGAGCTCATGCACGTCGACGACCTGGCCGACGCCTGCCTGTTCCTCATGGCCAACTACGACGAGCCCGGCTTCATCAACGTGGGCACCGGCGTCGACGAGACCGTCGCCACGATCGCCGGCATGCTCCGCGACATCGTGCACCCCGGCGCCCGGCTGACCTTCGACACGACCAGGCCCGACGGGATGCCCCGCAAGGTGCTCGACGTCTCCCGCATCCACGGGATCGGCTGGCGCCACCACGTCGACCTCGCCGACGGGCTGGCATCGACCTACGAGTGGTTCACCCACGCCGACCACGTGCGGGCCGCGGTGGCGGGGGTGGGCTGAGCCCACCCCCGCCACGGGATCAGAGGTCCACGTCGAGGGCGCGGTCGAGGCGGATCAGGATCAGCTCGTTCTCGTCGGCCGCGGTGGCCGAGCGGCCGCCGGAGCCGGGGAAGTTGTTGTCGTTGAGGACGGCGATGGTCGACCGGTCGACGATCTCGACGTCCTCGATGGTGACGAACGGGAAGCTGAAGAACGGCCCGAAGCCGCCGATGCCCTGCGGGTCGGGGACCGCCATCAGGTTCACCAGCAGGTCCTTGTCGGCGTAGCCGTCGTGGTCGCGGTCCCGGAGGTCGATCAGGAACACCGCCTTGAAGCGGGCCGTCGGGCCCGAGCCGTTGTCACGCTCGAGCACCAGGAACTGGTGGTCGTTCACGGCGATGAAGTCGCCGATGGCGTTGGCCGGGTGCTCCAGGCGGTAGCGCCAGAAGTCGCCGGTGAAGCGGGTGCTCCGCCGGCCCAGGCTCACCTCGTAGATGCGCAGGTCGGCGCCCAGGCCGTCGGCGGTGTCCTCGGCGACCGCGCCCTCCAGCAGCGGGTACAGGGTCCTGCCGTCGGGCGAGATCGCCATCCCCTCGTAGCCCTTCGAGTTGGCCAGGTTCGGAGTCTCCCCGGGGGCCAGCGTCGGGTTCGACGGCGACTTCACGCCCGGCGTCGGGACGGGCGCGTCGAGCAGGCGGCCCTGCTTGTCGGTGTGCAGCAGGAAGGGCCCGAACTCCTCGCCGAACCAGTAGGTGCCGTCGGGGGCGAGCTGCATCGACTCGACGTCGAAGTCCCAGCCGGTGAGCACCCGGTCGGGCGTCGGGCAGGTGTAGCCGGCGGGGAGCGTGGCCGCGGCCGCGCAGCCGCCGTCGCGCCAGATCGGCCACGGCACCTTCCCGTGGGGGTCGCTGAGGCCGAAGCCGCCGTCGAGCAGCGTGAAGCGGCCGGTGGCGAAGTCGGGGCGGATGCGGTGGACGCGCAGCTCGAAGTCCGGGCTGTTCTCCTTGTTGCCGAAGCCGTTGTCGCTCATCACCAGGTAGGAGCCGTCACGGTTGCGGTGCACGCCCGAGAAGCCCTGCACCGGTTGACCGGGGTACGGCGCCGCGATCGGCGTCGTCGTGCCGGTGAAGTAGCCCGACGGCGCGCTGCCGGGGCGGTACGTCTCGGCCGGCAGCACCGCCCGCCCGACCAGCTCCGACTGCTGCACCGCGGGCGTCGGCCGGTCGTCGCGGGCCGACGCGTCGGCGCCGCCCACCCCTGCGGCTCCGGCGGTGATCGCCAGCGCGACCCCGCCCGCCAGGACCCTGTTCCTCATCCCTGTTCCTCCAGCTCGTGGCGACTGACCCCGCCAGCCGAGCACCACGGGATGACGCCGGCCTTACTCCCCGGTGGCCGCCGCCGGTCGGGGACGCGAAATCGGGTGGCCGGCGGCGCTCACGCGACCACCGGCCACCCGACGTCGGGGTGCCCGGACTTCAGGGAGTCAGTAGGACTCGGTCCGGGTCCGTTGCTGCGAACGGCTCATGTCCGCCTCGCCCTGACCCTCGACGATGCCGGTCTCGCTGGCGCGGCGCTCCCGGGCCTCCTGCATGTGCTGCTGCAGGCGGGGCTTCTCCTCGTCGTAGCGGGTGAGGACGTTCTCCCAGCGCTGGCGCATCGGGCCGATGCCGCCGCCGCCGAGGGCGACGATCAGCGAGCCGGCGACCACCGCCAAGATGGCGTAGAAGAGGCTGTTGATGATCGCCGGGGCGATCTCGAGCTGGCTGAGGGCGGCGAACACGCCCACCACCACGATCCCCGCCGCCGCCACCGTGCCGAGCAGCTTCCCGTAGCTGAGGCCGCCCAACGAGTTGCCGATCACGTCGCGGGCCATGTTGGCGATCGCCGCGGCCACCACCATGATCACGACGGCCACGATCACCTTGGGCAGGTAGGCGATCACGCTGCTGATCATGTCGCTCACCGCGTTGTCGCCGAACACGCCGAACGCCATCTGCAGCACGATCAGCAACAGGACGTAGTAGATGCCCTTGGAGACCAGCCCGGCGGCGTCGTACGACGAGTTCGACAGGGCCTGTTTCATGCCACCCTGCTCGACCACCCGGTCGAGGCCCGCCCGGTCGAGCAGCCGCCGCGCGATGCGGGCGACGATCCTGGCCACGAAGTAGCCGATGATCAGGATGGCGAGGAAACCGATGAGCTTCGGGACGAACGTGGCCACGTCCGACCACGCGTCCTCGATGCCCTGGCTCCACTCGATGGCGACGAGATGGGCTGTCATGGGCAGTCGCCTACCCGTCACTCTGCGTAGGAAACCACCCGCGAAGGGTGAACGCCCCTCGGCCCCTCGGTCAGGGAAGCATCGGCTGCAGCTGCG
>Ga0193742_1000272_pt1 | contig 37312 bp, 34 predicted proteins | sample L2c1metaG_FD_165511 | JGI IMG/M metagenome (GOLD analysis project Ga0193742, IMG submission 165511) | Soil microbial communities from a riparian zone of the East river system, Colorado, United States - L2c1 | ecosystem: Environmental > Terrestrial > Soil > Riparian zone | place: USA: East River... | reverse complement strand
CCCAACGTCTCCACTCGGGGCTCGACTACAAAACTCCGCGCGAGGTTCACATCGAGTACCTGAATAAGCAGCAAGCCGCGTAAATAGACTACCGAACCACTGTCCGGAAAACGCGGGGCTCACCACACCCTCACCAGGGTCTACCATGGCGGCCGCGGCCACCACACGATCTTGAGTAGTCCACACAACCACTCATGATCAACTGGTGGCCGCATCCGTCTTCACGAGCCCCACCAGCCAAGATCACGAAGTCCGGCTGGAGTACTAGATGGTTGATTCCGTGAAGATCGCGTGAAGGTGGGACCGTTCGTGGCAATTGAGCGACGGTTGTCGTCGTCATCCGCGGCGGCCGGCGCCGTGAAAGGCGTGTTCGGGACGTTGAGTGACCCCAACGCGCCTTTCACAGCATCGCCGATGTCGCCAACGCGACCTTCACAGCACCCGCCGTGTACGCGCCGACCAGACCCAACCAGCCCAGCCACCAACACCAGCTCACCGACCGTCCCCGATCGCTAACACCGACTTCACGGAATCAACCATGCCTGCCGCTTTCATGTGGGTTAGCGCGACACTCGGTCTGAATACACGGAAGTGCCTGTCCTGCAAGGGAAAATCGGGCTTGCGACGGTCCGAGATCCTCGAGAGGGAAGGCACTTCCAAGGTGAAGCGTACCCAGTGGCGTCCGTGGTTGTCCGTCATCGCCGGCGGCGAGTTGATCTCCTCAGCGGGTGACACCGGACTGCGCAACCTGCCCTTCCACCGTCGATGTCGGTGAACCGCAACTGGGCGCCGGGGTGTGGGCGTTCCTCGGCAACCCCCGCGACGGCGCGTGGGTCACCGAGATCACCGGCATGGTCGACGTTGTAGGCGGGTGTCCATGCGCTTGTGGGAATCCGGGGCAGGTCTACGACGCGGGCGTGGCGGCGGTGCCGCTGTTCCAGGTCGGCGACGACGCCGCGCAAAACCAGATCTGGCTGGAAATCTGCGCCCTCGCCGCCGACCTCATCGCCTGGACACAGCGCCTGGCCTGCACCGGCTGGGCCGCCGTGGCCGAACCCAAACGCCTCCGACTGCGCAGCTTCGCCGTCGCCGGACACCTCGTACGGCGACAACCCCGGTCTGCGGACCTGCTGGAAGTCAACCCAGGCGACCGTCATATGAGTGGCCCGGCCGCCCGCGCCAGATGCATCCCGGCGGGGATGCCGTCGAACGGGCTCAGTGACTCCCGCGGCGGGTTTAGCATTTTCCGGGCTCGGCCAGCCGCGCCGCCAACCATGCGCGACTGACCGGAGCGTTGATGGCTGCGCGGGACGGCGGCCCGAAGGTGTATCCGGTGGGCGAAATGGGGGCCGCGTTTGTCTGCCCGAAAGGGTGGTCCGAGTGGACTTTGGTGCCGCGCACTCGGCGCATAGGTTTGGGCGCATGGCGTTCAGTAACTGGGACTCTTACGAGAAGCTTCTGAACGAACTCAGATCCATCTGTGTCCGTGCGGACTCGTTCGAGTCATTCGACAGCGCGGCGCGCGGTGGTCGTCCTGATCTGGTCGAGGGTGAGCACGGGTACGCCGCGCTGGTCGCCCAGCTGGCGGACTCCGGGGATTACTCCGGCACAGATGTCTTGTTCGAGCACCTGCGGCTCGTCGCGGTCGCGGTGCCCGCCGAGCAGTACGGCATGGGCCAGGAGTGGACGGGCCTGTGGATCAGCGCGGACCACCAGGGCGCCCAGGTCTACGCCGACGACCGGTACGCGGCGCTGTCGGCGTGGTTGCCCCTGCTGCTCGACGGCGACGGGCAGACCACCGAACACGGCGGGAGGAAGGACGCGGCTGAGGCCGACCCGCGGGAGCAGCAAGTCGACGAGGCGACGGGTCGGTGGCGCCGGTTCGCCGAGCAGGACGGCGAGTACGAGTACCACCACACCAGAGACGACGTGTGGGAACGCGAGCGCGACGGGCTCTGGTACCGCTTTCACGACGAGGTCAGGCAGTGGATGGCTTACGACGAGCCCTCCCGAACCTGGCTGGACGGCGGCCAGTGGCGTCCCTACGAGTTAGGGGCGGCGACGGTCGCCGATGCCGTGCCCACCACAGAGCCCATGCCCACCTCGGAGCCTTCGGTCGGCGACGTGGTCGTCACCGCGATGGCGAAGGAGTTCGACGCCGTGGTCAAGGGCGTACGCGACATGGGCATCTCCCTGGACGAACTCTCCGACGACGAGCTCTTCGAGCTCTTCGGGCAGCGCGCCGCGCAGCTGCTCACCGAGGAAGTACCCGAAATGGGCAAGCAGAGCTGACGGACCGAGCGAGCGGAAAGGCACGGGGCAGTGACAACCTCGTTCCCCACTGGGGGCAACAGCGACGAGACCGACTCCGCGAGCCGGCCGGTCGTGGAGACGATGGTCGAAGAGGAGCAAGAGGAGCAAGAGGAAGGAGTAGGGCAAGAGGAAGAGCCTGCTCCGCTCCCACCGACCATGGAGTACCGGAAGCTGGCACGACGGCTCAGCGGCGTCGACCCGCGCGTCGTCGACCTGGTCGAGCAGCACTCCCGGGCCTTCACCAACAACCTGAAGTCCTACCTGGCCACGGACGTGATGACGCGTGGCACCGCCTTGCCCGACAACGCCAAGGAGAAGAAGCGCAAGCGGGTCGAGGAGGTCGCCGTAAAGTTCGAAGCGGTGCGCAAGGAGCGGAAGTTGCTGGAGGGCCACCTCGGCTCCGCCACGTTGACACCGTCCGGCGCCCGGCTGCCCAGAGGCCGCAAGGTGACCCAGAAGGCGGTCACCGAGAAGTCGAAGGCCCACATCCTGGGCGGGGAGACCGCCGACCAAGCGCGGCCGTTCGGCCACCAGAAGGGCGCCTTCAACCTCAACGAGGGTGGGGTCCTGGCGTCCTACCCGGAGATGAAGATCGGCGAGCAGACCCGGCAGTATCTCGGTTACCTGTCGAACCTGTTCTTCGAGCAGATCTCCACCATGGAGGTGGAGGCCATGCTGGTCAACCAGCGCATCCTGGTAAGCACCAACGAGACCGGGACCGTGACCAGCCTGGCGGGCCTCCAACTGGACGCCCTACTCAGCCGTGCGGCAGCCGCCGCCACGGCCGACAACTCAGCCCACGCGCTGCTGCGACGGTACAAGATCGGCGTCGTGGGCGAGGCGCTGAGAGTCGTTCCCATCGGCTCGACGCTCACGCCGGGACATCTCGCGGGCGCAAAGGAACTCGCCGAGCTTGAGACCGGGTTCCACGGCGACCACGACGGCCGTGAGGAACTGGAGAGCTTCCTGCGCGTGCTCAAGCACCACGTGCAGAACGCCGTGGCCGTGCGGGGACCGTTCACCATCGACGAGGCGGCGCAGCACCTGATAGACCCCACGTTCCAGCACAAGGTGCTCGCTGTGAAGGCGCTGGACGGCGGCACCTCACACGCCGAGCAACACCTGACCCTGGCGCTCATCAAGTCCGGACACACCGGCAAGGCCGTCGTGGCGGGCACCAAACGACCGTGCGCCATGTGCTGGCTCACCCTCGCCCTCGCGCACCAGAACAACTGGAACATCGAGTTCAACAACGAGCCGGGCGGCTTCTGGGACACCACTGTATTCCGCGGCCTTGCCGCAGTCGCCACGGCACTGCGCATCGTCGACATCACCGACCTGTGGAACATGTTCGTGCGCACCAACAACATCCAGCCCGGCAGCACGCAGTTCGTCCAGTACCTGACCTCGCTGCGTGAGGGCACCCAGCTGACCATCAACATACCGAGGGAGGGTGGCGGTCTGGTCGCGCAGGGCCTGACCCAGGGCATCTCCGGCCTGCACAAGGACTTCATGGATAGCACACCCGACTCACCGCTGGGCTCGCAGTTCGAGGACCCGCCGAGCAGTCCTCCCGGGTACTGGGGCACGCCGCCCGGCAGCCCCTCCCGCCAAGAGGCCGAGACCGCACAAGAGCTGTTCGCCCAGGGGCAGACACAGCAGCGACAGCAGACCGAAGAGGAGGAAGAGGAGGAACCGACCGGATGACCGCCGACTCGCCACCGATGGACCGGACCATCGCGGCCTCGAGCGCGGCGCGGTCCTGGAAGTGCCGGCGTTGTTCAACGCCTCCCAGCACATCCCGCCGGTCAGCGCGCCGTCCCCGACTACCGCGACCACCCGCCCGTCCCGGTCGCCGCGCAACTGGCGCGCCACCGCCAATCCGTCCGCATAGGACAGTGCGGTCGACGCGTGCGAGTTCTCCACATGGTCGTGCACGGACTCGGCACGCGCCGGGCACCCGGAGGGGCGCCCTGCTGGCGCAGCGTGTCCAACGCGGGGGCCCGGCCGGTGAGGATCTTGTGCACATAGGACTGATGACCGGTGTCGAACACACTCGTGTCGCGCGGGGAGCAGAACACCCGATGCAGAGCGATGGTCAGCTCCACCACCCCCAGATTCGGCCCGAGGTGCCCGCCCGCGGGGGACACCGCCTCGACCAGAACCCGACGGATCTTCTCGGCCAGGTCTGGCAGCGCAGCGGCGGGCAGCGGCGGGCAGCGCCCGCAGGTCCTGGTCGAGCAGTTCTGTGGTGACGGTCATGACACACCTACCGTGCTGGGCAAGCCGAAGCGGATGGTTTCAAGTTTGGTGGTCCGCGCGAGGACATCGACCGGCCCGAGCCCACCGAGTGCGGTGATGACGTCTCCGACCGGACGCTCCGGTGCCGATGCCCCGGCCGTGAGGCCCACGGTGCGCAAGCCGGCCAGCCACGCGGGCCGGATGTCTGACGCGTCGTCGATCAGGTGGGCATGCGTACCGCGCCGGCGAAGCTCGCCGGCCACCGGCCGGGCAGCCGTCCATCCACTTCGGACAGCTGGGTCAAAGCGGTAACCACGGGCATGGCGCGTCTGCTCAGCAGTCGCGATGGGTGACCAGCCTGGCCACGGTGAGCAGCTCCGCATACGCCGTCGGCTCACAGTCGGCGGCATTGAGGTGGTTGGTCGCCTCGGCCAGCCGGGCGACGGTCTCCTCCTGTGCCCAGGCGCGCCCACCTGCCGTCTCGACCAGCTCGGCAGCCCGCTCGACCTGCCAGGGATCCAGTGGCTTCTCTGAGTGGTACAGCGCGGAAAGCTCCTCGCCAGCGTCGGTGCCGGACGTCAACGCCGCCACCACGGGCAGCGACTTCTTGTGGCGGGCCAGGTCAGCGCCTACAGGCTTGCCAGTCACCGCCGGATCGCCCCAGATTCCGAGCATGTCGTCGACGATCTGGAAGGCCATACCTAACGCCCGGCCGAAGCCTCGCAACGCCTCGATGCGGTGGTCGCTGACGCCTGCGAGGAGCGCGCCGAGCGCGCACGAGCACTCCAACAGCGCCGCGGTCTTGCCGCCCACCATGGCAAGGCACTCCCGCAACGTCACATCCTCGCGCCGTTCGAACGCGAGGTCACCGTACTGGCCCTCGCACAACCGCACCACGCACCGACTCAACCACTCACCCGCCAGGGCGGCTGCTGGACCCGCACCTTCCGCCACGAGTCGCAGAGCCAGCGCCAGCATCGTGTCACCGGTGAGGATGGCCTGGCCGACGCCGAACGCGTGCCAGACGGTCGGCCGGTGGTGGCGAGTGCGGTCCCCGTCCATGACGTCGTCGTGGACGAGTGAGAAGTTGTGCACCAGCTCCACCGCCGCCGCGACTCGCGTCACCTCTGCCGGACGGTTGCCAAGCGCTTGAGTGGACAGCATCAGCAACGTGGGCCGGACCGCCTTGCCACGCTTACCGTTCACTGGTCGACCCAGCCGGTCCCACCATCCGAAGTGGTAGCCGACCATCGTGCGGGCGACCGGCGGCAGTCCGAGCACGGCGTCCCGGAGCGTCGCGTCGGTCGTCTGCTGCCCCCACTCGAGCAACTCATCCGCCGACCGGCGTGCCCGCACCACAGGCGTCAACGACATCGCATACCCCCGTCCCGCGATTTCTCCATCCCATTGAACGACCGGACCACCGCGTCAGGACAGTATTGGCTGTTTCACAGCGAGGGGTGTTCAGATAATTTCAGCGGATTTCCTCCACGAACCGATGGGCGACAGCCGTCTTCTCGGCACCAGGTGAAGAAGTCGCGTCGCCGAGGTGCCCCGGCGGGCGCGCGGAGCTCCAGGCTCGCGGAACGCGGTTCTGGACCAGTCGCGCTCCGGCAGGAGGAATCCTCGATCACCTCGTGCACGGCGGCGCAGGTCGGATGCGCCGCTGTCGAGCCGCACCGGGAGGTGGTCGTCCAGCGCCGGCAGGAACCCGTCCTCCCGATGTGCGCGAGCCAGTTCTGGCAGAGCGGCGGATACGGGCGGCTCCGCTCCGGCGGCGGCCCGTCGTTACCGCCTCGCCGAGCTGTCGGTGCCCTCGTGGGCCGAGCTGACCGGCATGTGGGCGGGTCGGTCGTGGACCGTAGAGGCGGCGGAAAAGGTCGAGCGGTGGCACGTGCACTCGGCGGCGTGCATGGTCGGATTGTTCTCCGACGCGGACTTCGCGTTCGGCGGCGGCCACGCGCGCCGCGCGCTACCGGCTATCTGGCGACCGTCATCGCGCCGTGGCTGCGTGCCACCGCGCCGCCGGTCGTGCGCCGCGAGCTGCTCACAGCCGCCGCAAGGTTGACCTACCTGTGCGGTTTCACGCACTACGACGACGAACTGCACAGCGCGTCTTCGACAAAGGCGGCACGATCTTTCGACGCGTTCCAGACGTTCGGCGCCGGGGTCGGGGCGTGTCCGTCGTTATGATCGCGAGCCGCTGGCTGCTCACCCGGTCGGCGACGCACCCGCGCCCGGTGCCACGGGCGAGCTGGGCACCGGCCCACTGCCCGTGGTCCTGGAACCCGCGCGGCCGATCAGCGCTGTCGCTCGAACGGGTGGGCTTGCTCAAGGTCGATGGGCGGCCCACCGTTATTGTGTTCGTGAAGATCATCAAGCGACCCCGTAGCTGGGTCACCACTGCATCCCTTCTCCTGGTCACGAGCCTCGTGCCGGCGACCGCGGCGGCCGCCGCACCAGCGGTGCCCGCATTGCTGAACGTCAAGGCGGGCACGGCGACCTTCTGCCTCGAACCGCAGGCGCGGCAGGCTCTCGACGCGGCAGGGATCACCATGTCCGCAGGCGCCCCCGCGCAACTGGTCACCGTCGGCCCGCAGCCGTGCGCGACGACACACGTCACCGAGGGAGCGATCGCACTGGGCCTGACCGGCGGGGAGTTCCCGTTCCGCGGCACGATCACCTTCACCCGGGCCGCGGACAACGCGCACGTCACATTCAGCGAGATGGGTGTGACCTTCGGGGTGCCGAGCACCGTGACGGCGAAGGTCGACGAGAACGCGGCGAACCCGGTCACCCTGCTCACGTTCGTCCCGCTGCCCGGAAACATCATGACCGACGGTCGCTACCTGATCGCGCACGACGTCCCGCTCAACCTGACCGACGACGGCGCGAACGCCTTCGCCGCCGCGTTCAGCACGAGCCCGGTGGCGAGCGGGAAGCCGCTCTTCATCGGTACCGGCCACGGTGAGCTGGAGATCGGCGAGCTGCCACTGCTGCCGGCCCTCGGCTGACCGACAGCACCCGGCTCGGGGCCCTGCGAGCCGGCGTTCAGCGCGGCGCTCATCCACGACGACATCGTCGATCACGACACCACATGGCGAGGGCGACCCGCCACCTGGTCGGTGTTCGGCACGACACCCGGGGAGGCCTGCGTCGTCGGCGGGAGTCGCCCACTGCATGCTCACTCCATCTGGCATCAGGCTGTGTTCCCGAAGGGGGCAGGGCTGTTGACCTGTGAGTCTTGGCGATCAGAGTCTTGCAGCGCCAGCCGGATGGCCTCCGCCGCAAATGCTGTCTCCAAGGTGCGACAGTAGGCTGTGGCGGACACGGAGGGATACCTGTAGAGCGGTGAGGGGTCCCATGATCCGTCCGGTCTCTGTAACTTCAGGAGCCGGCACGAATCCAGTCCATTCCTGATCCCGAGCCCAGAGCACATGATCATACGCATAGCGATGTCGATAGCGCTCTCGCTGGCACCAACCCGCTCCTGTATGCAGGTCGTCAACGGAGGCACGAAGCGTGCGTGCAGGTGTGGAAAGTCACGCACTAGCCGGAAGATGAAGTACAGGAATATGTCCGGGGAGGGAAAGTATAGTGTCCCGTCTTCATGTCCTCTATTTCTCAGAAGTGCGTACACGTGATTCTCCGTCGCTCTCGCCTCGGCCCCGCGCCCCGCGAGATTGATGATATAAAGTGCGTTAGCACAGACGACTGGGTCGATTCGTGGATGGTCTCGATCGATGTAGATCTGAATGATCTCATCGGCGTCAGTATTCGCTATGATTTTTCGGGCGGCGTTGTCCAGGTCATCCTCGGTCAAACCGAGCAGTTCGTACTTGTGCAGATTCGAGAGCATCAGCGATGTATTGTCGACATCGGCTGGAAGTAGGTCGAGGTCCACCGGCAGCTTATCTGTACGAAAATGCGGAAAGAGTCCCTCCTCGCGTAGGGCGTAGATCTCTGTGAGGAGCTGAACAGATATCGGCTGCTGAGCCAGCCATTCGTTTTCATGAAGCATCAGCGCCAGCGAGTATATGTCGTTTACTGGCCTGCCGGTCTCGAAGCTTCCGGCCGTGCCAGAGATCCAGACTGGCGCGTATGTCTCTGACTCGAGGGAATGGACTAGGTACGCCTCGGCAGAATGCAACGCAGCCTCCAAGTGATTCGCGTCCATGCGACTGAGCAAGTCATCATACCCGCGATAGAGAAGGGATTTGACTCCCAGGGCTCGCGAGAATTGGAGGTTTTCGATATCATCATCGATGAAGATCGTCTCCGCCGCGTTCAGGTCATATTTCTTGAGAACGTCTCGGAAGAGGGACAGACAAGGCCGCGTTATCCCGGACGCGCACGAGACTGATACGCCTTCGAATCGCCGCCAGAGATGAGGAAACTCGGCGCGAATTATGTCCCATTCCTCACGTGCCACGTTAATTGTGCAATAGAGACGATTGCCCGTCCCCTTGAGCACGTCAAGCAATTCTTCACAATGTGGAGTCATGTTCCATGAAAGCCTATCATCTGCCGCGGCCTGGACCTCGACCAAAGGAATACTTCTGGTCTTTGCGAGTCTTTGGCACGTCTCTCCGCGGGAAAGCTTCCCCTTCTCATACTCGCGCCACAGCTGGTTCTTGAAGATTCTCCTGGCGGCCCCGGTTAGCTCTCGCAACCCATGAGCGGACGGTTCAAGGAGGATTCCCTCCATTTCGAGGACAACATTCGCATATTTACTGAGGCTCATACTAGACCTTTCCCTGCTCAGGAAACTGCTCGGCCGGTTCGTACGCGCACGCCAGTTAGTGCGCCAGTCTTGCCGACGGTTATCACCACATATTCCTCGACGCCGACATCGGTGCAGTTCGCGAAAGCCATGCCACCGTTCGTGATGCCGTCAAGCAGCAGGGAGAACCAGGATTTGCAAACGATGTTCCATGACGATCTATCAATCACCCATTATAGCTCGTTTTGAATATCAACTCGTCACCTCGCCGATCGTGTAATGATGTCAACCGTTATGGACCAAATGCCAGCCAAATGCACTACGGAGAATGACAGAAACTTGGACCGAATTGGCCTATCCGTCGAGGACGGCTTCGTAAGACCGCCACTCTCCGTAACCGTCGAAGTGGTTGGGTGTCATGAAGAGATCCTGCGTTTCCGGAGAGTCTTCTTCGTTTCTGACTAATCGCCGAGTCACGCAGCGCCCGAAGGTTGTTGACTCGTTCGCCGAAGAAGATCATGCTGGCGAGCACGACGTCATCGCGGCGGCCCTTGAGTGCCTTGCCGACGATCTCCTCGGATTCGCCGCCGGAATACACGTCGGCGGTGTCGATGAAGTTGATCCCTGCGTCCAGGGCCCTGTGGATGATCCGGATCGAGTCGTCGTGGTCGGGTTTCCCATGGCCCCGAACATCATGGCGCCCAGGCCGTAAGGGCTGACCTGGATTCCGGTCCGGCCCAGCGCGCGGTATTTCGTACTTCCCCCCTTGAAGGCGTTTGGTGAGTGCTGGGTGAGTGGTCCGCTCCGTGGCGGCGCTATATCTCTGCGGCCGACCGGGGGCCGACCGGGGCCACCGTCTGGTGGCTCTGCTGATCGACGGGTTGTAGCTATGGAGCCACGGCTCCGACGACGAATTCGAGCACCGGCTGAGACGCCCGGGACTACCTCGCGGTATTGCGTTGCGCCTGCGGGCGCTGGTGGACGCCGCGCGGCGGAAGGTCTCGGCGTACTGAGCCGGGAACCGGACACGAGGCTACCGGCCCCTGAGGTTTGGACTATCCGGACTGCGTTCGCGTATCAGTCACGAAGCCCGGGCATGCCGGTCAGGCCATCACAGACCGCGGTTCGAGAAAGCCCTCAAGGCCGAAGGTGCCGTATTCCCGCCCGATGCCCGACTGCTTGAACCCCCCAAACGGGGACAGCGGCTCATAACCACCGTTGATCGACACCCGGCCTGCCTCAAGCCGCGACGCGATGCGATGCGCTCGCGCGATATCCGACGAAAACACATAAGCGTGCAGGCCGTAGTTCGTGTCGTTGGCGATCTCAACGGCGTGATCCTCGTCGCGATAGGTGAGGATCGACAGCACCGGCCCGAAGATTTCCTCGCGCGCGATCGTCATGTCGTTGGTGACATCCGCGAACAGCGTCGGTCGTACGAAATACCCGTCCGCAAGTCCCTCGGGGCGGTCAGGTCCGCCAACGACGATCCGGGCGCCTTCCTCGACACCGCGGCGGATGTAGCTCTGGACACGCTCCCACTGCCGTTCGCTCACCATCGGACCGATGGCGGTCGCCGGGTCGCGCGGATCGCCAACGGGGAAGTCAGCCATCTTCGCCGTGGCGACAGCGAGCACCTCGTCCAGTCGGCTCTCCGGGACGAGGATGCGGGTGCCAGCGACGCACGCCTGGCTGCTGTTGGCGAACCCGGCCAGGAGGGCGCCGGTGACGGCTTCCTCGAGATCGGCGTCGTCGAGGATGATCGACGGAGATTTGCCGCCGAGTTCGAGCGTCAGGCTCTTCAACGTCTCGGCTGCCTCCCGAAAGATGATCTTGCCGACCGCGGTCGAGCCGGTGAAGGAAATCTTGGCGACGTCCGGGTGACGGGTGATCGCGGTCCCGACGACATCGCCGCGCCCCGTCACGATGTTGAAGACACCTCGGGGCAGTCCGGCCTCGTGGAGTGCTTGGGTCATGGCGTGGGTCTGCGTCGCGCTCATCTCGCTGGGCTTGATGACGACGGTGCAGCCGGCCGCCAGAGCGGTCGCGAGCTTGTCGCAGATAAAGAACGGATCGGAATTCCACGGCGTGACCAGGCCGGCGACGCCGACCGGCGTCATCTCCACGGTTGCGTTGCCGATGTGCCGTGTGAAGTCGAAGCCCTCCAACGTCGTGATCATGTCGGCGAACGCACTGACGGTCGAGTCGACCAAGAACGAGTTGCGCAGCGGCGCGCCGTACTCCACGAGGATGGCTTCCAGAATTTCGTTCCTTCGCGCGGCGACCGCGGCCTGCAGCCGGCGCAGCGCGTCGATCCGCTCTTCTTTCGATGTCGCGGACCAAGCCGGTAGCGCACGTTTCGCCGCTGCGACAGCCGCCGCGGTATCCACCTCATCGGCGAGCTGGACCTGCCCGATCACTTTCCCGGTGGCGGGATTGAACAGGTCGGCGAGTTCCGTGCCGTGCGGGGTGACGAACTCACCGTCGAGGTAGATCTTGTTGATCAGGTTCTCTTGCATGGTGGTCTCCTGGGCTTTTCGCCGCCGAAACCCACGGAGTGGGCAGGCGTTTGTCTGATCAGCGGCCGCCGCGCCAGTCGCGCGCACGTCAAGGCCGAGCCTGCGCAGGAAGGGAACCCACGCCCGGCGTCGCCGATCGCTGAGGTTCGGACTATTCGGACCGCGTCGAGGACGCTGTCGGCAACTACGCTGTCCGCAACTGCGCGTCGTCGAACACGATCTCGACGAGCGGGCTGCGCGCGAACCAGTCGTCGAAGTTCTGGCGCCGGCTGACCCGCGCCGCGATCTCGGGCCGGTTTTGCAGGTCGAGGACGGCGGTGATCACCCGCCGCCGTGTCGCCTCGTCGACCGGCGCCGCGGTCGCGGGCAGGTCGGCCGTGACCCCGTGCTTAAGATGCACGACGAACCGCGGATTGGCGCGCACGTTCGCGTACCAGCCGCGGGGAGCAGGCATGCCGGTCAGGTACCAGCGACCGTCGACGCGGTGGAACCAGATCTCGATGCGGCGGGGGATGCCGGTGCGTGCGCCCAGCGTGGTGATGTCGATGGTGCGCTCGGCCGTGGCGGAGTCCGGTCCGATGTCGAGGGCGCGGATGACGGCGTCGTTCACGGTCACCGCCCGGTCTGCCGATCGTTGTCGAGGGGCACGTCGCGGTCCTCGACTCCGGTGCGGCCCAGCGTGCGGTACTTCATAACCTCTCCCCACGAAGGCGGTCGGTGTGTGGTCGGCGACCTTCATGATCCACCTCCCGTTGTCGTGGTGTCGCCCCGGAATCCGTGACACTTTCCGGTGACTCCATCAAAACAACGCCGCGGACGCCGGGCCAGCAGGATCCTCTCGCGTGTTTGCACAATCCTCTTCGCTCAGGCGGCTTTCACGGCAGCGCCGCGGCGGCGGGACTGGCTCCGCCACGCATGCGCACCGCATCGATGCTGGGCGGGGCGCCGAACTGGCGCCGGTACTCCCGGCTGAACTGGGCCGGACTGTCGTATCCGACGCGGTGGCCGACGCCGGTGATGTCGTTCGGACGGTTCGCCAGCAGCAGTCTCGCCGCCTGCAGCCGGATGTGCTTCTGGAACTGGATCGGGCTCATCGTTGTCACCGCCTGAAAGTTCCGGTGGAACGCGGAGACACTCATCCCCGAAAGTTGTGCCACTTCCTCGACCCGGAACGGCCTGGCGTAGTTCTCCCGGATCCACCGCACAGCACGTCGGATGTGCGTCAGGCTACTGTCGGCCAGGCCGAGCTGACGCACCACGTCACCTTGCTCCCCGGCCATCAACCACCAGAGGATCTCGCTCTTGACCAGCGGGACCAGTGCCTTCCGGTCCCGTGGCCGGTCAAGCAGGCGCAGCAGCCGCACGACAGCGTCGAGCAACTCGTCCGGGGCGTCACTGACCGCGATTCCCGGGCGTGCGGTGCCGAGGGACCGCGGCGGATCCCCCGGCCCGACCTGCAGCAGCAGCTCCGCGATGGCGGCAGGCTCCAGCGTCATCCCGAAACCGAGCGCGGGGCGGCCCGGGACGGCGTCGACGAAGTGCCCCGTCACCGGGAGGTCGACCGAGGCGACGAGGTACTGACCGGCGCCGTACTCGTAGACGCGGTCTCCCAGCGCCAGACGCTTGCCACCCTGAGCGACGACCGCCAACACCGTGCCGGACATCGAGGACTCCGGCGAAACGGTGTGGTCGGCCTTGCAGATCCGGACGCCGTCGATGGCCGTGGTCAAATCGGGACGCACATGCCGTTCCAGCAGTTCGCGAAGCTCGTCCAGAGACATGTCACGATTGCAGCACACGACCCGCGGTGACTGCCCGGCAGCGAGAGGAATGTGCAAGAACGCGCGAGTTTCGTTGAAGCGTCGCCACGCCTACATCGGCTCCTCAACCGCGTCGACGAGCCCCCAGGCCCGCGCCGTGTCCGCGTCGAGCGGCTGTCCGGACAGTGCCAGGAACAAGGTCCGCCAGCGGCCGACCCGACGCGGAATGCTGACGGTGCCGCCGGCGCCGGGGATCAGCCCCATACCCACCTCGGGCAAGCGGAACGTGGTGTCGGCCGCAGCGACGATCCGCCCGGCGAACGCCGGGAGCTCGATTCCGGCGCCGACGCAGCTGCCGTGCACGTGCACCTCGAGGCGACTCGCTATCCCGTGTGCGACAAGACCGGCGCCGGCGCGGGTACGCACGAAATGAGCCGTGGCCAGGTCTGGTGTCGTGCCGAACTCGTCGAGATCGCCGCCCGAGCAGAACGACGGGCCGGCGCCGTCCAGCACCACCCGCTCGACGGTCCGGTCAACCGCGGCGATCCGAAGCGCGTCCACGAGCGCGTCGCGGACCTCGCGGCCGTAGGCGTTGCGGCGTTCGGGCCGACTCAGTGTGACGTGCAGCCGATCACCGTCGCGTGCCACGCGCACCACCGGACCCGCGGCCGGCAGCGGCGCCACCCGCGGCCCGCGGCGGGCCTGCCAACTCCGGAACTCGGCTCCCCCCAGCAACGTCGAGTAGGCAAGGGACTCGATGTCGAGCGCCGGCCCCACGTCGAGCTCGCCGGTCGTGCGCAGGAGGCGCTTGAGCACGAGCGCGGCGTGTGGGTTCGCCGCTGCCGCGGCGTCGAGCGCCAGGAGGTTCGACGCGCCAACGAACTGGCGTCCGGTCGCGGCGAGCGTGTGCGGTGCGAGCGTCAGATCGAGCGTGTCGGCGAGCCGCCGTCGGGCGCCATCCAGCTCATCCTCGCCGGTGAGACCGACCAGTATCCGATCCCAACGGTGGGCGGCGCACTCGGCCCGCTCGACGACCGCGTCGGTGGCGGGTACGTCCAAGTCCACAACATACAGTGGCGCGACCGGCTGTCCGTCGGCGTCGAGCAGCGGGTACTCGGCCGCGCCGTCGGCCAGCTCGGTGATCGAGATCCGGGTGCTCACGATCAACCAAACGTAACATCAGGTCCTGTGCCGAACGAAGTACCCGATCCGGTCGCGGACTGGGCCCGCAGCGGCGTCGTGCCGTTGACCGGCCATTCCGACGGTCCACCACTGGTGCCGCCTGGTCGTGCCGCGACGCTGGCCCGCGAGATCGGCGAACGGCTCGCGACCGCACCCGGCGCGCATCCGGTGCGACTCGACGGTGCCCGGCTGCTGTCCGAACGGGCGGCGTTCACCGGACACCACCGGCGCGGCGCGGTGTCGGTGGGCGGAAGCTGCCGGCTCCTGCCCACCGCGGACGGATGGGCCGCGGTGTCCTGTGCTCGGCCGGACGACCGGCAGCTGCTGGGCGCGCTGGTCGGTGCGGAGCTGCCGAGCGATCCCTGGCCCGCGGTCGCGGCGTGGCTGCGCGAGCACGGATCCGACGAGCTCGGCGAGCGTGCCGAGCTGCTCGGCCTCGCCGCGGGCCCGGTGCGCGCGCCCCCCGCCGCTCCCCGGCCGCCGGGCCGGGCCCAGGATCGTGGTGTGGCCGGGCTTCTGGTGGTCGACTTCAGCGCGCTGTGGGCCGGACCGCTCTGCGCGCACCTGCTGGGGTTGGCCGGCGCCCGGGTCGTGAAGGTGGAGACACCCGACCGTCCCGACGGCGCCCGCCTCGGCAACCCGGAGTTCTACCGGCTGCTGCACGCCGGCCATCGCTCGGTCGTGCTCGACCCCGGCACGTCCCGAGGTCGGCGAGCCATCGCCGATCTGGTCGCGGCCGCCGACATCGTCATCGAGGCGTCCCGGCCTCGGGCGTTGGCGGGCTTCGGGCTCGACGCGCGCGCCACCGTGGCCGCGGGCACCGTGTGGATCTCGATCACCGCGGGCGGACGGGCCTCGAACCGGGTCGGCTTCGGTGACGACATCGCCGCGGCGGGCGGTCTCGTCGCGTGGGACGCCCGCGGCACGCCGGTGTTCTGCGGCGACGCGCTGGCCGACCCGCTCGCCGGTCTCGTGGCCGCCGACCACGCGCTGTCCGCGCCGCCCGGCACCCTCGTCGACCTCGCCATGTCGGCCGTGGTCGGCTCCACTGTGGACATCGGGAACGACGCAAGCGCGACCGCCCGCAAGGAGAACGGGAGCTGGGTCGTGGACACCGCGTCCGGCCCGGTTCCCGTGGCGAGCCCCCACCGGCGCCCGGTGCACGGCACCGCTCCGGAAAGCGGTGCGCACACCCGCGAGGTGCTGCGCGAGCACGGGATTCCGCTGCCGTGAACGGGGTACTCGTCCGCCGGGTCGAGGTCGACGACCGGCTGGCCGACGTCCGCATCGGGGCCGGCGTGGTCACCGAGCTCGCGCCTCGACTCACCCGGCTGGCCGGCGAGACCGTGGTCGACGCACGCGGCGGGGCGTTGCTGCCGGGTCTGTGCGATCACCATCTCCACCTGCATGCGCTTGCCGCACAACAGTTTTCCGCCCGGTGCGGGCCGCCGGCGGTGGCCGATGCGTCGGGCCTCGCCGCGGCACTGGCCGGGGCGAACGCCGACGAGCACGGCTGGGTTCGTGGTGTCGGCTACGTCGAGTCGGTCGCCGGCCCGCTCGATGCCGTGGCGCTGGACCGGGTGCACCAGGCGCGCCCAGTTCGCCTCCAGCATCGCAGTGGTGCGCTGTGGATGCTGAACACCGCCGCGATGACCGTCCTCGACGTCGCCGGCGCCGAGCACCCGGGCATCGAACGCGATCCGCATGGCGCGCCGACCGGGCGGCTGTGGCGTGCGGACGGCTGGCTGCGGAGCCGGCTGCCCGGCACGAGACCGCCCGGCCTGCGCGAGGTCGGGGCCCAGCTCGCGAGGTTCGGGATCACCAGCGTCACCGACGCGACACCCGACCTCGACGCGTCCGCGATCAGCGCCATCGGCGCGGACATGCGCACCGGTGCCCTGCCGCAGCACGTGCACCTGCTCGGCGCGCCGGTCGACCTGACGCACATCTCATCGCCGGGCTCGCCGTCGATCGGGCCCTACAAGATCGTGCTCGCCGACTCCGCGCTGCCCGATCTGGACAGTCTCATCGAGACAGTCCGGGCGGTGCACACCACCGGTCGCGCGGTGGCGGTGCACTGTGTGACAAGGGAAGCACTAGTGCTCCTGCTCACCGCGCTCACCGCGGCCGGCACGGTGTCCGGCGATCGGATCGAGCACGCCGCGCTCGTCCCCCGGGAGCTTCTCCCCGAACTCGCCCGGCGCGGGCTGCGGGTCGTCACGCAACCCGGTTTCCTGGCCGACCGTGGCGATGACTTCCTGCGCGACCTGCCCGAGGGTGACCATCCCGACCTCTACCGGGTCAGGACGCTGCGCGCGGCGGGTGTCCCGGTCGCCCTCTCCAGCGACGCGCCCTACGGCCCCCTGGACCCCTGGGCGGTCATCAGGGCGGCCGTAGCTCGGCGGGTCCGCTCCGGTCGGGTCGCCGGGCCTGACGAACGCCTCACCGCGGCCGAGGCGTTGGCCGGTTTGCTCTGTCCCGCAACCGATCCCGGCGGCCGGCCACGCACGGTGCGGGTCGGCGCGGCGGCGGATCTCGTGCTGCTGCACGGTCGGCGCGCGGAGCTGCTCGACGATCCGGCCGGCGACCGGGTACGCATGACCTTCATCGGCGGCGACGCCATGTGGTGAAGACGGTCACCCGCGCCGACGCCGCAGCAGACCTTCCTGGGTGACGCTCGCGACGAGTGTCCCGGCCCGGTTGAACAGCAGCCCGCGGCACAGCGCACGGCCACCGCCCGCCCAGTGGCTCTCCTGGTCGTACAGCAGCCAGTCGTCCGCACGGAAGGCGTCGTGGAACCACACCGCGTGGTCGAGGCTGGCCGTCTGGATCCCCGGCTGGCCGACCACCAGGCCGTGATGCGCCGCCGCGGCGGACAGCAGGAGCAGGTCGGAGGCGTACGCGGCGGCGCAGGCGTGCACCAGTGGCTCGGCCGGCAGCCGCTGCCGGGTCCGCAGCCAGAACCGCTGGCGCAGCGGCGCCGGTTGTCCCCGAACCGCCGCGATCCGTAGCGGCCGGTCGACGAACCGCACCTCGACCGGCACGAGGGTGGACAGGGTCTGGAACCACGCGCGCGTGTCGTCGTCCATCGCGGCGAGGGCGGCGTCGGGATCCGCGAACGACTCCGGCGGCGGCGCGTCGGTGGCGGGCGACTGGTGGACGATGCCCTCCTCGCGCCGTTGGAACGACGAGGTCATCGTCAGAATGCTCACGCCGTGCTGCTGTGCCACCACCCGCCTGGTGGTGAAGCTGCCACCGTCGCGGGTCTCCTCCACCCGGAACAGCACCGGCTCGCTCGGGTCACCCGGCCGGATGAAGTACGCGTGCAGCGAGTGCACCGGCCGATCCTCGGGCACCGTCCGGCCGGCCGCGCGCAACGCCTGGGCGACGACCTCGCCACCGAAGGTCCTCGGCATGGCCGGCTGCCTCGGGTACCCCCGGTACAGCCCGGTGTCTATGTACTCGAGGTCGAGCGGGATGTCGAGGAGGCCGCTCAAAGGCGTGACGTTGTCCTCCGGCGACACGGTCATGGTGACTCCTTCTCATGGAACTGTCTCGGCGGCCCAGGCCCTGGCCACCTCGTCGGTGGTGGCCAGGGTGGCGATCAGCCCGATGGTGTGCTCGAGTACCCGCGCGCCGTACTCCGGCGGCACGCCGGCGACCGCGTCGGTGACCACGACGACCTGGTACGAGCCGTTCACCGCGTCGAACACCAGGTTCGGGATCGCCACGTTCAACGACACCCCGACGACCACGACCGACGTGACGCCGGCGTTGCGCAGCAGCGCGTCGAGCTGCCCGTCGGCCATCGGCGACAGGCCGTGGTAGCGGGGCAGGATCACGTCGCCGGCGTCGTGGACCACGTCCGGGGGTCGCACCGACGACGTGCCGGGCGAGTTGTCCGCGCCCGCCTTGCGAGCGGCGGCGAACAGCCGGGCGTTCCGGTTCGCGCCGAAGCCGCCGGGCAGGTTCTCCGCGGTCGCGTGCACCACGGGTACGCCGGCCGCACGGGCCACGACCGCCAGCCGCGCGGCATTGCGGACGACGCCCACCTGGGCGGCCGCCGCGGCCAGCGCCGGGAACACGGCGTCCGTGCCCACCACGCCGTTCTGTACCTCCTGGAGCACCAGCGCCGTGCGGCGGGCCGGTATCAGCTCGCCGAGCGTCGGTGTGGCCATGTCTCCCCTTTCCGTTGCGCACGACCGTTCAACACCGGCGCACGACCTCGGTGGCGAACCGTTCGACGTTCTCCAGGAAGCCGGCCCGGCTCGGCGCGGCGAGCCGGATCGACAGCCAGGTGACGCCGACCTCCGCCAGCCGCCCCGCTTCGTCCAGCAGCCGTTCCGGATGGAGGTGCGCGCGGTGATGCGGGTGGGAGAACGGCGTGCAGCAGATGTCGATCGGCTCGGTCCGGCCTGCCTCGTCCACGGCCGCCCGTAGCACGGCGACGGCACGGCCGAGGTCGCCGAGATCCGCCAGCTCCGCCGTGTGGGTCACCCTCGCGAGGCCGCGCGACGCGGGGAACGGCACCCAGCCCTGACCGGAGCGCACCGCGCGGCGGATCGAGGTGGTCGAGTTCCCACCGAACCAGATGGGTGGATGCGGGCGCGAAACCGGCACCGGACCCAGCACGTTGCCGTGTGGTCCCGGCTCGCCCGCCCATGCCTTCTTCATCGTCGCGACGGTCTCGTCGAGCAGCTCACCCCGACGCCCGTAGTCCACCCCCAACGCGTCGAACTCCGGTCGCAGGTACCCGGCGGCCGTACCGAGGATCAGCCGACCACCGGACAGGACGTCCAGCGTCGCGAGGCCGTGCGCGGCCAGCACGGGATGCCGGTACGCGGCGACGAAGATGTTGGTGTGCAACCGGATTCGCCGCGTCGCCGCGGCGGCGAAAGACAGCGCGACGAGGGGGTCGAGCGCATGGTGGCCGCCCGAGGACACCCATTCCCGCGGCGGGTACGGATGGTCCGTGACATGGCAGGCGTCCACGCCGGCGGCCTCGAGCGCCGCCGCCATCTCGCCGATCGCCGCCGCACTGATCAGATCCGCACCGCGCTCGACATCGTCGGTGGGCAGCGCGACTGTCCATCTCATGAACGCTCACTATAGTAGGTACTATAATTGGACTTCGAGGGAGGCACTGTGGCCGACCGTGGCGGCCGTCATCGTCTGGACGACGGGTTCGACGGGACTGCCCAAGGGCGCTTGGTTCGATCATCGGACGCTGGCGTTCATCGGCGCCGGCTTGCCTCACGTTCCCCTGGGGTGCGGTTGGGGAGACCGCGGCCTGATGTGACCTTGAGGTTGACACAGGGGGTGTCATGACGACGCCTCACCCGCTCCTCGGCGCCGGAACGCTCCGCAAGCTCCGCTCATGAACCAGCCATCGTGGCCGCCAGCCGCAGCGCGTGCTCGTCGGCGGCGCCGAAGCAGGTCTCCAGCAGCCAGGCGCGCTTGAGGTAGAGGTGGGCGAGGACCTCCCAGGTGAAGCCCATCCCGCCGTGCACCTGGACGCAAGCACGGCCGCCCTGGGTGGCCGCGTCGTCGGCCAGCACCTTGGCGGCGCAGACGTGCTCGTCGACGTCCTTCGCGCCCGGATCGTCGGCCAGCAGCGCCGCGACCCTTACCGCCGCCCGCGCCAGGTCGACCCGGACCAGCGAGTCGGCGAGCAGGTGCTTGACCGCTTGGAACGACCCGATCACCCGGTCGAACTGGACGCGCTCGCCTGCGTACCGAACGGCAAGGTCGAGCCCGCCCTGAGCGACGCCGACCTGCAGTGCGGCGGTGAGCAGCGCACCATGCGTCCGCCAGCGCGCCGCGTCGGCCGCCGACCCGAACCGCTCGCCGTCGCCGGCCCGCACGGTCACCCGCGAGACCGGTGTCAGCGGGTCCAGCGGAGTCCTGATCGGACTGGTCGCGAAGTCCGTCAGCAGGAACAGCCCGTCGTCATCGACCACGACGAGGTGGGTCGCGGACTCGACGTGCTCGGCGAGCGGCACCGGTGCCCCGGTGTCGACCATGGTGACCACCGCGTCGGCGGGCACCCGGCCGGCGGCCAGGAACGTGGCCGTCAGCGGTCCCGGGACCAGCGCCCTACCGAGCTCCTCGAACAGGATCACCGCGTCCGCCATGCCGAGTCCCATCTCCGGCAACGTCAACCTGAAGACGCCCATCTCGGCCAGTGCGACCCAGTGCGTGCGGTCGACAGCGGGTGAGTCGGCGGCCGCCCGCAGGCGTTCGGGTGTCCACACGTCCCCGAGGTGGTCACGCAGGGCGGCCCGCATGTCCCGTTGGTCGGTGTTCAGCGTGAGGTCCACCTGGGCTCCTTCGGCAGTCCCAGCACGCGTTCGGCCAGGATGTTCTTCTGGATCTGCGAGGTTCCCGCGGCAATGGTGAACGACAACGTGTTCACCCGGTCGGTCGCGATCCGGCTGCCGGCCACGTCGCTCATGGCGATGGCCGCGCGGCCGAGAACGTGTGCGGCGAGGTCGGCGATGCGCTGCCGGCTCTCGGTGAACCGAAGCTTGAACACCGACGCGCCACGGGTCGGGACCAGTCCCGCGGCGGCCTCCGACACGTTCATCCTGATCAACGACCACAGGCCGCTCGTCTCGGCGGCGAGCCGGCCGACGTCCCGGCGCAGCGCGGTGTCCTGCCAGAGGCCGCCCGCCTGTGCGATGGCGACGATCTCGGCCAGCAGGGTGCGTGACTCGACGACGTCGCGGATGAACGCGGTCCCCCGCTCGAAGGAGAAGGTCACCATCGCCACGCGCCAGCCGTCGTTCTCGGCGCCGACCCGGTTCGCGACCGGTATCCGAACGTCGTCGAGAACCAGCTCGCTGAACTCGTCGTTGCCGACGATCGTCCGCAACGGCCGGACCTGGACGCCGGGCGTGTCCATCGGCAGGATCAGCCAGCTGATCCCCTTGTGCCGCGGGGCTTCCTGGTCGGTACGCACGAGCAGTTCGCAGTAGTCGGCCACGGTGGCGTGCGATGTCCACACCTTCCGGCCGTTGACCACGTAGTCGTCGCCGTCGCGCACCGCGGTGGTGCGCAGCGCGGCGAGGTCGGAGCCGGCGTCGGGTTCGGAGAAACCCTGGCACCAGACCTCCTCCCCGCGCAGGATCCGCGGCAGGTGCTCGGCGCGCTGCTCCTCGGCACCCTCGACGATCAGCGTGGGACCCGCGTGCAGCAACGCGACGAAGTTGACGCCGACCGACGGCGCGCCGGCCAGTGCCGTCTCCTCAAGAAAGATCAACTGCTCGGTCGGCGACGCACCGAGCCCGCCGTACTCGGCCGGCCAGTCGACACCGGCGTAGCCGGCCTCGAACAGCAGCCGCTGCCACGCGGCGTCGTACGCCCGTCTTGCCGGCCAGTCGTCCTGGTCCGGCTCGGCGGGCATCGTCGGGAGGGCGTCGGCCAGCCAGTCCCGCAGACGGCTGCGGAACGCCAGCTCGCGCTCGGTGAGGCTCAGGTCCATGACGACTCCCTGGTGACTAGAAGGTCATCTACCGCGGAACTCCGGCGGACGCCGCTCGGCGAAGGCCCGCAGACCCTCGTGGCCGTCGGCGCTGGTCATGTTGATCTCCGCGGCCATCGCCTCCTCGGCGAAGGACGTGGCCCGGTCGCCGTCGAGCGCGCGGTTGACCAGCCGCTTGCCCAGGCTCAGCGCGACGGTCGGGCCGGCGGCCAGCCGGGCGGCCCAGTCCGCCGCGGTCGCTGCCAGCTTCCCCGCCGCGACGACCCGGTTGACCAGCCCGAGGCGCTGCGCGTCCACGGCCGCGACATCGTCGCCGAAGAAGATCAGCTCCTTGGCCCGCTGCGGCCCGACGAGCCTGGTCAGCAGGTACGCCCCGCCGCCGTCCACCACGAGTCCCCTTCGGACGAAGACCTCGACGAACTTCGCCGAGTCCGCGGCGAGCACCAGATCGCAGGCGAAGGCCAGGTGGCAGCCGATGCCCGCGGCCGTCCCGTTGACCGAGGCGATGACCGGCTTCTCGCAGTCGAGCACGGCCGAGATCAACCGTTGGGCACCGTTGGCGACGGCCCTGGCGACGGAGCCCGGTGTTGTCGCGTCGGAGCCGCCGGGTGAGCCACTCAGGTCGGCACCGGTGCAGAAGTGCCGCTGCCCGGCCCCGGTCAGCACGACCACCCGGATGTCCTGGTCCGCGCTCGCCTCGCCGAGCAGAGCGATCAGTGTCTCCCGCTGGTCGCCGGTGATGGCGTTGCCGGCCGCGGGCCGGTTCAGCGTCAGCCACGCGACGCCGTCGGCACCGACCTCCCACCCCACACCGGTCGGAATCTGATCAGGCAACGGCCACACCGCCTCTCGTCCACACTTCGTATAATTTATACATAATATCGACCGCAGGGACCAGGGAGGTCGACGTGAACGACAAGGTCTACATCCACGAGCTCATCTCCATCACCAAACAGAACCGGGCGCGCTACATGCACCACATGGCAGCCAACTGGAGCCCGATCGGCCAGGAGCAACGACACCAGCTCTGCTACGGCGTGTGGGGTGTCGTCGGCTCGACCGGCCCGTGGCCGCAGGTGGTGAACATCTGGGAGGAGGACGGGTTCGACGGCCTGGCCAAGTCCTTCCGGCTGGAGTTCGGCAACGCCGAGCTCCAGGACCCCGCGCTGGCGAAGTGGTGGGCGGCCGCGGCCGACCTGCGCTCCGGCGGCGTCGACCGGCTGCTGGTGCCTCATCCGGACACCCTGCCCATCGACGCGCTGTGCGCGGCCGGGACCTCGGGCGAGGTGTACGCGCACGAGCTGATCACGGTCGAACCCGGCGCGGCGCGGCGGTTCCTGGACGGCGCCGTCGCCGAGGCGCCGAAGACCAGCGACCGGTACGGCTGGCAGCTGACCGGGGCCTGGTGGACCGCCATGCACCACCAGGGCGAGTGCGTTCTGCTGTGGACCATCCCCAGCTGGGAGTCGTGGGCGGCCGTCGAGCAGGACCACCTGCTGGAACGGGACGTGCTGCTGCCCGAGAGCGGCGCCGCCATCCGCGGTCGCGAGCGGATACTGCTCGTCGACGCGCCGCTGTCGCCCTTCCGGACCGGCCGGCAACCGTCCAGGGACGACCGGACGGACTGGGCGGACTGAGCCGCGGCCGGTGGGCTCACGGCGTACCGAGAATGGAGACGAAGCTGATCATCTCTCCCGGGTAGCCGCCGAGATTCTGGGTCAGCGCCAGCGAACGGGAGCCGAACGTCGCGATCCGCCGCTCCGGTGGCGCGTCGCCGCGCAGCTGCAGCCATGCCTCGAACATCATCCGCAGACCGGTCGCCCCGACCGGGTGGCCGAAGGACTTCAGCCCGCCGTCGGGATTGACAGGAAGGTCGCCGTCCAGGTCGAAGGCACCCTCGAGGATGCGCTGCCACGCCGACCCCCGGTCCGCCAACCCGAGATCCTCGATCAGCACCAGCTCGGTCGGGGTGAAGCAGTCGTGGACCTCGGCCATGGCGAGCTCGTCGCGCGGCGAGACGACACCTGCCTGGGCATAGGCTTGTGCCGCGGATGCGGCCACCTCGGGGAAGGTGGTGTAGTCGTAGCCAGGGTCCATCAGACCCGAGCCGTCGCCGGCGACCAGCGCCAGCGCCTTGATCAGCACCGGGCGGTCGGTGTAGCGATGCGCGTCCTCGGCGCGGACCACGATGGCGGCGGCCGCGCCGTCGGCGACGCCGGCACAGTCGAACACGGACAGCCCACCGGCGACCGCGGGCATCGCGCACAGCTGCTCGACCGACATCTCCCGGCGAAACTGAGCCCTCGGGTTGCGCGCACCGTTGGCGTGGTTCTTCGCGGCGACCCGGGCCAGGACCGTGCGCATCTCGGCGTCGCGCACGCCGAACCTGCGTGCGTAGGCGGGCGCGACCATGGAGAACATGGCCGCCGCGGTCAGCGTGCGCTGGGTTCCGTCGCCGGGTATCGGAAGCGCGTTCAATCCTTGGTAGCCGGCGTCCTTGACCTTCTCCACCCCGACCGCCATGGCCACGTCATAGGCGCCGCTGGCCACCGCGTACGCGGCCTGGCGGAGCGCCTCGGAGCCGGTCGCGCAGTAGTTCTCCACCCGGGTGACCGGCTTGTCCTTCAGCCGGAGCGGGCGCGACAACGTCATGCCACTCATGCCGGACTGCGCCGTGCCGAGCCAGTAGGCGTCGACGTCGCGCTTGGCCACACCGGCGGACTGGAACGCCTCATCGGTCGCGGCGAGCAGCAGCTCGTCCACGCCCATGTCCCAGTGCTCGCCGAACCGCGTGCAGCCCATGCCGACGATGGCGACCCGATCCCTGATCCCGTGCGAGGCCACGTCAGTGTTCCCCCGTCTCGACCCGAAGCGGCCGTGCCTTCCAGAAGTAGTTGTGCACACCGTCGGCGGTGAACAGCCTGCGGAAGGTCATCTCGACCCGACCGCCGATCCGGAGCTCGCGCTCGTCGACGTCGGTGAGCTCCACCGGGAGGCGGCCGCCGCCGTCGAAGTCCACGACCGCGAACACCACCGGTGGGCTCGGCGAGTAGGCCAGCCGATCGACGGTGAACGTCACGATGGTGCCCAGTGCCGCCGCCATCGGGCTGCGGACCGGGTCGAGCGGGGAAGGCGGCAACTGAACCATGCCTTCTTCCCCCGCCGAGCCGACGAACCCGAACTTCCACTCGCGGTTGCGCCAGGCCGCCGGCGCCGACGGTCGCGCCGGCTCGGGCCGGCGGGGCGGTTCCACCGGGAGCATCCCGCGCCAGGCGAGGTAGGTGCCGTACCCGATCGGCGCGCCCGCGGCGAGCTGGCCGGCCACCGGCCGAACCGGTTGGTACCGCGGCAAAGCCGAGGTCGTCCGCAGCACCGCGACGTCGACGCCGTCGGAGAGCGTCACCAGCAGGATGATCTGGTCGGGCCGCGCGCGCTCCAGCTCGGCGGCCAACAACAGCGCCGGCTGCGCGGCGCCGACGTTGCCGACTCGATCCGCCAACCGGTCGGCAACCTGTCCGCCGGCGACTCCCGATGATGCGGCGACCGCCTTGGCCGCGCGGTCGGGCAGGCCGGCCACGATGAGGGCGGACACCTGGTCGGGTCCGAGCGCGGAGCTGTCGAGCGCCAGCTTGACCGCCTCGGCGCCCAGCTCGGCGTAGCGGGCGGTACCGAACCGCTCCTCCCACAGCTTGGCGGCCGGCGCCCCCGGGGTACGCCAGCGGTCGAGGAACTCCTCGGTCACCGAGGTCCACGCGAGCAGTTCGGCGAGCACCGGCCCATCCGCGTCGGAACCGACGAGCAGAGCCGCCGCGCCGTCGCCCCCGGCCGCCTCGTCCGGACCGCCGGGGAGGCCGGTGCGCAGGTCGGCGGCGACCACGACGGCGGGACCGTCGCCATCGAGGGCGGCCCGCAACGCACCCATCGCCGACCGTACCGAGCCGACGTTGTCGTACGCCGCTGCGGTGCGGTCCAACCCGAGCGCCGCGTGCACGGCCGTGGCGTTGGTCTTGTCCGAATAGGCGGGTTCGGTGGTGGTGAACCACAGCGTCCGAGGCGCCACCTCGGACCGGCACAGCGCGAGCCGCGCCGCCTCGACGCCCATCGTCGTGCTGTTCTCGTCGTATCCGGCGACCGTTCGGGTGCCAGTGCCACCGCCACTTCCGGCCACCGGCGGGATAGTCGCCCGATCCAGCCGCCGGTAGGGCAGGTAGCCGCCCCAGCCCAGGATTCCACGCATGACGCGATCCTACCGCCAACTTTTATAATGTATCTAATTTACAAACCGGTATGCTCGCGCACGTGACCACGAGCAAACCCCTGGACGGGGTGCGAATCCTTGCGCTGGAACAGATGCAAGCGCTTCCCTTCGCGACGCAACTGCTCGCCCGGCTCGGCGCCGACGTCGTCAAGGTCGAGCCGCCGGGCGGTGGCGACTCCGGTCGCGGCTCCCTGCCGGCGATGACCGACCCCGCCGGCCGGCGGGTCGGCGCGACGTTCCTCCGCAACAACCTGAGCAAGCGCAGCATCTGCGTCGACCTGAAGAGTCCACGGGGACGCGAGCTGGTCCTGCGGTTGGCGCCCCGGTTCGACGTGATCGCCGAGAACTCCAAGCCGGGCACCATGGCGCGCCTCGGCGTCGGCTACGACGACATCGCGGCCGTCCACCCGGCCGGCATCTACGTGTCGGTGTCCGGCTTCGGCAACACCGTGGCCACGCCCTACCGGGACCGGCCGGCGTTCGCCCCGATCGTCGAGGCGATGTCCGGGATCTACGAGATGAAACGCGTCGGGGACCAACCACCGCTCGTGGCTCCGGTCGGGGCGCTCGGCGACATCGGCGCCGCGCTGTTCGCGACCATCGGGATCCTCGCGGCGTTGCGGCACCGCGAGACGACCGGCGCCGGGCAGTACGTGGACATCGCGATGTTCGACGCGATGCTCGCCATGACCGACATCGTCACCAACTTCTGGTCGATGGGACTGCGCGGCGGCGACCTCGGTCCCGTTGTCATGCACGGGTTTCGCGCCAGGGACGGCTGGTTCGTGCTCCAGGTCGGCCGCGAGGCACATTTTGCGAAGCTGGTCGACCTGATCGGCCACCCGGAGTGGGTCACCGACCCGAGGTTCGCGACGCGCCAGGGCTGGGTCGACCACCTCGAGGACACACTGCGCCCCGCCTTGGAGACCTGGGCCTGCGCCATGACGAAGGTCGAGGCGTGTCAGGCCCTCAGCGCGGCCGGGCTCGCCGCCGGCCCGTGCCTCACCGACGAGGAGGTCGTCGCGGACCCACACGTCGCGGCACGCGACATGCTGGTGGCGGTGCCCCGCGGCGACGGCGTGTCGCAGCCGGTCCTCGTGCCGGGCAACCCGGTCCGGCTGAGCGCGGTCGCCGCCGAGCCGGCGCGCAGGCCGCCGTGGCTCGGCGAGCACACCGACGCGGTGCTCGGCGCCGAGCTGGGCCTCGCCACCGCCGAGCTGGCGCTGCTGCGCGCGGACGAGGTGATCTCATGAAGTAGCAAATATACTTGATACTTCGTATTGTGTCAGAGCCTCGTCTGCTGTTCACTCGTTGGAGAACGTGCGTGTTAGGAGCATCATGAACGCCGAAGACCTGATCATGATCAGTGTCGATGACCACGTCGTGGAACCGCCGAACATGTTCGACGGCCACATCCCGGACAAGTACCGGGATCAGGCGCCCAAGATCATCCAGCTGGACGACGGCTCGGACGTGTGGACGTTCAACGGCGCCATCATCCCCAACATCGGTCTGAACGCGGTCGCCGGCCGGCCGAAGGAGGAGTACGGCATCGAGCCGACCGCCTTCGACGAGATCCGGCCCGGCACCTACGACATCCACGAACGCATCAAGGACATGAACGCGGGCGGCATTCTCGCGTCGATGAACTTTCCCTCGTTCCCCGGCTTCAGTGGCCGGCAGTTCGCCGCCGCCAAGGACAAGGACCTCGCGCTCGCCGTGCTGCGGGCCTACAACGACTGGCACATCGACGACTGGGCCGGCGCCTACCCCGGCCGGATCATCCCGATGGCACTGCCGATCCTGTGGGACGCCGAGCTCTGCGCCGAGGAGGTCCGCAGGGTGGCGAAGAAGGGCTGCCACTCACTGACGTTCACCGAGAACCCCGCGACACTCGGGTACCCGAGCTTCCACAACGAGTACTGGGATCCGCTGTGGCGGGCGGCGTGCGACGAGAACGTCGTGGTGTCCATCCACCTCGGCTCGTCCGGCAAGCTGACCGTGACCGCGCCGGACGCGCCGGTCGACGTGATGATCACGTTGCAGCCGATGAACATCTGCCAGGCCGCCGCCGACCTGCTCTGGTCCCGCGTGATCAAGAACTTCCCGGACATCAAGTTCGCGTTGTCCGAGGGCGGCACCGGCTGGATACCGTACTTCCTTGACCGGCTCGACCGAACCTACGACATGCACCACCTGTGGACCGGCCAGGACTTCGGCGGCAAACTGCCCAGTGAGGTGTTCCGCGAGCACTTCCTCACCTGCTTCATCTCCGACCCGGTCGGCGTCAGCCTGCGGAACCTGATCGGCATCGACAACATCGCGTGGGAGTGCGACTACCCGCACTCCGACTCGTCATGGCCGAACGCGCCCGAGGAGTTGGCCACGGTCGCCGAAGGCGTGCCGGACAGCGACCTGAACAAGATCACCTACGAGAACGCCATGCGGTGGTACTCGTTCGACCCGTTCGTGCACCGTGCCAAGGAACAGTGCACGGTCGGCGCGCTTCGCGCCGAGGCGGGCGATCACGACGTCAGCATCAGGTCCAGGGACAAGGGCCGGTTCGTGCGGCCGGCCAGCGTCGAGATCGGCAAGCTGGCCGGCAGCGCCACGGCCTGACTACCTCGGTTCGTGATCTCGCCGTGCGGTCGCCGCCACGACGAGATCACGAACCTGCTTCCGCGGCGTCGTCGAACATTCCTCGCTGCCGAAACAGTTCCACCACCAGGTCCCCCTGGTGCCGCAGCATGGTCGCGTACGCACGTTCCGCCGCCTGCGCGTCGCCCTTTCGGATCGCCGCGAGTATCGCCGTCACTCCCCTGCGCCCGACGGTGTCGGCGTTCGGCACCAGCTCGAAGAAGTTGCCCGGCACGATGTCCGTCATCTGGCGGAGCACGGTACGCAGCCGCGGCGAGTGCGCCGCGTCCACCACGGTCCGGTGGAAGTTGACGATGAGTTCGTGCAGCCGGGCGACGTCACCGGCCTTGGCCACCTTGACGATCTCACGTTGGATCGGCGCCAACCGCCCCGCGAGCGCGTCCCCTTCGCGCTCGACCGCCCGCCGCACGGCGAAACCGTAGAACAGCCCGTACAGCTCGTAATGGTCATGAACCGACGGTTCGTCGAGCGCGTTCACGAACACCCCGCGGTGCGGAACGATCGTCATCCAACCCTCGTGCTCGAGCGCGATGAGCGCCTCACGGATCGGGATGCGCGAGATACCGAGACTCTCGGCGATCGCGTCCTGCGGCACTCGTTGTCCCTGCCGGAGAACACCGTCGAAGATGAGTCGGCGAACGTACAGCCGCGCCTGCTCGCCGGTGCTCATCCTGGCCAGGTCACGAGTGGGGTCAGGTAGCGTGCTCGCATCCGCTCCGTCGAGTTCGGAGACGGCCGGTTGGCGGCGCGGAATCGTTCTCACCTGTCCCGGCTCGGTGAGCGACCGTCTGCCGCCCGACTGCCACGAAGGTACCAGTCTGACCGGCAGCGATCTCGCCCGACGAGCCGGGACTCCGTCGGAGATTCTCGTGCCGCGACCCGCCGGCGTTATCCGGCGCTCGTCGGGTCCGGCAGGTCGAGCCCGAGCAGCTTGATGGCATTGCCCCTGGCGATCTGGTTGATCGCCGGTTGGTCGAGATGGCCGAACTGCATCGCGGCGGCCTCGCGCGAGTGCGGCCACGTCCCGTCCTGGTGCGGATAGTCGGTCTCGAACAACACGTTGTCCAGACCGACCTTGTCGAGCAGTTCGACGCCGACCTGGTCCTTGAAGAAGCAGCTCATGATCTGCCGGCGGTAGTAGGTGGACGGCGGCTCCGGACAGTTCTCCTGCCCCTTCGCCCAACCCCGATGCGTCTCCCAGACATCGTCGACCCGTTCGAGGAGATAGGGAATCCACCCGATCTGCGCCTCCGCGTACAGCAGCTTCAGCGACGGGAACCGGTGCAGCACACCGGAGAACAGGAAGTCGGTCATGCTGGCGACGCTGTTGCCGAAGATGATCGTGGCGCCGACCGCGCCGGGCGCGTCCGACGACGTCTGCGGTGTCTTGGTGCCAGAGCCGATGTGCATGCTCACGACCGTGCCGTTGTCCGCGCAGACCGCGAAGAACGGGTCCCAGTAGCGCGAGTGCAGGCTGGGTAGACCGAGATAGGCCGGCAGCTCGCTGAACGCCACCGCCCGAACGCCGCGCGCCGCGTTGCGCCGGACCTCCGCCACCGCGAGCTCGACGTCCCACAGCGGCACCAGGCACAGCGGTATGAGCCGGCCGCCGCTGTCGCCGCACCACTCCTCGACCATCCAGTCGTTGTACGCCTCGACGCACAGCTTCGCCAGCTCACGGTCCTTGCCCCACAGGAAGACCTGGCCGCAGAAGCGTATGTAGTTCGGAAAGCACATCTGCGCCTGAACCCCGTTGAGCTCCATGTCCGCGACCCGCTCGGACGGGATCCAGCAACCGGGCCGCATGTCCGCGTAGGACACGCCCTCGTTGGTCACCTCGTCGGCCGGGTAGCCCGCGGCGGCGATGTACCGCTTGATCTGGTTGCGCGTGTCCTCGTAGAACCACCAGGCCACGTCCGGCCCGTCGGTGCCCGGGGTCTCCACGTACTTGCCGTCGACCAGTTGGACCGCACCGGCCGGCGCGTGCACGATCCGCGGCCCGGCGTCCCGGAACCGTGCGGGAAGCCGGCTGCTCCACAGCTCGGGCGGCTCGACCACATGCGCGTCCACGTCGACCAGCGGGGGAATCCTCGAGAGCCGTTCGTCGAGCACGTCCGAGCGGACAAGTCCTTCGGTCATGAGCTGCTCCAGTCGTATACATGATTTCATATATATGTTAGGTGATCAGCACCGCGCTGGCGAGGGTCGCACGCATACTTGAGATTTGAGATAATATTCGCACCGAGCGCCAAGGGGGCCCGTTGACCACATCGCAGAAGAACCTGCTGCCACCGCCGGAGGAGGCACTGCTCCGGCGGGGCCGGGGCGAACAGACGGCGCTCTACATTCGGCGCCTCATCTTCGACGGTCGCCTTCGCCAAGGCGACCGGGTGCCGCAGGACGAGATCGCCCGCGTGCTGGGGATCAGCCGCATCCCGGTGCGCGAGGGACTGCTGTCACTGGAACGCGAGGGCTGGGTGACCATCAAGCCGCACCGGGGCGCGTTCATCGGCGCGCTGGACGAAGCCGCGGTACGCGACCACCACGCGCTCTACGGCGTGGTCTACGGGTTCGCCGCGCGCCGGGCCACGGAGCGCAGCACGCCGAAGATGGTGGCCCGGCTGCGGGAGATCACCGCCGAGTTCGGCAGGCAGGACGACCCAGCCGAGGTGGCGCGCCTGAACCACGAGTTCGACCGGATGATCATGGACGCGGCCGGCTCGCCGCGCCTGCGTGCCGTGGCCCGCGCCATGGTCGGCCTCGTGCCAGGCAACTTCTTCGAGCTCATCCCCGGCGCGATCGAGGTGGAGCGCACGGGCAGCCGTGCGATCCTGGCCGCGGTGCGTGCCGGCGACGCCCAACGCGCGGCCGAGGCGTACGCGCACAAGCTCGACCGGCACGGCGCGTTGGTGGCCGGGCTGTTCAAGACACGCGGGCTGTTCTCGACCGGCGGGAGAGACCAATCGGACCACCCGGCGAACGGGGCCCGCAGCGCCTGACGACCGAACGACCGGTCTCACCGCGGACCGAACCGCTGACCGCCGTCCAACCGGATCGTCTGGCCGTTGAGCATCGGGTTCCTGACGATGGCCTCGACCAGCCAGGCGTACTCCGCCGGCCGGCCGGTTCGCTTGGGAAACGCGGCATCCTTGGTCAGCGTGGCTACGAGCTCGTCGGACGCGCCTTCCAGCAGGCCGGTGGCGAACAGGCTCGGCGCGATCGCCAGCACCCGGATGCCGAGGCTCCCCAGATCGCGTGCCATCGTCAGGCTCATGCCCGCGATGCCGGCCTTCGCCGCGGCGTAGGCGACCTGGCCGATCTGTCCCTCGAACGCGGCGATCGAGGAGGTGTTGACGATCACCCCTCGCTCGCCGTCGTCGTCCGGCTCGTTCTTGCTCATGTGCCACGCCTGCAACCGGTTCAGGTTGAAGGTCGCGACCAGGTTGAGCTCGACGATGCGACGGAACTCGCTCAGCGGGAGCGGTCCGTCGCGACTGATGATCCGCTTGCTCGTCCCGCCGCCCGCGGTGTTCACCGCGATGTGCACGGCCCCGTGTGCCTGGACGGCCGCGTCCAGCGCCGCCGTCGTGGCGTCCTCGTCGGTGACGTCGCACGGGTGGAAGCTGGTGTCACCGCCCATCGTCGCGGCCGCCTGCGCGCCCCCGCCGTTCGGCAGGTCCAGGATGGCGACCCGCGCACCACCGCCGGCGAGCAGTTCGGCGGTTGCCCTGCCCATGCCCGACCCGCCGCCGACCACCACGGCGACCTTGCCCGTCGCGTCCACGCCAACGCCCTCCCGCTCGATCAGTTGACTAGTCTTTGATATCTTATCTTATATACAACAGGACAGGGGTGTCATGCGAGTTCTCAACGGCGTCGACGAGCTGCGTGCGTCGGTCGGCCAGCACCTCGGCTACAGCGACTACCGCTCGGTGACCCAGCGGGACATCGACACGTTCGCCGAGCTCACCGGCGACGACCAGTGGATCCATGTGGACCGGGCGCGCGCCGAGGACGGCCCGTTCGGCGGGACGATCGCGCACGGTCTGTTGACCCTCGCGCTCGGGCCGAGGCTGGTCCGGACGATCTACCGGATCGACGGCATGAAGATGGGCGTCAACTACGGCTACGACCGGATCCGCTTCCCCGCTCTGGTGCCGACCGGCGCGAAGGTCAGGGTCGGCGCCATGCTAGAAGGCGTCGACGACGTGTCGGGCGGCGTACAGGTCAGGATGGGCTTCACCTGGGAGATCGAGGGGGTGGCCAAGCCCGCGTGCGTGGCCGCCATGCTGTTGCGTTACCCGATCTGACCGTCGCCGAACGCGCCGCCCGCCGCCAGCCCGGCGATGCGCTCGGCGTCGTAGCCGAGCACCTCCCGCAGGATCTCCTCGCGGTGCTGGCCGGCCGATGGCGCCGGCGCCGCCGCGGCCGGCGGCGGCGACCCGACGACTCGCACCGGGAAGGGCAACTGGTCGGCGACCAGCCGCCCGGCCGGCTGCCACGGCATCCGGTCGGCGAACTGCGGGTCGTCGGCGAGCGTCGCCGAGGTGTTCACGGGGGAGATCGGCACATCGTGCGCCAGGCCGAGCTCGACCCACTCCGCCGTGGTGCGCGTCGCGAAGATCGCCGCCAGTTCGTGGCGCAGGGCGAGGTTGCCTCTGGCGTGGTCGGCGACCCGCTCCCCCGGGTGCGCGTCGTACAGGTCCGCGCGCCCGACCGCGGTGCAGAAGCTCCGCCAGAACTTCCTTTCGGACGCCATGAACAGCAGGTGCCCGTCACTGGATCGGTAGAACTGGTAGCGAACCCCGTCCGCCATGCCGCCGGTGCCCGGCGCGCGCCGCTCGTAGCCGTCCGACGGGTTGCCCGTGACCTCCTCGGGCGGCCGGGTGTACGCCCGGTGGCCTTCGCTGCGCAGCCAGTCGAACGCCGCGGCGGCATCTGACTGCGCCACCTCCAGATGGCAACCGGCGCCGGTCTCCCTGGCGTGCAGCACCGCGGCCAGCACGGTCATCGTGCCGAACAGCGGTCCTGCCGTGATCCCGATCGAGGTGTGGTCGGGAATGGCGGGGAGACCGTCCGGCCCGGGAACCGGGGCGACGGTGCCGGCCCACGCGTCGTAGGCGATGCCATGGCTCGGCAGGTCACGGTACGGGCCGGTCATCCCGTAGCCGGACACGGTGCACAGCACCACCTTCGGGTTGACCGCACGCAGCTTCTCGTAGCCGAGTCCCCGCCGGTCGAGACTGCCGGGTCGCATCGCCTCGACGACAGCGTCCGCCCGCGCCACCAGGTCGAGAAACGTCTCCTGACCGGCCGGGGAGCGCAGGTCCAGCACGATGCTGCGCTTGCCCCGGCTGATGTGCAGGTGCAGCAGGGAGTCGCCGCGCACGATCGGCCAGCTCATGGCACGGATGTAGTCGCCGCCCGGTGGTTCCACCTTGATGACGTCGGCGCCGAGGTCGGCCAGCGGCGTGGAGATCGCGCCGGGGCCGAGCATCGAGCACTCCACCACCCGCAGCCCGGACAGCAACGCGGTCTCCGCCGACACCGGCCCACCTCCAGATCAATCGCTACTAACCCGAGTATCATATGAATGATATCTAGTTAAGGAGTCGGCATGCCACGTTACCGAACGCTGGCCTACGAGGAAGTGGGCGCGGTCGCCTGGGTGACGTTGAATCGCCCCGAGGTGCACAACGCCTTCGACACCGTGATGATCCGTGAGCTGAGCGAGTGTTGGCGGGCGTTGCGGGACAACGACGACGTCCGGGTGGTCGTGCTGACCGGCGCCGGCGACCGCGCGTTCTGCACCGGGCTCGACCGGACCGCCGCCGCGGTGGGCGAGCCCGGCCGGCCGCGGGACATCGGGCAGCGCGGTGCCACGCCGCTGCACCTGGACGACCCGGGCGACCTCCTGCCGCCCAAGACCGCGGGCCAGCTCTGGAAGCCGGTGATCGCGGCCGTCAACGGGATGGCCTGCGGCGGCGCGTTCTACCTGCTCGGCGAGGTGGAGTTCATCATCGCGGCCGAGCACGCCACGTTCTTCGACCCGCACACCACCTATGGCATGGCGGCGGTGTTCGAGCCGATGCTGATGCTGCAGCGCATGCCGCTCGGCGAGGTCATGCGCATGACGCTCATGGGCTCCCACGAACGGATGAGCGCGCGGCGGGCGTACGAGGTCGGCCTGGTTCAGGAGGTCGTGCCGGCGGCCGAGTTGCACGAGGCGGCGCAGCGGGCGGCCGAGGCCATCGCCTCCCAGCCGCCGCTCGCGGTCCAGGCCAGCGTCCGTGCGGTGTGGTACGCCCAGGAACTGGGCCACCGGCAGGCCCTCGACGTCGGCAAGACGCTGGTTCAGCTCGGCACGGACGAGGCCGCGCTGGCCGAGGGCCAGCGGGACTTCGCCGCCGGCCGCAAGGTGAAGTGGCGGCTGCGTTAGCGATCGGCTCACGCCGGCGCGCCGGCCAGCACGTCGACCACCACCGCACTCGCCTGGCCACCGCCGGCGCACATCGCCGCGACCCCGGTGCCGCCACCACGACGCCGTAGTTCGTGCACGATGGTCGTGAGCATGCGGGCGCCGGTTGCCGCGACCGGATGGCCGAGGCCGCACCCGCTGCCGCTGGTGTTGACCAGTTCCGGGTCGATCTCCAGCAGCCGAACGGACGCCACGGTCACCGACGCGAACGCCTCGTTGATCTCCCACAGCGCGACCTCGTCCGCGCCGACGCCGGCGCGCCGCAGCGCCTTGTCGACGGCGGCCACCGCCGCCAGGCCGGTGCGGGCCGGCTCGACGCCGACCGACGCCCAACCCCTGACCACGCCGAGTGGGGTCAACCCGTCGCGGTCCACGAGCGAGCCGCCGACCAGGGCCAGGGCGGCCGCCCCGTCGTTGATGCCGCTGGCGTTGCCCGCGGTGATGGAGAAGCCGTCGATCTCCGGGTGCAGCGGCTTGAGCGCGGCCAGCTTCGCCATCGACGTGTCCCGCCTCGGCTGCTCGTCGACGGTGACCTCGACCGTGCGGCCGTCGGCGTCGCGCACCGGCACCGGGACGACCTCGTCGCGGAACCGGCCCTCGTCGACGGCGGCGGCGGCCCGCTGGTGCGACCGTAGCGCCCACGCGTCCATGTCCTCCCGGCTCACGCCGGCAAGCCGCGCCGCGCTCCACCCCACGGTGATCGACATTTCGTCGTTGGGCGCGTCGGCGGTGGGCGGGTGGGTCGGACTCAGCCACGGGTCGATCCACTCCCCGGCGGCGCCCGGCACCCGCCACCGGGTGTGCGGCATGGTCGACGTCGACTGCACGCCGCCCGCGACGATCGCGTCATCCATGCCCGCCCTGATGTTGGCCGCCGCAATGGCCACAGCGGACAGTCCAGACGCGCAGTGCCGGTTGACAGCGATGCCGGGCACGCCGGTCATGCCGGTCGTGATCGCCGCGTGGCGGGCGAGATCACCCCCACCGTAGAGCGACTCGCCGAGGATCACGTCGTCGAAGCGGTCCGCCACCAACCCACTGCGGCGCACCGCCGCACGCACCACCACGTCCGCCAGCTCCATGGCGCTCGTGCGCGCGAGCATGCCCTTGCCCGACCTGCCGACCGCGGTCCGGCAGGCGCTGACGATCACTGCTTCTTCCATGGATCAAATATATATGATTTGTCATAGTGACTGCTATGCTCTCGATCGTGACACCGTCGTCCAACGTCATCACCCGGCGTCGCACGGTGGACGTCGGGACCGTGCTGCCGGCACTCGCGGGCCACCGTGTTGCCGCGGATGTCTTCCTCCCCAGCGGGCACGCGCGGCCGGTCGCGTTCTGCTGCCTGTCCGGCGGCGGCATGTCCACGCGCTACTGGGACCTCTCCCCCGACACCTACAGCTTCGCCCGTTGGGCGGCGGGACACGGCTTCCCGGTCATCTGCGTGGACCACCTCGGCACCGGCGGATCCACCCTGCCGCCCGGGGTCGCCGCACCGCCGCTGGGTGCGGTGGTCGCCGCGAACGACGCCGCCTTCCGGATCCTGCTCGACGAGCTCCGGCACGACGCACCCGTCCCGCGCGGCGTTGGCGTCGGGCACTCCATGGGCGCCGCGCTGACCGTGCGCCAGCAGGCCGACCACAACACCTTTGACGCGGTCGCCCTGCTGGGCTTCGACACCGCGGGTCGAAGCC
>Ga0193742_1000271_pt1 | contig 37355 bp, 40 predicted proteins | sample L2c1metaG_FD_165511 | JGI IMG/M metagenome (GOLD analysis project Ga0193742, IMG submission 165511) | Soil microbial communities from a riparian zone of the East river system, Colorado, United States - L2c1 | ecosystem: Environmental > Terrestrial > Soil > Riparian zone | place: USA: East River... | reverse complement strand
TTAGAAAGGTATTATGTCCCCCTATAATATATATTAATTTCAGAATTTAAGCATATGTACTTTCTGTGTTACAAGCCAATTAGTCTCGACATGCCAAACATTGGGACAGTTTTGTAAGCTACTGTAGTTGAGATCTAGCAGGGGATCCTAAACATATATAAACATAGAATACAACAGGAAAGCACACCTAGCAGAGGATCCTAGAAGAAAAGGATGGAGTCCTGTTAAGGTGGGGTGCATGTCTATATACAAAAATCAGAGTTGAAATAATAGAATGATGGAAAAAATGAGGAATGATAAATATAATGATAAGAATGCATAAATATCTATGTCATGTGTCCGTTGGACTCTGCTATTGGAGCTGTAAGTGCACTCTGTCTTGAGTTAGCAACAATGAGGAGGAATGTACAGAGGCAACGGAGCATTGTCGGATGGGATGGAGCATCTATCGGAAGAAACATCAGACAAAGCAGAACTAGGGCTACCAAAGTTTGGTTTTGAACTGATGCAAAGAACCGTGAACCATGGAACCGAACTGAAAGTTTGGTCCAGTTCTGTTCCGGTTCTGGCTTTGTGTTAAGCTTGGAGTTCAGACGGAGATGTCGGGTCCAAAGTCGTGCAGGCATTGGCTTCAACTTGTAGATACAGAGGTGACGGAGAAATATCAGAGGAAATGTCGGACGAAGCAGAGTGTCCTAATATCCACCCCCCCTTCAAGGCAGTGACAACCTGACACTGAACGGAAAGGAATGGAGCAGAAGTCGACCATACGGATGTGACGAGCAGCACCAGGGTGCCTCCGGTAAAAATCTGCCACTAGTTCTGGCGCATGAACATTATCCCAAGTGTTACGACACTCTTTTTACTTTTACTTTTACTTTGAACACTTGAACTTTACTTGATCTTATCTTATAGATAGGAGGATCTCTTGATATCTTGATCATATTGATCTTATCTTGACGATCTTATCTTGGTGAGCTTATCTCGACGATCTACGATCTTATCTTGATCTCTTGATCTTATCATCAGATGATGATCCAAGATACATTTCTTTTACTTTATTACTTACATGCATTCGACATGCCTTTGACTCATGTCTTTCATTGATGATTGACATGCATTCTACACATGTTGCTGCACAACATGCTTTTACCATATGTTTTACATGTGTTTGCCTTGAGGACAATGCATGGACATTAGTATATAACCGTAGCTAGATTACTTGTACTCTTTAGCTTGTCTTTAACCATGTAACTTTGTTAATAACGATACTGCTTGATTGGCTTATCCATTCTCAAACCTGTGGATACTGGACGTCTTCCAGTTGATATTCATGGGCTCAGCTAGCTCCTTGGACATATGCTTGGGCATTATCAGATACTGACTGGCTCCGGTCGTGGCTGTAAAGCCTGAATCGGTCGAAGTCATAACACCAAGGTTCCCAGGAATTGTGTTCAACACCGAAACCCTCCCATTTGACCAAGTAACACAGTTTCCAGTTGACCATCCGACTATCCAAGATTTCCTCCACCACCCACTCCTCTTCGCCATCTACAATTTCCGGTAAGGGAGGCGGAGAGTCCGTCGGCCAGGAATGGGGTCCGGAGGAGCCAAAGATAATTTGACCACATTGAAGACGGGATGAAGTCTACTCATCGACAGAGGAAGGCGGAGCCGGTACGCACCATTACCAACCTGACCATCGATCAGGAATGGTCCCAGTCTACAGTGGGAAAGCTTTCGTGAAGGTCGAGTGGTCTGAATGTCGCTAGCATCAAGGAATACCATATCACCCCCTTTGAACTCCTGAGCTGGGGTGTGTTTCCGATTGTAGTAGAGCACCATGTCATCCTTTGACTTGGCCAGAGCCACCTTTGCTTCCTCCAAGCTGTCTGTCATCCGATCTTTGAAATCATTGACGGATTCCATGCAGGGCCGAGGTTGGTCTGGTTCAAAGCCCATTTGGGGGACACGTCCGGTGTCGAGGAGGAAAGGAGGGTGCTGAGTGGAAGAATGAACCTGGTTGTTGTACTGGAATTCCGCAAATGGCAGGAGCCCCACCCAATCATCTTGTCTTTGGTTGGTGAAAAGTTGGAGATACTGTTCCAGTTCCTGGTTGACCCGTTCCGTCTGTCCATCTCCCTGTGGGTGGTAGGTAGTGGTGGCTGCCAACTTAATTCCGAGTAGCCGGTAGAGTTCTCAGGTGAATTCTGCTATGAATTGGGGACCTCTATCGGAGACGACTTTCCGAGGGAGACCGTGATGTTTCCACACATGGTTGAGGAAAAGGTGTGTGGCTCCGGCGGCAGAGATCATAGTGACAGTGGAAACAAAATGTGCATGCTTTGTGATGGATCGACAATGACCATGATGGAATCATGTCCTGCAGATTGTGGCAGCTCGACGATGAAGTCCACACTGATAGTGTCCCATGGAGCAGATGGAATAGGAAGAGGTGGAGTTCTCCAATCAGAGGATGTTGGAATGATTTGGTCCAAAGGCACATGTCACAGGTGGAGACATACCTGCCAACATACCTTGACATCTGTGGCCACCAGTAGTTCCGAGACACTAGTTCCAACGTCTTCCATCTTCTGCCGTGACCAGCCAACCTAGAGTCATGAGAAAGTGCGACGATACAACGACGGAGATGGGAGGTGTCCGGAACATAGATCTTGCCTTGGAAATACAGAAGTCCATTGGATAGGGACCACTCCACTGATTTCACAGAGCGAGCTGATGAACCTTGTAACTCCCTCGCTGCTCTCGCCACTGGTTCCTCTTTCTCTCCATCTCACATCCCCTTTCAGATGTCCTTCAGGATTCCTCGTTCCTCTCCTGCTGCCTCTAAACCTTCCAATGCACAGACCACGAAGAAATTTGGAGCAAGGAGGACCATGTTGTCGTTGTCTTCCAAACCTGTTCCGTGATCGGACTGACGGGAAAGAGTGTCCATCTTCCCCATACTCTTACTGGGACGGTGATGCATGAAAAAGTTGAATTGGGCCAAGAGTAGGGACCACCTGGCTTGCCTCCGGTTAAGCTTCTTGGCTGTCATAAAATACTGGAGGTTCTTGTGGTCTGTCCAGATCTCACAGCGATGCTCCGCACCTTCCACAAAACAAAGAGATGTTGGCAATTGTGAGAGCGTTGGAGGAGTGGAGGCATTCATAATTCCGCTCCACCAGAGAAAGGGATTTGGAAAGGAATGCTACGGGATGCCATTTGTTATCTTCTGGTGATTTTTGGGACAAGACAGCACCAGTTGCGAAATCCGAGCTGTCTGCTTCGATCCGAAAAGGTCGTGAGTTGTCTGGCAGGGCGAGAATTGGAGCTGTTGTAATTTGTTCCTTGAGTGAATCAAATGCTGACTGCTCTTCTGCTCCCCATCTCCACTCCGTGTCCTTCCATGTGAGATCAAATAGGGGACGGGCTAAGTGGGAGAACCCTTGGATGAACCTGCAATAGAAGTTGGTAAAGCCCAGGAAAGACTGCACTTCCTTCCTGTGAGACGGAATAGGCCATTCCTGTTACGACTTCGACCGATTCGGGCTTTACAGCCGTGATCGGATACAGTCAGTATCTGATAATGCCCAAGCATCTGTCCAAGGAGCTAGCTGAGCCCATGAATATCAACTGGAAGACGTCCAGTCAAGTATCCACAGGTTTGAGAATGGATAAATGCCAATCAAGCAATATTGTAGTTAACAAGTTAAAGACAAGCTAAAGAGTACAGGTAATTTAGCTACTGTTATATACTAATGTCCATGTGTTGTCCTCAAGGTAAACACATGTAAAACATGTGTTCAAAGCATGTCAAGTGTAAGGTAAAAGCATGTTGCGCAGCAACGTATGTTGATTGTCAATGAAAGACATGAGTCAAAGGCATGTCAAATGCATGTAAGTAATAATGTAAAGTTCATATAAAGAAACATATCTTGGATCATCATCAGATGATAAGATCAAGAGATCAAGATAAGATCGTAGATCAAGAGATAAGATCGCCAAGATAAGATCAAGAGATATGATCAAGAGATATGATCAAGAGATCAAGATATCTTCATATCTATAAGATAAGATCAAGTAAAGTTCAAATGTTCAGAGTAAGAGTAAAAGTAAAAAGAGTGTCGTAACACGAAGGCATTAAAGAAACCATCACACATCAATTTTACTCACAAAATGGGGGGTATTATCCGGTCAAGAGGGAGTGTTGTAATAATGACCAGAGTATACTGGATATATAGTGTTACCAAACCCGATTACTAGTCTACAGCACGAGTCGCTTACTGATTTTCCAACTTAGTAATTATTGTAGTTTACTCATTTAATATTTGTAGTGGGCAGTGTTGCCTCTAGTATATAAATTCGTGTACATAGTCTATTTAATATTCATTCCATTCAGTCATTTATTCAATAAAATGTTTAATAGTTACTAGTATTGTTCACAGAAATTTTATTAAAACATCAGTTACATGGGTCAACCATTATAAAATCTGGTCAAATCTGATCTGACACTCTACAGCCATGATGTCCACCACAACCACAACCACTGCTAATGACCAAAGCTACCACCACTACCACCATGCTACCACCACTGCTACCAACAACAATACCCATTAAGGGGCTTTATTATTATATATTATATGTTTTATTTTACTGACTACAAATGCAGATAACTACCATGACAACTACCACAATGGCCACTAGTACTGCAGGAAAAAAAGATTCTGAAGCATTTTGGGTGAAGCTAATGCTCATGAGGCCTTTAAAGTAGCCAGTATTAAGTGAATTTAACATCTTTTCCTCTGGTTTTGAATAAATCCTCAGTTTTGTGATTTTACAAGCAGTTCAGCAGTTCGAACCAGTTCTTGAACTGAACTGAACTGTTAGAACCGGTTCTAAACAGTTCAGTTCAGTTCTGGTTCAGTTCAGCCAAGAGGGTATCAGTTCAGTTCTCAGTTTGGGCCAAGGGCCTGAAGAACTGAACTGAACTGAACTTTGGTAGCCCTAGATGAGATATACTCCTTACCCCCCGATTTCATGCTTGTTGGTGGTCTGAGCTCAGAACCTGGCTTGCTTGATGAAGCACTATGTGGTCCAGATGCAAATGAATGGCAAACTGCACTGGAATACAAAATAAATCAGCTTGAAATTTTTGGGACATGGGTAGTTGAAGACTTACCAAAGGGACACATGCCAATACCTTGTAGTGAGGTTCTGAAGATAAAGAGAGGCCCGAACAGAGAAATTCAAAGCTACCAAGTTCAAATTGTGGCAGGTGGACATAGACAGGTAGAAGGTGTCAATTACTCCAAAACTTTCTCAGCAGCAGCAAAAATGCCAACCATTCGTCCTATACTCACCAACGCCACCCAACAGGACTGGGATATAGAACACATAGATGTCAAGAGTGCTTATCTAAATGCGCCACTCAAAGAGATGGTATATATGAAGGCACCACATGGAGTATTGAAATCTGAACAGAAAGGAAAGGTCCTGAGGTTGCTGAAAGGTATATGGGTTGAAGCAAGCAGGGAGAGGATGGTACCAAGAGATGAGCAGCGTTTTTATGAAAGAACTTGGATTTAAAAGATCAGCCACTGACCACTCAGTCTTCTATTGACAGACACCTGACAAACATATCATCATCACAGTGGCGACCGATGATATGGCTGTAACATCAAAATGGGGAGTTGATGCTGAAAAATTCAAGACTGAAATTAAAAAATACTGGGATATCACAGACAATGGAGCCATAAGTTGGTTTCTAGGTTTTCAGATCAAACGTGATCGCAAAGCTAAGACACTATCAATAAATTAACATGCCTACATTGAAAGCTTGGCTGAAAATTTTAGACTCACGAATGCAAAGCCCATCCATACGCCCATGGATCCAAATGTGCAGTTCTCGATAGAACAGTGTCTGTCAACACCAAACCAATCAGCTCAGATGCAGGGAGTCCCATATATCGAGGCAATTGGTAGTGTACTCTGGCCAGCAGTAGTGTCCAGACCCGATATTGTGTTTGCTGTCAGCATCCTATCACAGTTTGTACAGAATCCAGGTTCCGTCCACTGGGAAGCTCTAAAACAAATTATCACATATCTAAAAATGACAAAAGACCTCTGGCTTACTTTTGGAGGAAAATCCAAGACCCTAGTTGAGGACTACTGCGATGCAGATTGGGCCAGTCAAAAACATAGGCACTCCATATCTGGTTACTCATTCCATTTTGGATCTGGGGCAATATCTTAGAGCTCAAAGAAGCAACATATCATAGCACTGTCAAGCACTAAAGCTGAGTACATTGCACAAACACATGTGGCAAAGGAAGCATTGTTGATACAAAGTTTTGTAGAGGAAATTTGAGGATCGAGAGTCAAGGCAATGAATATCAACTGCGATAACCAAGGGGCAATTGTGCTTGCAAAGGATAACAAATACCATTCCTGTACCAAGCATATCAACCTTCGGTATCACTCCATTCGCGAGGCTGTCAAAAATGGAAAAATTTTAGTGACATATATACCAATGGATGAAAACTTATCCAATATTTTCACAAAGGCGCTCGCAAGGCTGAATTTCGAAGTTTTTGTCGCGAAGCTGGGTCTAACCAAGGTTTAACAACTATGGCCACCCGATAAAATCTGTGTACCATGCGATAAAAACCAAGGGGGAGTATCTGGCCACACAAGAGTCTGTGTGGTCCAAGTACAAGCACATATTTTACCTTATCGATCCGCTATAAATGGTCTGTAGTCACATGGTCACAACATGTACACAAGACGACACAAACTCATTAAACTCAAGGAGTATTGAAATTTACAAGTCGTTATCTCATTTTTGTCATATATTGTTTATCTTATCCTTTATCAAACATTTTATTATTACATAATCAGGGTCAACATTACAGTGACGGATTTTTCATACATGTTTCAACTTTCTATTCAAGTTGAGACGTGAGTGGATTCTTACTTACATTATATATCCTAACTAATTGATACCTAGTTATTATATCCTAGGTACATATCAATAAAACAACTTTCTATTCAAGTTGAGACTTATTATATCCTAGCTGTAAACATTATTCCAACACTTTGTATAAAGGTTGAGACAATTAACTTATTGTTCTAGCTGCAAACATTTCTAACATTCACGATTGGCCAGCACAGGTCTACCGCCTTGCAAACAAGTAAAGAAAAGTACTACAACTATGGTACAAATTCTTATTGTGATTACTTTAATCCTTCCCAATCTGGTTGAGCTTCCTATGCTCGAGACTGACAATATTCATGTCTTCCATTCACAATTCCATCATCACTTCAATGACAGGCTTTGCCTATTCTGTATTCAAGTGAGGACCACCTCTGCTGGCTTCACCAACTCCACACATTCTCCTATCTTGTTACTTACTCATTTTTTGTACAGATCCAAGTCAATCCAGATCTTACATCCACATTTTTTCATGACCCTCCCACCTACACCCTTTCCTTTCTATTTTCTTCTCCTTTCACTCTCCAATTCCCTTTCATACACAAACACTCTCACTGCTTATTTCCTTCTATACACAAACATGCCAGCTTGTATATTCTGTCATGGTCCATGCTCGGTCATGTTCTTTCCGAAGAACAATCAAAGGACAGCTCCGACAGAGTCTCCAATGATGGCCACCTCACCATCATTCAGTGCCACCCTTACCATCGGCCACCCTCGTTGGAATTATATCGGACCTCCATCAGATTTCATCCCCTACTCCAATACCACCAACAAATCTGCATTCTTATCATTGCCATTACCAACCAGCACCATGCGCTACTCTACCGCAGCACAACCAGAGCTCCACCATGCTCCACACACATTCCATGTCTCAGGCCAATCATATTGCGCACGCACCAGTTCTCAAGGTCATGGGTTTCGGTCGCCACAAGGACTTGCAAGGATTTGAGTCAGCATCCTTTGGCACCCTTTGGAGTATGAGTCTTTTCATTATATGTTCATTCTACTACCATATGCTTTCCAAGTTAACTCCTTATATGTTCATGTTTCCTCTCTGTATAAATACTCCAGCTGTTGTATGTATTTCGCTAGTTCAAATATCAACTTAGCAACCTACTTCTCTTAAATCCTCTCTTGTCTGCCTTAAGCTTCTTCTCAGCTCGACTCTGGACTCTCCTACTCCGTCCAGACCTCCGAAATTCGAGGCATCTATCAAGAGAGTGGCGCAACCTACAAGTTGAAGCCAACGCCTTGCACAACTTCGGACATGACATCTCCGTCCAAACTCCGAGCTTAACATATTCCTACTACTTGTATTTGTATTGTTGTATTCACAGTTTTTCCTTCCCCTCTTTCTCTCCTTTCCTTTTGCCATACCTGTCACCATACATGTCTCTCTACTTTGACCTATTGCTCGTTTGCTTTTACATCAAGAATATGGTCCACCAATATTATCGGTTGGACCGCTTGTATGCTATTCACCTCTCTTGAGCATAAGCTTAGGTCTCTTTATTTAAAAAGGACATTTGATGCATGTGTAAAACCTGCGCACGTGATGAGATTTGATCTTTTGATTTCCACATGTGACACAGCGTGACGATAATTATAACTCCGCCTGGGGTCTGGACAGCTGTTCACGTTGCCCGCGTCTAAACTAAACACCCACCTTTGTTCCAACATCCACGCATTGCAGATTTTGCCGAAGGAAGTTATGGATGTGGTGAACAGTGTTCGTGACTGCCTGAAAAGATGGGCGAAAGGGGGCGATTCAGAATGGTGAGTTAGCTTTTTATTATTCAATCCTTAGGATTCAATATTCGTTCATTTATAGTCGCAACATTCTTATTGCACCACATTGTAATCCGGCAAATTCTAGTTGCTTGGACGTTTTGACTACTGCCTACCATACTCTCATATATGCCACCCTCCTCACTTGGTCTCCGCCACACCCCCTCAGCCCAGCTGCTTTAGCAGACTTTGTTCAGTCGGTGCTTATCAACCTACCATCCTCCTCGAACACGACTGAAAAATCACCCACACACGCTACAATATTTGGAGACCATCTGGTTGATATGATTTGGTCCGTTGACACGGAATTGGACGAGCTATTGACCGAGGCCCGAGCCGTTTCTGCCGTCTCTGCAGATCAAAGTAAATTATCAGCAAAGGATCTGGCAACGATAATTTCCAAAGCCAAAAAGGCTCAGCAAAATGCTGAGAGTGATAAGCAATGCATTCAGGCTATCGTTAAACAACTCTTGGTGCGCCCTCTCCTCCAGTCGTATACAGTAATATGAATGCCACACGCAGGAATTTGGAATCCTCAATCCCGACCACTGTCGGGAACGATTGGACTCTGCAGTTTTGGCAAGTGTAGGACTCATTCCAGACAAAGCTTCGTTAGACAAGAAAGAGATAAGAACAAGGACGGGGTTGTTGTGAGTCTTGCGGTTGCTATCTTTAACCTCTCGCTGAAGAAGTGTACTTGTAAGTTATAAGCAAAACAAATTCAATCTTCTCCGTGAACAGTCAGAAGGTTACAGTAAGCTCACCGTAGAGTTGACAAGTAGCCTAGGACCTCCACACTCTCCTCTCACCGGTCGCCCAACGGAGTCTAACGCTGTCATCGAGGACCGAGCTCGACCCGTCTGGGAGAAAGTCATAAGTCTTATCGGCTACTTTGATTTGGACCCGAATAGAGCACTTGACATCATTCTGGATATCCTTTCACAACACCTCACCACACATTATTCATTTTTCCTCGCCCTTCTGTCTTTCTCTCCATGGTCCGGCTCATACCAACGTGCGCCTCCGGAAGACGACGCTGTCAGCATGAAGATCGATGTTCCTGCAGGGGCTTTCAGGGGCAAGAGTCTCGATGCAGTGCTTACTTTGGCTGAATCAAATTCAACGCCTTCTGACACCAACACAAGAAAAGCCGGCGCAAGAGTTCTGGCACAGGTTCTAGGGTTCAAGTTCAACTACTATCAGGTTCGTTTCATACCGCTCATACGCTCATAAACCACTCTAAGCCTCATGTATGGTTATCTTAAAGACTCCAGAACTGTGCGATGCTGTGCCCCGAAACCTTTATCTTACCGCGGCAATCTTGATACGAGCAGGATTTGTCACCCTAGAAGATCTGTATCCTCATGTGAGAACGCTCGTTTTTTATATCCATGATATTGTCTAACATCATCCAGCTTTCTCCCAATGACGAAGATATGGATAACGGCCGAAAGGAATACCTGGCAAATGTTCAATCAAGAATAGCTGGCGCCAAGAATAGCATGCTGGCTATGGCTGCCCCTTTAGAATCATCCCCATCATCTTCGCAGGCGAAGTCGAAGGCCCCCGCCCCAGTCGAAGTGAAGAAAACTGAGTTTAAGGACACCAATCAGAAAGTTGGACTTTTGACCGCTTTATTAGCTGTTGGAGCTGTGAAGCCTGCAATCTCCATTATGTCAAAGTATCCATGGCTCGTTGATGCCCACCCAGAGATTGCTGACCTCATGATACGCATCATGAAGGTCTCTATCTCGCATCTATACGAATCCATTCTGATAACTAAGGAACGTAACCCCAGCTTTACCTATCCAAGGGCACGTTATGGCTCGTCGGGTGTCGCATACCCCAGCCCCCGAAAACCGATTCTAACGCTTTGTGCACCTACACCTCCCAGCACAAGTACAAACGATTTCATCTTCTTCTTTCCTGATTGGGCGGATCGAATACCGATCAGCATGAGTTTAGACGATTTGGAGGATGTCATTGAACCGCTTATGTGCTTCATTGGTCTCCATGTGTCGCGTGATCCACTCTTCTTGACAAAGTTTCTGCGCCTAGGGCGTCTTCACCTGCAATCAACAATGCCTCTCGATCCTGTCACGAAGAAGCCAATGGGCGAGCCTGACCCTGAAAACCCAATTCGCCTCTTTTGGTTCAAGATATTGCGCATGTATCTGCTGCCTGCCCTCCCTCTTATTCGTGGTAACGCGGTTTGTACCGTAGAAGTTTGGAATATCATTCGACAGTACGAGACCACAGCGCGCTGGAGATTATATGGCGAATGGAAGACCACGATTTACAAGTCTCACCCCGAGCTACGCATTCGCGAAGTCCAAGCTGATCGCGAGTCAAAGGGAATTCTTCGTCGCCTTGCCCACAATACCATCGATTCTCTTTCAGGAACAGTGGCTAAACTGGCTCACTCCAACCCCTGTATCCTGTTCGCCAATGCAGTGAATCAGATCATGGCCTACGACAACCTAGCAAATGTTGTTATCCAGGCTCTGAGATATGTAACAAACATGGGCTTTGATGTTTTGGTGTTTATCATTCTTGGGGCTTTGGCAAACCCCGACAAAGAGCGTGTCAAGGATGACGGTGTCAATACGTCAGATTGGTTGCAAAGTGCGTTTTATCTCTTTTGCCCAGATATCCTGCTGACCCGCTATCAGGTCTTGCAGCTTTTACCGGAATGCTTTTCCGAAGGTACAGCGCTGACTTGACGCCAGTCCTCAAGTATATTGTTCACCAACTGCATAATGGGCAGACTACTGAGATAATTGTTCTTCGTGAACTGATATGGAAGATGGCTGGGATCCAGCCTTTACCCAGCTTATCCGAGGCTCAGATGGCTGCAATGGCGGGCGGGCCTGCCCTTCGCATTGAGGCAATCGCTTCTTCCCATCGTGGAGCTCGTCTCGATCCGGGGGATGCTGTTCTCAAAGGCCCTCAAAGGCTCGGAAAGGGTCTATTGGAATCGTCATTAGCGTTGCCGCTCCTTATTCAGGTTGCTCAACAGCGACAAGCTTGTGTTTATAAGGCTCCCAACACGCATCTCAAATCTCTAGCAGGCCTTTACGATGCAGTGAGTGTCATCTGATTATCTTGAATCCTAAACTAACTGACATGTCATTGAGACCCATGGTGTGTTATTGCAATATTTGGAGTTGTTGACATCTCCATCTGTTGTGACTCCTCGAGACTATGCCGACAAAGTTCTTCCTTCCCTAGCGGAACTTGGCCAAGATTATGGAATTTGCGCCCCGATTTGTATGCAAATTTTACGGCCTGTCCTTCATGCCTCCCTACTTGTCTGTACATTTTTGAGCTACAAAGATAACGCTCAACGGATTTTATAGACCTCCGCACTTGCTATGCAAGAGCAAGAACGAATCGCCAACGAAGAAGCGGAAAAGCGACTGAAAGCTGCTCTTACAGCAAAGCGAGAACCAGGGGCAACAGCGTCTCGAGTGGCATCACCTGCAGTGGGAAATTCAGTAACCCCCGAATCTACCGATCCAAAACCCTCATCTGCCGATGAAGTAGAATCATCAATGGATGTTGACCCGGTAGTAGTACTGCCTCCGCCACCACAGAAAGACGACGTATGTTCTTTCTATTGTCTGTTTATCGTCCTCCCCTCATGAATTTCTTCCAGACAATCTGGCTTCCAGAGCTTGCGGCCTTGTTTGAGGACATCCGCAAGATTGCCCCCGGCAATGCATATGATGTTATCGGGTAAGGATTCCATAAAAACGACCTCGTTCAGCGGTTAAAATTGTAATCTTATAGTCCTGGTTTCTATCTAACATTCTGGCAACTTTCCACTTACGACCTAACCCCCCCCGGTACGAAATACGATGAGGAGGGAGCCAAATTGAGAGTCCTTTCCCGACAAGAAGATTCAAAATACATTGCTGCAGATCGCTCTGCCGATCGTTCTAGACGTTTGACGGCTTCGTCGCATCGAACGCGCCGTGACCGCTACACCACGTTCGTCAACGTTCTCGCACAAGAGTTCAAGGAGCAAACTATTTCTCGAGCATTCACACTCAAACGGTTGGCACGCGAAAGGCAGCACTGGTTTTCTCACTGTACGATCTGATCCTTGAATTAAATCTTCTTATGCTTATCACTCTATAGCAACGAAGTCCACAACTTTAATTAATTCAATCATTGAACATTGCATCCAACCTCGGTGTCTTCTTTCACCAATGGATGCTGATTTCTGTGCGCAATTTATCAAGGTGTTGCATACCCAGGGCACGCCTGGCTTTTATACCATCGGCTGCTACGACAAAGTACGTTATTCAATATCGCTGTAGTGAATCCCCTTTTCATCTTCCCTTCAGCTTTTGGGAGACCACGTCAAAGTTGTTCTTTTCTCCTGTAGCGAGTATGAAGCCCGTAATTATGGTTGGTCATACTTTGTGTCGATCAATTGATAAAACCGTCTTACATTCCCTCAAGGTCGATTCTTGTTGGGCATACTCAGGGATGTCCTGGCCTGGCACCTGGACGAGTCGGCATACTTTCAAGACAGTCGTACAAAGGTTGGCGGAAAGACCGTAATCCATCCTGGCCTCCAAAAGACCTTTTCAAATAAGGCAGCGTCACAAGATGGTTTGTTAGACTGGCCTGCATTCCAGCGAGTGATGCGTAAGTGGCATAGAAAGCTGGCAAAGGTATGTATTGTTTCATAGCTAAATATTTTATTCCACCTGATTGTCGTTTGTCTCCTAGTGCTTTATTGACTGCATACAAACTGAGGAGTTCATGCATGTTTACAATGCCATCGTAGTTTTGAAAGAGATCCTTGATGTCTTTCCACTTTCGTCAGTCCTTGACGTAGGTTCCGGCATTGATGCTGCCATGGATCGCTTCATGGAGACTGAAGAGCGCGGCGATCTCAAAATTCTTGCACGATCGTGAGTTTTATTCTCATTTCCACCTGCATAAGTCCAAGTAACCCATGGTTTAGTTATTCCGCGAGTTTGAAAAGAAAGGAAGCAGATTGGGCAACACCCAAAGTACTCAGCCACGTACGTCGTACGTTTATCCTACATGCTAGAATTTGTTGAACATTGTCGTGTTTCTAGCTTAACGGAGCCGCTTCCCCAAGACCCTCCCAATCAACAGGTAGTCCCGCACCCGAGAAATCACGCAATGGCCCATTGCCAACTGGTCCCAGTTCTCAGTCAATATCTTCTAATGACAATAGGCGCAATGTTCCCCAACCATCGTCGTCAACCCCTTCTGCACCTCGTGCTCAAATCGCAAGTAACAGTGTCCCAGCTCAAGAGGAAAAATCAAATACCACTATCAACTCAACTAAGTTGGCCATGGAAAGGTAAGAGTGGCTTATGTTCAACATATATTGACTCAGGGCTTACTCGAATTTGAACAGTATACCAAGGCCTGAAGTTGTCAAAAGAGTACGGACAGATCCAAAAGCTTTGGATTTAGCGAAGCTAGCTCAGGACAGCAGTGACTCGATCAAGTCAGATTCCGTCTCAGTCAGCGATCGTAGGGTTGCCGAACTGCAAGCAGAGGTTTCTAGCAATACTGCAGATACCACCATGCGTCAACACGCTCGTGATTCTCCAAGCGCTGTTCACCTCAATGGTCAATCAGCGAAGGAACAACCAGACGGCTCCCGCTACTACCGCCCTGGTGATGAGAAGCTAAGTCGAGTTGATTCTATTCCGGTTATGCCTCCGCCAGCAGTTCCTAGTCAGACTGCATCAGCCCAAGAACTCAGAGAAACTGCGAGGCAATCTATGAGTAAGGAAAAATCAGAGACTCGGAGCCAGACTGTTTCTGCTGCTCCTTCTCCCCGGCTTCGGTCCTCTTCCCCCTCGAGCCGTCCTGGGACCAGGAATGCCAGCAACGAAAGTCGCACAAGTGGGGGGAAGTCGCGTTCAGACCAAGGAAATAATGAACGAAGCTCTGACGATCGTCGAACAGAACGCGAAGGCAGGCAAGAGGCACGAGACCATACGGTGACTATTTCGCGTCGTGATAGTTTGACGCATACTCGTACCGAACGAAGTATGAGAGAGCGTACCTCAGGGCGTGAAGGTGAGAAGGACAGAGATGGTGATCGTGAGAAAGACCGTGGTCGGGACAGGGCCAATGAGAGGGACAGAGAGAAGGAAAGAGATCGTGATAGGGACAGGGACAGGGACAGGGATAGGGATAGGGACCGTGACCGTAACCGTGACCGCCATCGTCGTGATGACAAGGACCGCGAGAGAGACAGGAAAGATCGCGAGAGTACTTCTGCTCGTCAGATCGGAACCAGCGCAATAGTTTCGCATGATGACCGTGGCCTTCCCACTCGCCCCGATATTCCACGGCATCGCAACACTCCCCAAACCGTTGATGATAGCCTTGGCAAGCGGAGACGACCCGCAGATGATGATGTGCGTCCTTTGAATTTATCGCAGCAGTCTGAGCTGACCAAAAGGCAGCCTGAACGAGGATCAAAACGGAGTTCCCGCAAAGATAGCCATCGAGACGAACGTGGTCGTCGAGCCACCGAAAAGGAGAGCTATGATCGGACCCGTGATGCAGATCGGCGACGCAAGGACCATCCCCTCGACAATGAGAATCGTGGGACATCTTCTGATAAGGTAAGGAAACTATCTGACATTGCAATGCTTCTTTTAACACTCTTGCCTCCGCAGCCTACTGAAAAGAGACCTCCTGAGGCTCCATCTTCTGCCAAGATTACTCCTTCTGGTCCACGAGCTATGACTGTTAGCGACACCTCTAGGGCAAAGGTCGAACCAATGAATACAAGAGATCGTCATCGCGACATTCATTCATCACAAACTAAGGTATCACCAGTATCGGGTGGCGCTGGATCTTCTCATCCAGAAGGCTTAGCAACCAATCTTGGAAGCCTCCGCTCTCGCATTGGAGAGAAAGAGCCACTATCAAGCTCTTACAGAGGCGAGAGCTCTCGAAATGACGATGATCGTGAAAGCAGCAGGAAGCGAACAGCCTCTGGTAGGTCAAGGTTTGCTAACCTAGTACTTATCCAGAACTGACTTGATTCGTAGATCGTGACAATGACCCGACTCCCGGCACAAGTGAATCGACCTCACAAACTCCAAAACGACCGCGTTTAAGTGGCACCCGTGGCCGTCCGCCAGCAAATACACATGCAATAGCAAAAAAATTATTGCCCATTGATCCCTCTGCTGGTGATAAGAATCAGCGGAGGCAGGACTGAAAGTTTGGCATTGTATTGTATGTTTATTTAAATAGTACATGTCTCCGGCTTCGGCCCCATGTTTTTATACATCCTCCTGGGTTGGCTCCAAGTTTAAAAAGTAATAAAGTAAGTGGTAGATGGGCAAGTCGAATTGTCCTGTGCTAAGGTATTAACGTTTCATGAGTGTAAGAAACTCTTCTCGAGTTTTTTGCTGTGTCCGGAAGCAGCCCAGCATGCAGGATGTGACTGTCATGGATCCTGGTTTTTGTACGCCGCGCATAGTCATGCATAAATGTGTGGCCTCCATGACCACGGCTACGCCTCGAGGTTTGATAGCCTCTTGCACAGCTATTGCTATTTGTCTTGTAAGGCGTTCTTGCACCTGGAGACGACGGCTAAACGTTTCAGCAATTCTTGCCAACTTGGATAACCCAAGCACAAGTTGATTTGGGATATAAGCAATCGCAATCTTATCTGATGTCAGTTTTTGCCATCAAGACGAAATGTGATATACCTTTCCCGTAAAGGGCACCAAGTGATGTTCACACAAACTCGATATTTCAATATCCCGGACAAGAACCATTTCATCATGATCCTCAGCAAAAACAGCATCATTGATAACATCTATGGAAACATTATTGCATGTTTGGGGAAAAAAAAGAGATGACAGTGAAAGTCACCTGCTAAACGTTCCTCGTAGCCCTTTGTCATCCACATAATCGCTTGTGCATAACGTTCCGGTGTCCTGAGCAGACCTTCACGATCTGGATCCTCGCCTATACATTCAAGGATCGTACGGACGGCAAATGTCATTTTCTTCTCTCGAGCTGCTTTTTCTTCGGCACTTGCATTCAGGCGAGAGATGGTAGACTTTGCTTCGCCATGAGTGAGCATTATGTTATAACATAAGTGACGGAACACACCTGGCCAACCAAGGCCATTCGGGTCGGGAACTAACTCATGAGCTGACTGTGAGTGATGCGGACCGTCGGAGATGGATGCTGGTGTTGATATGCCGGACTTCCGAAAACCGTAGCCATCTTTTGAAGTGAGAGATCTCTGCTCTTCGGATTGAGACTCTTGGTCGTCGATACGGCGAAGACTCTCTGACAGTAGATCCATAGGGGAGAAGCTATTTGCATGTGTTGATGACCGACATGTGGCTGTGAGTCGGTCCTTCGGCCATGCAATCCTGATTTGGATATCTGAACAAATTTTCGCGCCTCCTCTTTCCGGGTCACTTCTACCAAATATGCAATGTCTGTACAGCATGACTCCTTGTTCTTTCCCCAACAATACGGTCATGAACATCTTCCGGTTCTCATATATATACCATCACACACACCCTCCTTAGACGTCTTTTGGAAGGTTGGGAGCCAGAATCCGGAATTCATTGTCATATAAACCGGCTCACTACAAATGAGATTTCACAGCTCAAACATGCGCCATTGCGCAATTCCTCGCAGGCTTATGTTTCCTGTCGACTTCCAATTACCCCGTTCTTCGACTACCAAATCTGATATTTCAAACCCACAAAGTGTCTACGATGCTTGGTTAACATCGAGAGAAATGCCAGGGAAAAATGGCGTATATCTTGTCCCAGGTGCCCCAAGAGCCTTGACTCTTCAAAATGCTTGGTTGGCCCTCTTTGTCTGTCAAACGTGCACTCTTGACTTTGTCCGCTTCGTTTCCAGCACCCTATCGACAAGAAATTGACCATTTTCTTTCTAGTTCAAAGTCCTCTGGATACTTAATCCTCTAAGGACAACTCTCATGATGACATTGAACATTATCCGAAGCCTTTTCCCAGCTTTTCGAGGGTATTCTCAGGTCCGTCACAACCCCCATTACCTAATAATGACACAGTATTCATGGGTTCTATCAGGCTTTGATAGTGGACGAGGTGCGCAATTCTATCAGACCAAAGTTTATGGTTTCCAATAAATTGCTCCTATCAAACAGCTTCAATCTCTGATAGCATCAGGAAATTTCACCTGGCCCCGTCTGTTGTATCTCGTTTCAACAGAGGTCTTTCGACGCATTATTGAAGGCTGTCTAGACTCGTATGCGTAAGCTTTCTTCTCTGCGAAGGGGAATCACACCTCATACCGAAAGTAGGGCTTCAAATGAAAACATCGTGACAGGATCAGCACGCTTTTTTATCGAGTACAAGCAAATGGAACAGAGAGTGAAACTCGATGTGCCCACTTTAGCCGACCCAGTTGTCCGGTCCCTTCTTCAAGAATCAGACCTCTTCGTCCGTTCTTTCGCAGGAGGGGGTTTTGGTCTTCTGTCTCCTCTGGATTTTATCCGAATTTTTTCGCTCCTCACTGAAATTGTGTCGCATGCTTACCTTATCATATCACTTACCCGTGGAGTGTCCCACCTTGGAATTCTTCTCTTGTCAATCTTATCCACCATGCTGCCACTCTTTCTCTCTTGGTTCAGTTACTCACGCGAGCAAATGGACTCTCCGGCAAGCGTAAAGGAAGTGCGGGCCGCAGACCGACAGGAGCGACTGCGCAATCTAGCATACAGTGATGCTCACCGTCCTGAAATAGCACTTTTTGGCTTAGGTGACTGGATCTTAAAGTCCTGGTCAAATGCTAGAAAAATATCCATTGCGTCCGAGCAACCATCATATGCACGGAATACCTCGATTGTCGACCAGTTCAATCTTGCAGAGCTGGTGTGCGCAATCCAGAATGTGAGTCCTACACGCTTCCCTTGTAACTTCGAGTGATTAACTATTTTCAGCTTCCTCTGCTGCTTTTCTTCCAAAATTCATCTACTTCTCTGGGATCATTGACCGTTTACCGTTCTTCGATTCAAAGCATGGTCTACGCCTTCGGGAACTTAGTGACTACTACCAAGATGGCTTTCCAGGGTATTTTCCTAATGGCAGCGTTTACGGCGAGCATGAAGATAAAACCACAACTGAACCCCAAACATGAGGAAACGCTGCCATATTCTTCTGCCAATGGGGGTGCAAGCATCGATGCGAGGTCTGCACATATCAAACATAGAGATTTACTATAATCTGACCTATTGTAGGGGATTGTCGTACACCTACCCAGGCTGCTCAGAACCTGCGTTGAGAAACGTAAATTTTTCACTTCAAGCAGGAGAGACCCTTGCTATCGTTGGTTACAATGGCTCGGGTGATTATTTTTTTGCTGCACTTAAACTGCTTCTTATTGGGAAGACAGGCAAATCTACTCTTGCGAGAATCTTGCTTCGTATCGTGGATCATGATAAAGGATCTTTCCTCGTTAATGGTGTTGATGTTCGACGCTACAACCCTACGGAATACCACCGTCATCTCAGTGCTGTGTTCCAAGGTTTCTCAAAATTCAGTTCCACGGTGAAGGAGAACGTCGGGCTTGGGAACGTCGAAAAGATTGGATATCGGCCAGCTATTGAGACCGCTATTCATTTGGCGGAAGCCGACACTCTCGTGGAATCATTACCAAACGGTATCAAAACCATGCTTGAAACTCCCGGATTTGAGGCGTTATCCTACCCTGGCATGGGCTGTGGTAACTCTCCACAACGACATGGTCTCTCAGGGGGCGAGGTATTTTTTTATATAATTCATATTGGAAGGTCATTTAATATCATCTGACATCTCGGTGTCTATTAGTGGCAACGAATAGCCCTTGCACGAGCTTTTATGAGGGCAACTGAACCGGATGTCGATCTGCTCCTATTTGACGAACCAGTGAGTTTCTTCTATTCTACTTAGTCCCTTACCAAGTTCACCTGTCTTCAGACTTCTGCTCTTGATGCGCACGCGCAAAACAAGATATTCGATACCTTGGCCAAAATCTCACGAACTCCATCAGGCGAAAGACGGAAGACCGTTATATTTATCACTCATCGCCTTTCGACCGCCCGTCGTGCGGACAAGGTGGCTATGATGGAAAACGGAGTAAGTTTTTGATTATTAACACTTGTGATAGCGGGTAACATGAATTTGATCGAAGACAATATCTGAGTTTGGAACCCACGATGAACTCATCAGGAAGAACGGGTCCTACGCATCCCTTTACCATGCATCAATATAGAAAACCTTACATAAAAACAGGAGAATATTTGTGTTCATAGAATAACTCTTTGTATTGTAGGTAATCCATAAGTGTAGTTTACGATCGGCCGACAGCTTTAGAATAATGAAAATTAGTTAAGAATATACTTTTATGCCACCCCTCGTATCGAACAATCCACAAAGGCAATGACTCCATCATGGACAGAAGCATCGACCAAACTATAGTCACCATCGGATGTAATACCAGTATTTCCTCGTACCAACTTCTCAGACGCTCCATGTACCCCAACAAGGAGCTCAACGCTACGTATACCATCGACTAATGATGGCACTTCAACCTGAACCAAGTCTGTCAATTGTCGCTCATACACACGTCAATGTGATCGCACCAATAGATCAGCATCGACAAATATTCCGAGCAAATTGTTCGCTTTAGCAAACTCAACTGCAGCCCCGACACTGGATACCCGTTGAAGATTGCTGCCTGAACCCGAAGCCGTAGGACTTGGAAGGTGAAGACCATCCTTTCCACACATGCATCCAAAAAACACAGGATCTGAAAGGGCATGAATGACCAAAAGGCCACAAAAGAACACAATTACATACAGTTTGGTTGCTTCCAATTTAGAGCTGAACACATATCTGTAGAGAAAGATATAAATGTCACTTTCCGTCTTATCTCGGGAGTTTCGAGGAGATCCGAGACGTCGAAGATTGTTTGCAGCACTGAGTCCGCAAAACGATTTAGATCAAGTCGCCTTATAGATAACGATGATCTCGTTGCTTGTGAAGGGTACGCTAGATCGAAAGCTGTGTTGATATCAAGTGGAAGCACCTGAGACCAGAAGTAGGTAAGTTCTTTCTCTGGGAAGATATGTAATATCGTCTACCTTTAAAAGTTTGTCCAAAGAAATCATCGATTGAGACACTGATCGAGCCCAGTCACCTACTGTGTTGCCTGCAACAACTTCGTTCCTTCCAAGTCTTTCAGCCAGAGCCTCGAATTGAGCCAAGGTAACATCAGCAACCCCAAGCTCAAATTCGATTCCCGGCAATAACCAGTCAAAATAGACTACTGGAAAGAGATCACGAGTGACTTGGATAGCGACATAAAGGTAATTTCCCTGGAGAGACGAGATCGTAAGGGTTTGACGACCGCCTTTACTGGCAACATATGTAGGGGAAGACAGAACCGAGCCAATGTGATTCGGGCGACGGGGTGTCCAGGGAAGCATCAATGGAGTTGATTGACTCTTTGACATGGCCGTGGACTTCCAATATGTCTCTAGATCACCTCCAACTTCAAGCGTAACACCTTTGAAAGCTGTGACGATGTTGACTTCAAAATCAACCTTGAGCAAAGTCAGAAAAACGTATTTGATAGCAAAATTGATAAGAAAGGCTTGCCTCTCCAATTACATGCAGACGACTGTCAAGAATAGGCAAGGTTAAGGACTGATTGTTCACAATGTTAGTGAACATCGCAGGCAAGGCGACAGCACGTCCGATCGTTTTTGTCCCAAAGTTCGGATAGACAGAAAATTCAAGGGCCGTGCTATCCAGGGACGGTGTTTGAAAAGAGAAGGATCCCTCGTCTCCTCGTTGGGGAAGAGATACAGTGTACGGAGCAGAATTGACTTGCGGACCCGCCGTTATCACTAGTTTCAGAGGTTTCGTCGCAAGCATATATTCATCCTTGAAGAAAGGACTGATCAGTCGGTGATGGATGCGAATACCGGTACCGTCGTTGAATTTCGTTGCTGAATGACCAACACACACTTGCACTAGATGTGTGTTTACGAGATAATTGTGACCATAAACCCGATGAGGCATGATGGGCGGCGGTAGAGAGAGGGAAGGTATTTGGTCAATTTCGGAATCACTCGATGTGCCTCTGTCCAATATAGGTGACCTGCTGAACTTGGTGGGTACATTATGGATGCCTGACAAATCTCGCGCCGCATCCAACAGTATCGTTAAACAATCTTGATGGCCATACCACGCCGCATAATGGGAAGGACAATGACCCAATTCATCCCGAAAGGCGACCCGACAACCGGCATCGACAAGAATACGGACACACTTTGCGTGGCCATATCTTGATGCATGAAATAAGGGAGTCCACTCATCGTATTTGTCCGGAATGTCCCAGCCGTTTAGGTGAAGGAGCAGACGACAGACGTCTGAGTGTCCTTCTCGAGCTGCCAGATGCATAGGATATTCGCCATTGGTGTTTGATAAGCACATTGCACCATTTTCGAGTAATAAGACGAGGACGTCGACGTGTCCTGCCTGAGCAGCAAGCGATAATGGATCGAAGTCACCTTTTGAAGCCGGGGACTGGGCAGGAACCTGTCCCATCTCAAGAAGAACACGAACGCATGCTACGCTCCCCTTCATCGTAGCATATACCAGTGGACTGTAGCTATCTTGATCTAAAACATTCGGCGAGGCAGTTGCCGCGAGGAGTTGCTCACACACGGTAGGATGGCCTTTCATCGCTGCATAATGAAGAGCAGTGCGACCGTACACATCAGCCTTGTCGACCGGTACATTATTTTGTAGGCATAGATCTACCATCCGTCGAGCACCAACAATCGAAGCTTCATGTAGACACGCTCGTCCATTGATATCGTCGACGAAGTGGAAATCAAAAGGAGAGGTGAGGGTAGCGAGAACAAGATCGGCAAGATCAGGTGGTGCCTCTATGATGACATTCCAGAGTATACGAGTAACATTAGCGTTACCTCCCATTTGCTGTGCAAGCAGGTGAGAGTATTGAACGCAGTCTACAATGGCATTAGCATCCGATGTTGCAATTGCTTTATGAAAGTTGCTTTCAAGGTCACGAAAAGGACCTGGAGGCGGCGTGATTTCGGTCAAGATCTGTTGTGTGAATATATCATTTGCAGCGGGTCCTTCAAACTTGAGACCGGAGGACAGGTCTGTGACGTTCAGAAGACAGGTGGCCACGGTATCAGCTAATTCTGATATGAGCTATCAAATAACAGATCAGATCATCAGTTAACATGAATACTTGCTACGAACCTGTCTGTTGAAAACGGGCTGGACATCTACTTGACGCGCAAGGTAGAGCTCTTTTGTCGTCGACGTGGAGCGTTTGTCATATTTTTTCAGAATTTTGCGGAAACCGGTCGCATTGATTTCCACAAATTGCTATCATGATCGTGTGACCGTATCTAAGAGGTTTCGAAGATAGATAGATAGTATGCCAGCTCGTACCTGCAATTTCTCTAAATCTCTCTCCAAGAGACGAAATCCTTCTTCGACGGCACTCCATTCTACGTGACTGTCTCCCGTTAGATTTGGTATTCCCCTCATCGCGGCATCGCGTCTTTTCGACAACAAAGTCTCCATCCTCAAAGTTACTTCAGCCTCTTTCTGGAGATAGAAAGAATTGATCTGAAAGGTCTTTGAGAATCGCACTGTACTCTTTGATTGTGCTTGATAAACACCTTTTCCAGCTCCCGTTCGAGCTTGAAGAAAAAGGCTGCCTTGTGAGCCCGGAAGTCGGGACCTCTCTCGATATCATGTCCCGAGGCAGAGAAAAACGGCGGTTGACCGGGGCTGCCTGCAGGGGAAGCAGCAGGGCTGCGAGGTGTTGTCTGTGATATGAGCTGCGGCGATGACTGGATCAAGGTATCAGGTGGACGAACTCCTAATGCCAAAGCTGCTGCCTCTGATGCTGGACGGTTGGCAGTAAGCGAAGAGATGATTTTCTTCAAGAACTTGTAATCCAGATAGTAGGTCGACCACCCTGGGACTTGTTTGGCTTGTATTTGCTTTCCGAACTACGATGACCTTGATTAGAATATCAAAGACAGGGGTTTTAATCATATCGAATACCTTCATGGTCTCAGTAGTTGTTGATCAAGAGATAATCGGGGCCCAGTTCAAGGCTCGGAAAATCTTATATAGTCCACATAATTGATAAACAGGTAGGCTCAGTTTGAAAAATCAGTCTTACCAGAGATAACTATGGCCCTGACCGTCGGACTTGTTCACATTTATACGCACGTGCTCAAAATGGTGAAAGTTGTAGTTTTATTTTTTCCAAGTGCAAATCACCAATAGGCCAGAGTCTCACAACCCATCGATTGCAAAAGCAGACGAACGTGCGTCCCCCCATTACACCAGCACTTTTCTCAACTGCCAAACTCGAGCTGGCAACAGCGTCACTGGACATTTCCCGTGCTTCTCTACTTGATCAAATGCACAACGGTAGCAAAATAAATATCCGGAAGGTAGTGCCGTTGCATTGACTATACCTTTCCTACATATAGGGCAGTCACCATATGCCCGTTTATCAAAATGTATCCCTTGAGGATGAGGTGGAAGTATACTTGGAGGCGGAATGGCTGGACCTTGAGGATAACTGGATAACGAACGTGCAGGAGATCCCGGAGAATACCACCACTCCAAAAACTTGACGAAAAATATAGCTGTGGGTAACAGCAATCGAAGAGAATCTAGTAAAAGGCGTGGAGAGGTTAGGATGAGCCTTCGAAGTCGGGCCAACAAGCTTCGCCGTATCTCGGGGGCTATCGTTCTCTGGCTCGCAGCCTGCTACATTTGGTTAGATGTCTTCGTGGAACAACAAATCACTGTCGGCTCACAAAATCTTCTATCCCTAGCCTTCGCATGTCAACGCCTATCCATGACAACCATGGTCGATATGATGGTGCTCTGTCGAATAGGTATGCAATATTCCATAGTAGAAGCCATAGTTCGAAAGACACGTTTAGGTAGGGATAAATCATTTTATATATTCGACGAAATCGCCCTTTAAAGGTCTTGCGATGGAATGAGTGACGATTAAATTCGCAGGAAGGACATACGTACTTGATCTGTGAGTGCCTGTATCTGCCTTGCGTCCAACGTTTCATCGAGGACCTCAGAGTTCACGCCCCCACCCAGTTCTTCGAAATAATCTTGAGCTTTAGCCCTGACATATGGCACCCCAACCTGTAATGCTGTTATGGGGTCGTTTTAAAAGGACCGTGCATATGTACTACTGACCAAGAAGAGCAGTGAACACCAAATTTCTTGACTTCGTAGAGCTTCACCAGCTGGTATGCCTCCTACAGCGGCTGTAGCTCTCTCAGATTCTATGAAAGGTCTCCGTCTTCGCTTCAGACCGTAGAAATTTTCTGAGAAAGAAGCGTCTGAAAAATGCATTGAGACGATGCCAAATCGACACACAGAATTCCGAGGTAATCACTATGCTTTTTCAGGTAGTGTCGCTCGACAATAAACATAATAACGGTGTAGAATTCCTCGTGTCTGTTCACAATTCGCAAAAGATAACGCGGGTAGCGTTGAGCAAAGACCTATGAGGTTGGCTCAGTTAGTTTGAAGTAGGTGTTAAGATGTAATTGTGGACATTACGGCCAAGACATATTTCAATGAAGGCTGTAGCAAGTCTTTGAGTTGTTCTTGAGCAATGAGCTCGAACAAGGAGGGCTTGAGGGGATCAGCTCCAACGTCGTTGAAGAATTCCATGGGTGCTCGGTCAAAGATAGCCGGTATGCGTTATTCAAATTTCAAATTGAGGGAGCGAACCGAAAAGTGCCTCTTCTTCAACACATGGCTCAAGGACGATCTACACGCCTCTATATTGTTATAAAGACACATCGATAACCATCAACTCATCCAGTGGCCTTACATGTTCAACGGTTTATATACGATGCCTCCAACCGATGCCGACATCGCTACGCAAACGTTGTCAGAGGAAGGAAATTATCGTTTTTCTGCCTTCTCTGCTTCAGACGCAGTCACTCTTGTGAGCTTCAACATGTTTATGCCTTCCTTGATGTGACGAATGTTCCATTCAAGGGCCTATCCATACGGAAAAGGTTTCGTGCTTCCTCCCGCCATTACAAAGGCAAGGGGCTAGTTATCTCGATACAAACTATCGCTGGTCATACTCTCTTTGCTTGTACTGTCGGCGACTTAGGGAGCCCCAGTGGCATAGGGGATGTCAGCTTGGACAGCTGGGCATGTCTAGAAGGCATGATCAACGTGGTCAGGCGCACTGGGCACTCCAGCTTTTACGTGGAGAAGGGTATGAATGCTATGGGAAAAACCCCTAAGCAAATGGGAATTCAAGGCGATTCATTCCGAGTCCAAGGAGGCGGTAAGTTCCTAGCTCGTTAGCAGCCAAGTAATCATCCAAATACGTTTGGCAGCATTTCCTATATGGTTGGAGGTATGCTATATCGTCGGTTAACCAGCTATGCCCTGAATCTCTCAGAACGCAGCATGCTGTCCAATTGCCATCGCTGCATGTTACTCTGGGTCTTCGCAGGAGGATCATGTCGTAAGTACTCGAACTTACCAGTTGTATAAAAACAATGTTGATCATCAAAAATAACAGCTTGTGGCGACAACTATTCGCGATTATTTGACCAAGTTACGAAGAGATAGTCAGAGCTACACACCAGGTCCACCTATGCCAGAACCGGTGCCCATAGCTCCGAGACATGAAAGCACGGTAGGTTGTAAGGCAACAAAAATCCGACAAAAGGCTAACAGTAGGGAAGGAATGGTTACAAAATCCCAGTCCAACCAACTTTGAAAGACATCCAGAATCGCCGTTTAATCAAAATGACGAGCATTGATATACGTGGTCCTGCTAACATTAAAGTAGTATGGTAAATTTAGAAGGATTCCTCGGTGTTAACTTGAGGCAGAGCTTCGTTCTTAGGATAGGAAAGAACTCGGACTTGTTCTACAATTTCTCAACACATTAGAAAATATACACATGCCAGTTGTTGTGCCACACACCATGTCTGAGAAAAATTTGTCGTTGGCCCTGAGGCGTGGTAGGGTCTGCACCTGCTTCCGGCTCCCTCAACTCAAAGTTTGCTTCTACATAGACTCTTGTTCCTTTCTTCAGGGTTGAGAGGAATTTGATAGGGGATTCGGAAAAGCAAAGGATCTTGTGGAATGTTGAAACAGGAGGAGGACGTTCTGTGCGTCAAAGAATAAGTAAACCTGAGAGAATCCGCATACATTTGATGAATCACCTCCAGTAGAGTCAGCCGGAAGAGTAGTTTTAGTCACGACAGTATAACTTGCAAGTATTGGATGAGTCTCCTAGTGGTGCAGAGTGATTTGAGAAACGAGTACCTGACAAATTCCTTGTCGTGTTTTGTAAGTCGAGTTTCAGGATCCCTGGCTAGATAGCCAATGAGTGAAAGTTTGGAAAGATCACTAGCGCGTGAGCTTGTTGTTGAGAAGGTCTATCAGAACGCGAGTTAATGGCTGCAGTGAGCGCGAATAAGAACTGATCATACGCGGGTTGAAAAAGCACGAGATGTAGCGGCTGCTCTTAAGGCGAACATATTAGGTCGTAGACTAAGATTAAGGGAGGTAGAAGTCAGACTTGACCGTACCCTGTTTTCACCTATTTGTTTCAGCCACTTTCGTGCTGTTCCTTCAAGTTGTCAATATCTAGATTCTACCTTATCCAGATTCTACAATGTCACGACACAGAGATTTCCATAATCTAAACATTCATGGTTTGACCCTTCCTCGAACATGAATTCGATCTACTGAGCAAACCCCTAGATGAGCTCAATGATGATGCTTTGTCGGATGGTGGGGGAGAAGAGATGACCATCGAGCAGCAAGGTTTGCCCGAAGCCAACATACTAGCATCTGTGCACGCTGAATACGTCCAAGCGCAAATTAACGATGGCATTGAACAAGTGCGACTGGTCATTGGTGATGAAGTCACGTCTGAACTGTCCGACAACTCCATCAAAAACGCCTTGTGGGAGTACTACTTCGACATCGAAAGGACTGTTCAATGGGCTCTTGGTTTGTGATATTTAGCGCCGAGATTCTATTGACATCTAATCCTGTCAACAGGGGAGCGCGAGAGGCGACAGATCGCAAAAGAAAAAAAAGGTGAGCATTGGGATTGAATTGGTTTTTCTTTGTGGCGTGTTCCTGCGCCAGCCGAGTCCATTGATATATATCATGAGCTGAGAAGGTGCATTTCTACCACTCGCCGTCTGGTCAACATAGTGCCCGACCTTTTGTACTGATCATTTGAGCAGGGGATCTATATGAACCTTCCTCTTCTGATCTCCATGGAGAAAGCACCTCCTATCAACACTATCCGAGTCATCATCCAGGCCAAATTCAAGACCACGAAAATCGGGATTACCCCGAACCTGCAGTTCGTTCTCGTCTTCCCTCCATATTCCTGGCCCAACAGCAGCCGGGTTTTGACAACCAGGCCTATCTATCTGTCGAAGATTCTCCCTACATAAATTCTGCTAATCGGCTAAGTACTATTACGGAGCGCACAGAGAGGACAGAGCCATCTGTAAGGTGGCGTTCTCGACAACAGTACTTGGTCCCAAATAGTGCCCGTTCATTTCTATCTAGTCCTACCACCTCCTATGGTCAGGAGTTAGGTGCGTCCATACTTCTCTACTCAAAAGCTACAATTCATTTCTTTGTCAGATGAAAGAAGGTCGATGAGTGAACGTGACCATCACCCAGATCCTAACGTGGGCCCAGGTTCACCTTCTGGGTCAGCAATGCAAAGACTTTCTACCTATGACCCGCCACCATCTAACAGCTCAACCGTTACACCAAACGATCCATCATATCCCTTGATCTCAAATGATCCCATCCATTCAATATCCAAAGAGGCTAGCGAACAAGAGTCGCTTCAAGCATCTGAACTTGATCATACGCACGCCTCAAAAGTAGGATCGAAGCTTTCGAAGTTGGCGAGTTCACGAGCAAGCAGCGTTAGTACCAAGAGTGAAAGCTCGAGGTCATCAGGGACATTTGTAACAGGTTCCATCAAAACCTTCCCTGCACTTCGTCCTTCAGCTCAGTCAGAGCGTCCTCCAAGCTCTATGGCTTCTTCTAAAGAACTTCCAGCGCTTCCTTCACCATTGTCTACGCCAATTCCTTCTGCACCGTCCTCTATTATACAGAGAGCAATTCAAACGGCTCTTGAACTTGAGGCCGTTGATAGAGAAGCCACCCCGAAACTATCTCGACTCCAACATCAGTCTGAGCCTTCTGATCGATCCGAAACCCCAACTCCCAACTCTCCTCAGCCTTCCAATATACCCTCAGATTCTAAAACACCGCCTGTTTCTCCTACTCGTCCTCTCTCAAAACTGGCTTTGCTCGCTCAGCAAAAGGTCGGAGGAGGAAGTCGACCCTCAACCTTACAACGCCTTTCAACTCCGCCACAAAGTTCTCCATCCTCACGGCCGCTTTCTAAACTTGCTATGCTAGCTCAGCAAAAAGTTGATGCAACTAGGGTGCCCAAGCTACCCAAGACTTCCACCGAATATTTGACTCCAATAGCCAATGGCTCCTCTGTGACAACGGCCATCACCACCTCTTATCAATCAATGTACAGCCTTACAGACCCCTCACGCTCCAATGTTATTCCCAAGCTCAATGTTGTACCGCTTCAGCTTAGCGTCGAAGCATCCACGTCTACAGACCACAGACCTTCGAAGCTTTCCATGAAGATAAAGCGGGCTGGCGATAAATCAGCAACTGCCCCAGAGTTTCCTCCGGAAGAACAATTTATACCCTCACCGCCACCATTATTCCAGTCGAAGTCGACTGACGCTCGTGCGTCACCTTCCGCCTTCGCATCTGTGCTCATTCTTGATAATTTACACAATCATCAAGATAAAATCACGACCAAAAACGGTCAAGGAAGCCACAAGCATAAGAAAGAAAAAATGTCGACCGGTAAAACTGTCCGCGATGGGTCGACAAACAGCACTCCACATTATTCGCGTAAATCCAAGCATGCCAATTCACCCAGCCACAGTGCTGAAGGGCTAATTCCATTTGCTTTCGACGTGCCAAGCCCGGACGATATTGTACTCGATGCTCGCAAAGGATCTGGTCTCAGAGACGTTGTGGCTTCTCCTAAACCCTCGGCGGGCGCAGGAAAATCGTCTTTCAAATCTTAATCTTGAACTTCTATGACCCTTTTTCCGTATTTATTTTCTTTCTCGTATGACCATTCATTTTACAGTCGCAAAAGAACGTGAAAAGGCTCTGAAATTGTCGCAACTGAAGTCCGCCGCATCTTCCCTTACAAATTCGCGGGCGGGAACTCCAGTTGGTTCTCCAGCCAAGGGGCAGAAAAAGGCGGCGTCTGTTGTGTCTAGAGCTTCAGGCTCGTCGACTCCCTCAAAGAAACATGCTGTAGATCAACGGCAGTTAGATATTTCTGGTTTGAACCTTAATGAACAGAATTCCGACGTTACTGAATGTGTAGAGGAACCACCAAAAATAAGTATGGCTCGAGAAAAGTTGTTAGAAGAGGCTAAACAGTCACTGGATGCTGAGGGCGAACATGGCAAGAAAGGAGTCAGCATGGTTGTTATTGGTACGCACTTTTCGGCGAGATCTGAATTTGACTGCTTGCTCTAAATAGTTTATTTCCAGGCCATGTTGACGCAGGGAAATCGACCCTGATGGGGCGACTTCTCCACGAACTTGGTCGACTTGATGAGAAAACCAGACGGGCAAATGAGAAGGGAAGCGGGAAAATCGGGAAGAGCAGCTTCAGTTGGGCTTGGGGATTAGATGGTACTGCGGAAGAACGAGAGAGGTAATATTTTTCAAACTTTGATGTCAGCAATGAAATACGAGCCTTCGACAGGGGAATAACTATGGATATTGCTTTACAGACGCTTGCAACTCCTCACAGGCAAATCACTGTTCTTGATGCGCCAGGACATAGAGATTTCATCCCGAACATGATTTCTGGAGCATCACAGGCGGATTGTGCCTTGCTAGTTGTTGATGCGGCAACGGGAGAGTTCGAATCTGGCTTTCAGCGTGGTGGTCAGACTCGCGAGCATCTTTTACTTGTTCGCAGTCTGGGTGTCTCCCAGGTTATAGTGGCAGTAAACAAGCTTGATCAGGTGGCATGGAGGAGAAGTCGTTACGAAGAAATCTGCGCGTTATTACGCCCCTTTTTCATCCAGTCCGGTTTCCAGCCCTCAAAAACAAGATTCGTGCCTGTAGGGGCTATGCAAGGCGTAAACCTTGTTGGTCGAGGAGGAGATGCTGCTGCTGAATTGAGGCAGTGGTATAGTGGGTCAACTTTGGTCGACTTTCTAGGTAGGTACACAGGTACAGAATCATCACCCACCATTCTTAATTGATTTTGATTGGTTTCAGATGAGTTGGAACCTCCAGCCCGTGATATATCAGCACCTTTGCGAATACCTATCTCGAATGTATTTAAAAGTCATGGTTCCGCAGCTGCCGTGTCTGGTAGACTTTGTGCTGGCGTTGTCCAAGTTGGCGAAAAACTGAGGATTCTTCCAGGAGACGAGACTGCTGTAGTCAAATGTAAACCTCTTGTCCTATCTCAATGCTTATTAACTGACAAAGTGTAAGCGATTGAGATCGAAAATGCATCAGTGCCATGGGCAGCAGCTGGATCGAATGCGACGCTTTACCTCGCTGCAGTTGACCCAGTCAATCTCAACATTGGTAGTGTGTTATGCCCGCCGGGTGATCTCGTCCTCCTTGCAACCCATTTTACCGCCCGAATCATTGTCTTTGATATCCAAGTTCCCATTACTGCAGGCGCCTCGGTAATTGTATTTGACATCAAATACTTCCACCTTTCGCTCAGTGTCATCAGCTAGAAGTCTTTCACCACTCTCGTGATGTTCCAGCCAATATGGTGAGGCTCCTCTCCACACTTGATCGTGCAACAGGGGCGGTTCTCAAGTCAAATCCTCGGTATATCCCTCTATAAGCTATACTTCCAGCGTTTTATTCATCAAATCTACAGGGTATTGACTAAAGGAACTTCGGCTGAAGTGCAGATTGTCCTTCGTTCTACCATGGTATCGGGGATTTCATCGACAACAAGAATTCCTCTAGAAACCTTCGCAGCAAACAAGGACATGGGGAGGGTTCTACTCCGGCGGGGAGGCGAAACTATTGCTGCAGGTCAGTCTTGTTTTAATGATGCTTAAGAAACGGGTTTTCGACCATTTACAGGCGTAGTGCTAGATATTAACAGACAATCTTGAAAATCCTTTTGTTAATATTCCACGACAACTTGAAGCAGTGGAATATTGAAATATTTGGATGCCCTCAATCTCATATACATGTTTCTAATAGTATTGTACTCAAGGAGCCCATTATATATTGAATTCAGTGAAGAAATCCCAACTTCAACACAAGTGCCTGTTAAACATCATAAACTCATAATTCATATAAAGATAAGTACTCCACCAGAAAATATGTCAAAGAAGCATGAACTAGACCGAAGAAAATCAAGAGAGAAAAATGGTAAACTCGAAGAAATCAAAAACTAGACAAAAAACAACAAAATCCCTTCATACATGGGTCCAACCAGCCTCTGTCCTGGAAATGAATACAACGTCACTGATGCATCAAGCTCATTTCTTTTCCTTTTCCTTTTCCTTATCATGATGGAAGATGTTCTTGATTTTCCCAAAGATTGAGGTTCTTTTCTTCCTTGAATTGAACTTGCTTGACGAAGGTGAATTGTCAGCTGTTTGGGACGGGGAACTTGTTTGAGATGAGGGGAATTCATGTTCGCCTTTAGCTGAGCCGGTGGTTGGCGTTTCCTTATGAGGCGTGGTGGGGACAGCGTGTGGAAAATGACCATTAGTGTCTGGTACACTGTCTTCAGTGGTTTGAGGGGTGGGTATCGGTTTGACCACTTCTCCTTCAGTGACTACTGCAGCATTAACAATATGATTTTCAGGATCAATGGCAGACGTTTCAGTGTGCTCATTCGACGGAGGACTGGCTGCAGTGGTTTGAACATCCTTGACTTCGGGTACCGAAATTGGAGTTTGCGCTTTCTCCTCAGTAACGAGGTTCGGTTCGATGGGCGGGATGACTTCAGCAACAACAGGTTCAGTTTCGGTCGTTGACTCTCCGACTATTATTGCAGGCAAACTGGGTGTTAGATCACTAGAAGCAGGAACATCAGTGACTGTAGGAATAACAGGAGATGTCGAGACTGGTTCAGCCTCAGTATTAGTTGTAGTAGCAGGTGCCACAGGGGGTTCAAAGATGACAGGAAGATCCGTGGCATCGACGGTAGGCTCATTGACCGCAGGAAATTTTTCGGTGACGGGAAGCTCTACCACATCGACGGGTACTTCTATAACGGGGACAGGCGTTCGTTCAACGACGCTTTCTGCAGCTGCGGGCTCAGCTGGAGGTTCTTCAAGCAACGGGGCTGCTGATGCCTTAGGGGTTTCAAAGTTGACAGGAAGATCAGTGGCATCGACGGTAGGCTCATTGACCGCAGGAAATTTTTCGGTGACGGGAAGCTCTACCACATCGACGGGTACTTCAATAACGGGGACAGGTGTTCGTTCAACGACGCTTTCAGCAACTGCGGGCTCAGCTGGAGGTTCTTCAAGCACGGGGGCTGCTGATGCCTTAGGGGTTTCAAAGTTGACAGGAAGATCAGTGGCTCCGACGGTAGGCTCATTGACCGCAGGATAGTCTTCGGTGACAGGAAGCTCTACCACATCGACGGGTACTCCAGTGACGGAGATAGGTGTTCGTTCAATGACGCTTTCAGCAGCTGCCAGCACAGCTAGAGGCTCTATAAGCACGGGAGCTGCTTCTGTTGGTTCTGGGGCTGAAGAGTCCTCTGGTTTCGTCTCAACGACCGCTATTGAAGACGCTTCATCCAGAGGCTGCACTGTGCCTGGTTCGGGAAATTTCTCTGCTGGCGCCTCCGATACAAGGGGAATTACATCGATTACATGGATTGGTTCCGCCTCTGCTGAAGCGCTTTCTTTTATTGCAGGTTCGGGCGTAGGAAGGGTATCGATAACGGGAGCTGGACTTGATTCGATCGTTTTCTCTGCTGGCACCTCAATTACAGTTGCTACTTCTGCGTCTGTTGCGATGTTTTCTTCGACTACAGATTCGGTTGTATGGGGCGTATTGACAACGGCAGGGTTTTGGCTTGGTCCGTTCGCCTTTTCTTCTGGAGCTATATCAGAGACAGGGGCCACTTCTGGGTCTGCTGCTTTAATCACGACTTCGGGTAGAGGAAGTTTATTGACAACAACAGGCGTATCCGCCGCAACCTTCTCTGTGATGGCATCCACGTCAGCTACATCCTTCGTTTCAGGCACACTAGGTTCGGTAGTAAAACGAGGAAGAATGTGCATAGATGCAGGAGGTGGCGATGACGCAAATGTGTTATTCTCCGCAGCGTTGACAGGCACAATCATGATGGGCACTAAAGGCGCAATCGGGGAAGGTGATAACTCAGGCGCACTTTCTTCCATAATTGTGGGCGACTTGATGGCCATTCCAGGAGGTAGGGTGAAATCATCGTTATATTTTGGTGTAGGGATTGAAATCTATATGCAAGGAAAATACGACAAAGTCAATATAGAGCGGGTACCTTATACCAGTGAGACAGAGAAGTTGACCTTTGGGATGTTTATGGGGTCAATACCGACGGCGCTATGCATTGCAGCTCCCAAACCTGACGCGACGTATGCAAGCGCAGATGACGTACCATCGCGAGCAGCAATGGTACTTGCCAGATCCGCGAGAAATCCGGATGTCTGTGTATCTGTAGTTTTTTGCTCAGCCCCAGCAATCTTAGCATCTGTGGTACCCGTGAGTGACTTGGTGTGCTTTGATAAAGTTTGTGATGTATATTCAAGTTTCTCGGCGACCTCAGCAACCAAAGTATCGCCATTTGTCTTGTGGCTATTTGCTTCAACTGCAGTAGTTGGCTTCTCAGCATCGACAGGAAGAGGAGTCGTCTCGAGCGCTGGTAGCATGACAGGTTTCGCAGGTGCAGTATATATGTTGTTGACATAGCCGCCAGGGTCAACCTCAGTAGGTTGGTCTTCATGGACCAGCCATTCTCCATCAACAATGAACTTGAACTTGATTTTCTGTTCCCAAGGAATCTGGGCCACGCCCTCAAAGCCAGTTTGGTTTTTTACAAGGTGGATAGATGATTTCCACTTGTATCAGCATCGTACATGAGGCGACAGGTGAAAAGTATAGCCAGATTAAGAACTGACCTCGTCAAATGTACCGGTGACGATGACCGTGGTTGGTTCCGTATGCGGCCTATTGAGAGATAAGATGAGCATAGGGAAGACGATGACTTGAACTATTAAGAAACCATTTGAACACCACTTGGTGCAGATCTGTAGAACTCATATGAGAAACGATAAGGAAAGGTCGTTGCTAATACCGCAGGTATCGTCAACATTGCACATGTTTATCATAATAACGTACAAATCCAGGTTCACTCATGCTCCTTCAGTGCTCTGCCTTATACCTCCAGTACTTCAGCCTGAGATAGAAAAGAGCGCTTAAGATTAAGCACGCAGATAATTTCATGACAAGAGATATTCGTGCAGTACTTAAGTAAATAGTGCTCCTGCTTTATAACCAGACCCAACTCCGGCTTCAAATGTCTTCGCCATTGAGGTCATGATGATGTGCATCGCACCTTTCGTAACCCTGTGGACTACACCATACGTCGCGTATTCATATGTCGAAAGATTGGTATCAATTACAAAGCTTCTTCGTCACAATCTCGTCGGGACTACCATTGAGTTTGATCTTCAATTTTATTCAGCAAAATTGGCAAGATCGATTCTCAAACCCTCCCCGCGAACTTGAAGCAGCTTGGTTTACACGGAATCCGGTTTAACTTTCTGGGTTTCGAGAATTACTTAAATAATACTTAGCACGTGGCTCGGACATCATGATTTCACGTGTCAGTGCAGTTAACCGTCAATCGAATACACCTTTCCCTAGACCCCATCGCCCTAAATGGCATCTAACGAGCTCATAAGTGCGCAATTTGATAGGGCCGTTGAAATTGTGCAAAGCCTACCGAAAACGGGTCCAATACAAACCGACTACGAGGAGAAATTGGCAATGTACAGGTGACGAGTCACGAATTCTATCACTTCCATCTTTCAAAATCTGACGTTCCGTGCAGTCTTTTCAAGCAAGGCTCGTCGTCTTTTATTTGCGTTTTGACCTGAAGCGGACTGAATGAATGAATAGCGACAGTCGGAAATGTCAAGTCTCCCCGCCCTGGTATTTGGGATATGCTCGGTCGGGCCAAATGGTACGTCAGGGGACTGCTTTCAGCGTATCTGTTTCCTCATTCATAAAAGGGATGCTTGGGAAAAAAACAAAGATCTGGATCTTTACGAAGCTCGATGGCTGTACGTTGAGGCGCTGTTAAAGGTTGGCGCTTACCAGTCTCTAAATCTATAACCTTATCCCTTCCCTTCATTATCCAGGTCCTGCGCAAGTATTCAGATAAAACGATAGCAAAGAGCCTTGTACAGGAGCTGGAATCATATGGCGGTGATCCTTCAAATCTTGTCATGAGCCGTACGTACGCAGGAGACCGTCTTGTTCTTGTCTACATTATTCACTTTAAGATAGGTAATCTGACAAAATCTTCACGGTCGGATGGTTCGGAGTCGACAGTATCTGATGCACCATTACCTTTCCATACCAATGTGTCTATGGCCCAACATCGTGAAGCGCCTTCGCAAGAAGATGAGGTGGAATCCACATCTGGAGAGGAATCCCAATCCGAAGCTAACGAATTACCTTTGATTAATGCCGTCAATGCAGGCCGCAGGCCTTCCGAAAACCGTCCTCAGTCGTCTCTTTCGTCACATCGATATCGTACTCCCTTGGCAAGATCCTTTGTCATGTCACCACCCCTTTCAGAGCACCTTATCCCATTACAACAACCTCTTCCCGGATTCGAGACCCCTTCAGCCTTTGCTGAGGCTACCTCTATCCCTTCTTCATCATACCCTCGTTCAAACTCCCTGGCAGGACCGCTGTCAGAATCATCCAGAGCCGAAATGGTTTCACCTAGTCATTTATACGCAGGGCATCCAAGTTACCAAACCCAAACGCCACCCCATCACCCTTCAGAGTATGAACTTATTCGGCCTGCGTCGGCTTTGGCTTTGGAACGTGCCGTGGAAAATGTTCAGGTCCATTTAGCTGCATTTTCAGAACGCTTGGAGACATTAGAATCACGTTCGCTGTTAGTTTCGCGGTCGAACCTAAGTCCAAGTTCTCGAGGGTCTCCCCCATGGGTCGGTGGACGGGGATCCCCTAGCGACAGACACGGGGCTCCTAGGTGGGACATTGACGACCTAGGAATGTGGTCATATATTCTCAATCCTCTCTCACATGCAATGGACACTCTGCGAGACATCTTTTCCAGAGAC
>Ga0193742_1000269_pt1 | contig 37519 bp, 33 predicted proteins | sample L2c1metaG_FD_165511 | JGI IMG/M metagenome (GOLD analysis project Ga0193742, IMG submission 165511) | Soil microbial communities from a riparian zone of the East river system, Colorado, United States - L2c1 | ecosystem: Environmental > Terrestrial > Soil > Riparian zone | place: USA: East River... | reverse complement strand
CCCACTCGGTGAAGGCGAACGTGGTCCTCACCTGCATCGAGCTGGCCGGTCTCGCGATCATCATCGGTGTCGGCATCTACGCGGTCGGCGGCGGCAAGGGTGAGCCGGGACGGCTCGTGGAGATCAACACCGCGGACACCAACTGGCTGCTGGCCATCACCGCTGCCAGCTCGCTCGCGTTCTTCGCCATGGTCGGCTTCGAGGACTCGGTGAACATGGCCGAGGAGTGCAAGGAGCCGTCGCGGATCTTCCCGAAGGCGCTGCTCGGCGGCCTCGCCACGGCGGCACTGATCTACGTGCTGGTCGCCATCACGTCCTCGCTGCTCATCTCGGCGAGCGACCTCCAGGCCGCGGAGTCCGGCGCGCTGCTCAAGGTGATCGACGTCGGCGCGCCCGGCTTCCCGCGCTGGGTCTTCGAGTGGATCGGCGTGTTCGCGGTCATCAACTCGGCGCTGATCAACATGCTGATGGCGAGCCGCCTGCTCTACGGCATGGCGAACGAGCGGATCCTGCCCAGGATCTTCGGCACCGTGCACCCGTTCCGCCGCACCCCGTGGGTGTCCATCCTGGTCACGAGCGTGCTCGCGGCGGCGCTGATCTGGCTCGCCGGCGCGGACGGGGTCAGCGCGCTCGGCAGCACGACGGGGCTCCTGCTGCTGTGCGTGTTCGCCGTGGTCAACACCTCGGTGCTCGTGCTGCGCAAGGAGTCGGTGGAGCACAAGCACTTCCGGGCGCCGACGTGGGCGCCGATCCTCGCCGGCATCCTGTGTGTCTACCTCGTGCTGCCGGGGCTGTCGGGCAAGACGGCCCGCGACTACTACATCGGGCTCGGGCTGATCGGGCTCGGCATCGTGCTGTGGTTCGTCAACTGGCTGTACCTGCGCGGCAGGGGTGAGGCGCACCTCGTCAAGGAGTTCGACCCGCAGAAGCTCAAAGACTGACCCGTATTCTCCGGTCATGACTGGAGAGCAGCTGGAGATCACGTGCGGCGACGCGCGGGCGGTCGTCAACACCGTCGGCGCGTCGCTGCGTGCGTTCGAGGTGGCCGGCGTGCCCTACGTGGAGACCTACGCCGACGAGCCGCCGATGGGCGCCGGCGCGGTGCTCGTGCCGTGGCCCAACCGGGTGGCCGGCGCGACCTGGACCCGCGACGGCGGGACGCACCACCTCGAGGCGACGGAAGCCGCGCGGGGCAACGCGATCCACGGCCTGGTGCGCCGCGCCGAGTGGACGGTCGCGTCCCGCTCGGCCGACTCGGTCACGTTGCGGATCGACGTGTCCGGCGCGCAGGGTTGGCCGTTTCCCTTCCGCACCACCATCTCCTACACACTCGACGACGACAGCGGTCTGACCGTCACCCACGGCGTGCACAACCGGGGCGAGCTGGACATGCCGTTCGGGGTCGGCACGCACCCCTACCCCCGGCCGGGCAACGTGGACGTCGACGAGTGCGTGCTGACGCTCGCCGCGCGCACGGTCCTGCCGGTCGACCTCGAGACGATGATCCCCAACAGCGAACCCATCGAGGTCGTCGGCACCGACTACGACTTCAGCGCGGGCCGCGCGCTGCGCGATGTCGAGCTGGACACCGCGTTCGGCGGCTGCCGGCCGGGCGCGGACGGCCTGGTCCGCCACTCGGTGAGCCACGGCGACGGCGGCGTCGTGGTGTGGGCCGACCCGAGCTTCGGCTGGGTGCAGGTCTTCACGCCCGGGGAGTTCCCCGGCAAGGGCGCCCGCGCGGTGGCGATCGAGCCGATGACGTGCCCGCCGAACGCGCTCAACACCGGCGTGGACCTGCTGTGGCTGTCGCCAGATGAATCGTGGACGGGCCGGTGGGGGATCACTCCGCTGGTCTAGGTTGGTCGGCGTGAGCATCGCGGTCATTGGTGGATATGTCGTCCCTGTCGACGGGGAGCCCATCGACGGTGGGACCGTCCTGGTCGAGGACGGTCTGATCGTCGCGGTCGGCGCTGAGGCCGACGTCGACATCCCGGACGACGCGGAGATCGTCGACGCCTCCGGCACGTGGGTGCTGCCCGGTTTCGTCGAGGCGCACGGCCACGTCGGCGTCTTCGAGGAGGGCGAGGGCTGGGCCGGGGTCGACGTCAACGAGATGACCGACCCGAACGGCGCCCGGCTGCGTGCGCTTGACGGCATCAACCCGAACGACGAGGGCTTCCGTGACGCGCTCGCCGGCGGCGTCACCACCGTGGTCGTCAAGCCCGGTTCGGGTAACCCGATCGGGGGGCAGACGGTCGCGGTGAAGTCGTGGGGCCGCACCGCGGACGACATGCTCGTGCGCGAGCCGGTGAGTGTGAAGAGCGCGCTCGGCGAGAACCCGAAGCGGGTGTACGGCGAGCAGAAGAAGCTGCCGTCGACGCGGCTCGGGGTGGCCGCCGTCATCCGCGACGCGTTCACGAAGGCGCAGGACTACCGCGCTTCCCGGGAGCACGCGGTTCGGGAGAACAAGCCGTTCGAGCGGGACACCACGTCGGAGATCCTGGTGCGCGTGCTCGACGGCGAGCTGCCGTGGTGTCAGCACTGCCACCGCGCCGACGACATCGCCACGGCCATCCGGCTGTCCGAGGAGTTCGGCTACGAGCTGATCGTCAACCACGGCACCGAGGGTCACCTGATCGCGGACCTGTTGGCGGAGAAGGACATTCCGGTGATCATCGGCCCGCTGATCGTGGGCCGGTCGAAGGTCGAGGTGCGCGAGCGCGCGCTGCGCAACCCGGGCATCCTTGCGCGCGCCGGGGTGCGGATCGCGCTGACTACCGACCACCCGGTCGTGCCGATCGACTTCCTGGTGCACCAGGCCACGTTCGCGGTGAAGGAAGGTCTGGACACGGAGACCGCGCTGCGGTCGATCACCGTCAACCCGGCCGCGATCATGGGACTGTCCGACCGGGTCGGCGCGTTGAAGCCGGGCCTGGACGCCGACCTCGTGATGTGGTCCGGCGACCCGCTGGACGTGATGAGCCGCGCCGTGCGAGTCTTCGTCAACGGCCGCTCGGTGTACCACTTCGACGAGTCAACGAACCAGGGCGTAACAGCGAACCCGTACTACCAAGACCAACGCTAACCGCGAGTCCCCGTTTCAGAACCAGCGAGTTGCCGTTTCGCGACCCGCGAGTTGTCGGTTCAGAACCCGCGAGTTGTCGGTTCGCGAACGTCGTGAACCGACAACTCAGTGGTCCTGAAACTGCAACTCGCGGGGTGTCACATCTTGCGCAGCTCTCGGGCGATCAGCATGCGCTGGATCTGGTTCGTGCCCTCGAAGATCTGCGGCACTTTGGCCTCCCGCATGTACCGCTCCACGGGGAAGTCCCGTGTGTACCCGGCCCCGCCGAACACCTGAACGGCGTCGGTGGTGACCTTCATCGCCGAGTCCGTCGCGATCAGCTTCGCGATCGACGCCTGCCGCGTGAAGGGCAGCCCGCGGTCCCGCCGCCGCGCCGCCTCCAGGTACGTGGCCCGCGCGGACTCGACGGCCGCGGCCATGTCCGCCAGCAGGAACTCCATGCCCTGGAACTCGATGATCGGACGGCCGAACTGCGACCGCTCCCTTGCGTACGCCACGGCCTCGTCCAGCGCAGCCTGCGCGAGGCCGACCGAACACGCCGCGATGCCGAGCCGGCCCGAGTTCAGCGCGGACAGCGCGATCCGCAAGCCCGCGCCTTCCTGGCCGACCAGCCGGTCCGCCGGCACCACCGCGTTCTCGAAGATCATCTGCGTGGTGGTCGAGCCGGTCAGACCCATCTTGCGTTCCGGGGCCGCCGCCGACAGACCAGGGGTCGCCGCGTCGACGACCAGGCACGAGATGCCCCGGCCGCCATCCGGCGACGTGCGGACCATCGTCGTGTAGAAGTCGGCCTCGCCGCCGTGGGTGATCCACGCCTTCACGCCGTCGACGACGTACCCGGACGGCCCGAGCACCGCTCGACAGGTCAGTGCGGCCGCGTCCGAGCCGGCCTGCGGCTCCGACAGCGCGTACGCACCCAGCAGCTCACCTTCGAGGAGTGCCGGCAACAGGCTGGTGCGCTGCTCGTCCGTGCCGTACTCGGCCAGCGCGAAACAGGACATGACGTGCACGGACAGCCCGACGCCCATGGACATCCACGCCGTCGCGATCTCCTCAAGCACCTGCAGGTAGACCTCGTAGGACAGGCCCCCGCCGCCCCACTGCTCCGGGTACGGCAGGCCCAGCAGGCCGCTGCGGCCGAGCAGCCGGAACTGCTCCCGGGGGAACCGGCACTCTTCCTCATACCGCGAGGCGACCGGGGCCAGCGCGTCCCGCGCGATTTCCCTGGTCAGCTTGATGAGATCCTCTGCTTCCGTGGTGGGTAGCAGTCGTTCGGCGGGCATGCCGTCTCCTCCGCAGGTCAATGCGTGGTCTCAGGTGTTCCAAATAGTATGGCCTCCTACTGTCGGGTAGCCGACGAGATTGGACAGTGATGATCCTGGTCGGCGGCGAAGCTCTCGTCGATCTCGTGCCATCCGCGAGCACTCGGCCCGGCGAGCTGGGGCCGCTGCTCCCGCTCCCCGGCGGCGGGCCGTACAACGTGGCGATCACGCTCGGTCGACTCGGCGCCCCGGTGCGGTTCCTGTCGCGGCTGTCGACCGACGGGTTCGGTGACGCACTGAAACGCCGGCTCGAGATGTCCGGTGTGGACACCTCGATGATCCAACGCGGGCCGGAGCCGACCACCCTGGCGGTCGCCGGGATCGGGCCGGACGGGTCCGCCCGCTACTCGTTCCACGTCGAGGGCACGGCCGATCGTGCGGTCCAACACCCCGGCCGGTTGCCCGCGGAGATCACCACTGTGTCTCTCGGCACACTCTCGCTGTTGCTCGAGCCGGGCGCGAGCCGGTACGAGCAGCTGCTGCGCGACCACTCGGCCGTGGGCGGGCTGACGGTGCTCGACCCCAACATCCGCCCGGCGATGGTGACCGACCCGGCGGCCTACCGCGCCAGGTTCGCGTCGTGGCTCCCGGACATCGGGCTGCTGAAACTGTCTGTTGAGGACGCGGCCTGGCTCGCCGAGGGCGACCCCGACAAGGCGGTGCGCGACTGGCTCGACCAGGGGCCGAGTGTGGTGGTCATGACGAGGGGCGCCGACGGGATCGTCGCGCGCACCAAGGACGGCGCCGAGGTCGAGGTGCCCACCGTCCCCACCGAGGTGGTCGACACCATCGGGGCGGGTGACACCGTGCACGGAGCGTTGCTTTTCTGGTTGCACAGAGCCGGCATAACGACACCGGATGGGCTGAGATCGGTGCCGGGCGAAGGATGGCGGGACGCGCTCGCATTCGCGGCACAGGCGGCGTCGATCACGGTTTCCCGTGCGGGCGCAGAGCCGCCTTACGCTGCTGAACTGGGTGTTCAGTCGTAAAGTGCGGTGTCCCACACCGTTCGGCCTTACCCACCGGCGCTGGGCGCACTAGCGTTAAGAGCACAAGACGAATTTGTTGAGAGGGATCGCATGCCTGACGGGCAGAACGACAATGGTGCGGCGCAACCCGTCGCATTGCGCTATCCAGGCGGCGAGTACGAGATGTCCGTCGCCCGCGCCGCAGAGGGTTCCGACGGGATCAATGTCAGCAAGTTGTTGTCGACCACCGGGCTCGTGACGCTCGACCCGGGCTTCGTCAACACCGCCGCGTGCTCGTCGGAGATCTGCTACATCGACGGTGACGCCGGCATCCTGCGCTATCGCGGGTACCCGATCGAGCAGCTGGCCGAGAAGTCGACCTTCATCGAGGTCAGCTACCTGCTGGTGTACGGCGAGCTGCCGACCAGGGAACAGCTGGACGACTTCACCTCGAAGATCAACCGGCACACGTTGCTGCACGAGGATCTCAAGCGCTTCTTCGACGGCTTCCCGCGCGACGCGCACCCGATGCCCGTGCTGTCCTCAGCCGTGTCGGCGCTGTCGACCTTCTACCAGGACAGCCTGTGGCCGTTCAACGAGGAGCAGGTGGAGATCTCCACCGTCCGCCTCCTCGCGAAGCTGCCGACGATCGCCGCGTACGCGTACAAGAAGTCGGTGGGTCAGCCGTTCCTGTACCCGGACAACTCGCTCGGGCTCGTCGAGAACTTCCTGCGCATGACGTTCGGCTTCCCGGCCGAGCCCTACGAGGTCGACCCCGACCTCGCCCGCGCGCTGGACCTGCTGTTCATCCTGCACGCCGACCACGAGCAGAACTGCTCGACGTCGACGGTGCGCCTGGTCGGCTCGTCCGAGGCCAATCTGTTCGCCAGCATTTCGGCTGGTATCAACGCTTTGTTCGGCCCGCTGCACGGTGGCGCGAACAGCGCGGTGCTCGAGATGCTGGAGGGCATCCGCGACAACGGCGGCGACGTCGACAACTTCGTCAAGCGGGTGAAGAACAAGGAGCAGGGCGTCAAGCTGATGGGCTTCGGCCACCGGGTCTACAAGAACTACGACCCGCGCGCCGCGATCATCAAGAAGACCGCGGACGACATCCTGAACCGTCTCGGCGGCGACGACAGCCTGCTCCACCTCGCGAAGCAGCTCGAGGAGCACGCACTGGCCGACGAGTACTTCGTGGAGCGCAAGCTCTACCCGAACGTCGACTTCTACACCGGACTCATCTACCGCGCGATGGGCTTCCCGACGAAGTTCTTCACGGTGCTCTTCGCGCTCGGCCGCCTCCCGGGCTGGATCGCCCACTGGCGCGAGATGATGAACGACCCGGCGACGAAGATCGGCCGCCCCCGGCAGGTCTACATCGGACAGACGGAGCGCGACTACGTGCCGATGTCCGGCCGCTGAACCGCCCTGAAAGGCGCGTTCGGGACGTTCAACGTCCCGAACGCGCCTTTCACGGCATTCTGTGCCGGCGTCGGCGGAGCGCGTCGCGTACGGGGACGCGGGTTCCCATGTGTAGCACGGAGTTCTGGTAGATCACGCCGCCGAGCCGGGCCAGCGCGGCGATCGTGGCGACGGTCAGCACCACCGCGACCGCCACCTGCCAGAACGGCACCGCGGCCAGCGCGATCCGGCCCGGCATGAGGATCGGCGACAGCGGCGGCAGGAGCGACAGCACGGTCGCGGTCGTGCCGGACGGGGCGCGGGCCAGCACCGCGAAGCCGAGCACGAACGCCGCCACCAGGACGACCGTGACCGGCATCAGGGCCGACTGCACGTCCTCCTGGCGGGACACCAGCGCGCCGATCGCGGCGAACACCGTGGCGTACAACAGATAGCCGAGCAGGTACCACACGAGTCCCCACGCCAGCGCGCCGATCGCCGCGCCGGAGAACGTCAACACCTTGGCCACCAACGCGAGCACGAGTCCGACGCCGCCGACGACGGCCAGCTGGACGAGGCCGACCAGCCCAAGGCCGAGCACCTTGCCGCTCAGCAGCTGCCACGGCCGGACCGTCGACAGCAGCATCTCCACGACCCGGCTGGACTTCTCCTCGACCACGCCCTGCGCGACCATCGACCCGTACAGGAGCAGCGAGAGATACAGCAGCGCCACCACGATCAGCGCGATCGCGAGCCGCTGGTCGTGCTCCGGGTCGCTGCCCGCGTCGAGCGAGCGGACCTCCACGTGCGCGGCGGCGACCGTGCGCAGCACCTCGTCCACGTCGAGGACGTCCGGGTCGAGATCCTCGAGCGCGGCGAGCTGGCCGCGAAGCACCTGCTGGCGCACCAGTCCATTGAGGACACCGAGCAGCTCGTCGTCCAGCTCGCGGTTCACCAGCACGGTGAGCTGCGCGGGCGCACCGCTGACAAGCGCGTCCAGCTCGCCCGACGCCACACTCTCGCGGCCACTGGCGAGGTTGGTGACCTCGGTGGTCCGCACGTCCATGCCCATCTGCCGCGCCGCGTCGGAGAGCTGCCCGGCCACCGAGATGGCCTGGCCGTTCAGCCCGACGGTGTCGCGGTGGTCGTCGTCGAACAGTGTGCTCTGCATGAGCACGAAACCAGCCAGCACGACCAGCGCGGCGACCGTGCTGACCACAAAGGACCTGGTGCGCAGCTTGGCATTCAGCTCGCGGCGCGCGATCAGGTAGACGGTCCGGCGAGGCGTCATCCGGCGCCCACCGTGTCGCGGTACACGTCCGCGAGGCTCGGCCGGACCCTGGTGAACTCCCGCACCGGGCCGGTCGCCAGCGCGGCGGCGAGCACGACCTGGTCGTCGACGCCGTCCGCGAGCGCCAGCCTGGTCAGTCCGTTGTGGACCTCGACCACCTCGACGCCCGCCAGCCCGGCCGCCCAGCCCAGTGGCGCGGCCGGCGCGTCGACCAGCAGCTCGAACCGGCCGCCCGCCCGCAGTTCCGCTACCGACCCGACCGCGACCATGCGTCCATTCTGGATGATGCCGACGCGATCGCACAGTCGCTCGACCAGGTCCAGTTGGTGACTGGAGAACAACACCGGCGCGCCGGCGCGCGCCCGCTCGCGCAGCACCTCGCCGAGCGTCTCGACGGCCACCGGGTCGAGCCCGGAGACCGGCACGTCGAGCACCAGCACGTCCGGGTCGTGCACGAGCGCGGCGGCGAGCTGCACCCGTTGCTGGTTGCCGAGGCTGAGCTGCTGGACGCGGTCGGTGCGCCGGTCCCGCAGCCCGAGCCGGGCGAGCCAGATCTCGGCCGCCCGGTGCGCCTCGTTGGTCGACCGCCCGTGCAGCTCGGCGAAGTACACGAGCTGGTCGAGCACCCGCATGCGCGGGTACAGGCCGCGCTCCTCCGGCAGGTAGCCGATCCGCCGCCGGGCCTCGAGGGTGACCGGTTCGCCGCCGAGCCGGACTGTTCCGGAGTCGGGGGCGAGCACGCCGAGCACGATGCGCATGGTCGTGGTCTTGCCGGCGCCGTTGGCGCCGACGAAGCCGAACAGCTCACCCGACCGGACCTCGAAGGTGACGTCCTGACAGGCCACCACATCGCCGTAGCGCTTGGAGATCTCCTCGACCTCCAGTACCGCTGGCAGCACGCCGCGCCCTCCCTAGGGTCCCGTCCCACCACAGTATCCAGGGCCCCCCACCACGGGTGATTACCGGCCGTCCACGGCGGATTACCTTTGAAAATTCTTCGCGGGACTACGACCTTCGGCGGAGTTGTCTGGCGTAGGTTCTGGCCAGGATGAGTGATGATCCACGAAGGACCATTGGAGTGGCGAACGGCATGGACCCGGAGAAGTGGTTCGCGCAGTACGACGAGAAGTTGAAGGCGGCAGCGGCCAGCGCGGAGAAGGCTGACAAGGCACTTCGCACTGTCGGCGGGTCTGCCACCTCGCAGGACGGCGAGGTGACGGTCCGGGTGAGCGCGAGCGGTGCGCTCGACGACCTGGTGCTCCGACCGGGTGCGCGGGACCTCGAGCCCGAACACCTGGCACGGGTGATTCTCGAGACGAGCCGGCAGGCGCAGCGGGACGCGGGACAGCAGGTCGTCGACGTGATGACGAAGTTCGTCGGCGAAGGGGCCGCCCTCGAGGCGGTGAAGGAGTACCTGCCGGAGGGGTATTCCGGTGACGGCAAGGACCAGCCGATGGACCTCGTCGTGCACCGGGACACCAGGGCGGACGACGACTATTTCGAGAACCCACCAGAAGTCGTGAAGTGAACTGAAAACGCCCCGGAGGGGGCACAAACCACAGAGTGGCGGATCCCATGGGTGAAGGTTTCAACGTCAACATCGGTGAGGTGCGAACACACGCGCAGACCGTCGGCTCCATCGCCGACCAGGTGCGCTCCACCGGGAGCAGTGCGCAGGACTCGGTGTCGGGCGGCGCGTTCGGCCAGATCGCCGAGTTCTTCGCGTCGGCCATCACGGGGGCCGCGAGCGAGATTCGCGAAGGCATCAACCACGCGGGCGGCACCGTCAACCAGGTGCAGGACGGGTTGAGCCAGGCGGCGGACGGTTACCAGTCGACCGAGGAGCGGCACGTCCAGACGTTCCTGGTCAAGGATTCGGGGGCGAAGACCAATGGCTGACACGCTTACCGCGCCGAGCAGCACCGGCACCGGGCAGAGCTCGGGACAGAACCTGTTGTCCCACATCAAGAGCACGGCCGACTCGATGGAGAAGGGCGACGTCCTCGGCTCCGCGATGGGCGTCACGAACGTCGCGATGGACGTCATCGGCATGACCGGCGACCCGCTCGGCGCGATCAGCTCCGCCGGGGTCGGCTGGGTGCTCGGCGCGGTGTCGTTCCTCAAGGAGCCGTTCGACGTGCTGAAGGGCAGCCCGAGCGCGATCACCGGCTCCGCGCAGTCGTGGGGCACGGCCGCGTCCGGCCTGTCGTCCACCGCGCAGGAGTTCCGCTCGTCGGCGACCACGCAGACGCGCAGCTGGGTGGGCGCCGCGAGCGACGGCTACCGCGCGGCCAGCACCAACCAGGCCGACGGCCTCGACTCGCTCGCGCAGGCGAGCCGCGGTGTCTCGCAGGCCATCACGTCGGCCGGCCAGGCGGTGGCGTCCGCGCGCAAGACCGTGATGGACCTGATCGGCGAGGCCGTCCAGAAGATCGTCCAGATCTGCATCGAGGCGCTGTCGAAGTCGTGGCTGTCGTTCGGCGCCAGCATCGCGCAGGGCATCGCGCAGTCGGTGCAGAAGGCCGTGCAGACCGGTACGAAGCTCGTCTCGGAGATCCAGAAGGTCATCCAGACGCTGCAGAAGATCATGCAGGTCGTGCAGCAGATCACGCAGATCGCGCAGCAGGTCAAGCAGCTGCTCGACACGATCGGCGGCAAGGCGACCGGGCAGACGCAGTCGACGGCGACCGCCCAGCCGGTGAACTACGACCCGAGCGCGCTGCGCACCTACCAGCCGAACGACGTCGGTACCCGTGCGGCGACCGCGCTGACGCCACCGGAGACGCCGCAGGCGCCCCCGCAGCTCCTCGCGCAGGCCAACACGCAGCAGCCGCAGGGGGCGGTGTCGCAGAACGGCTGGCCGGTGAACCCGCCGAGGAGCACCCGGACCATCCCGGGCACCAACGTCCGGGTCAACGTGGCCGACGGCGACGCGGGTGACGTGCTCATGCACGTGCTCGGCCAGGTCAGCTCCCGCGTCGAGGACATCTCGCTGGACTCCGACGCCGGCGAGCGCGACGACTGGGGCTACGCGGAGCGCAACGTCCGCGGCGGCGGGGACATCTCCAACCACGCCAGTGCGACCGCGGTGGACATGAACGCCACCCGGCACGTGCTCGGCGCGCAGGACACGTTCACCCCGCAGCAGTCGACGGAGATCCGCACCATCCTCCGTGAGGTCGACAACGTCGTCCGCTGGGGCGGCGACTACACCGGCCGCCGCGACGAGATGCACTTCGAGATCGTCGGCAGCCAGGAGGAGGTCCGCGCGGTCGCGGAGCGCCTCCGCCAGGCGCAGCCGCCCGCGCGGTAGTAGCGATTCGCACGTCGAGCCGGTCCTGAGCCACACCCGGGACCGGCTCACTGCTGCAAACCCCGCGAGTCGCAGTTTCAGGACCCGCGAGTTGCAGTTTCAGAACCAGTGAGTTGCCGTTTCGGGACGGGTGAGTTGTCGGTTCAGGTCCGGCTCGGCAGTCCCGAACCGACAACTCAGTAGTCCTGAACCGGCAACTCGGTAGTCCTGAAACTGCAACTCGCGGGTTCTGAACGGGGGACTCGCGGGGTTCAGTGTGGGGCGGGGGACTCGCGGGCTTTTTCGACCAGGGAGCGGATCGGCTCGCGGGCCTTCTCGAGGTTTGCCGGGACCAGGCCGATCCTCGTGCGGCGGTGCAGCACATCGTCGGCGTCCATGGCGCCTTCCTGCCGCACCGCCCACGTCACCTCGCCCGCGGTGATCTCCATGCCCGGCGCCACCGGCGTGGGGTCCAGCGCCGCCACCTCGACGGCTTCCGTGCCGTACTTGGCCACCAGCCGCGCTGGTGCGTCCACTGTGGACAGAGTCAGCCGGGAAGCCGCGCCCACCAACGGAAGGCGGCGGGTCACCGACGGCCCCGCCGCGAGTCCGCCCGACGCCACCGCCACGTCCACCGCGTCCTGCGCCATCCTGCGGTACGTGGTCAGTTTCCCGCCCACCACCGTGATCACGCCCTGCGGCGACCGCAGCACCGCGTGCTTGCGTGACAGGTCCGCGCTCTTGCCCGGCGCGTCCAGCAGCGGCCGCAGGCCCGCGTAGCTGCCGAGCACGTCGGCCGGCGTGAGGCGGCGCGCCAGCACCGACGACGCCACGTCCAGCAGGAAGTCCACATCGGACTGCGGCGCCAGCGGCTCGTCCGGGATCTCGCCGTCGTACGGCTCGTCCGTCAGCCCCAGGTACACCAGCCCGTCGCGCTGGGGGAGCAGCAGCACGAACCGGGACCGGGAGCCCGGCACCGGCACGGTCAGCGCCGTGTTGCCGACGCCGAGGTCGTCGCCGGACACCACGAGGTGCGTCCCGAGCGACGGCCGCAGCCGCACCGACGGCACCAGCCGCCCGGCCCACACGCCGGCTGCGTTGATCACCGTGCGTGCCCGGACCTCGACCAGCCGGCCGGTGCACTCGTCGCGCACCTCGGCCGAGTTGCCGGTCAGCGCGACCACCGGGACCCGCGTCAGGATCTTCGCGCCGAGGCCCGCCGCGGTCCGCGCGAGGGCCACGACCAACCGCGCGTCGTCGATGAGCTGCCCGTCGAACGACAGCAGCCCGCCACGCAGGCCGGCCCCACGCAGCCCGGGCGCCAGCGCCAGCGCCTCCGGGCCCGACACCCGCCGGGGGCGGGGCAGCAGCGCGGACGGCGTCCGTGCGGCCCGCCGCAGCGCGTCCCCGGCCCGCAGCCCCGCCATCATGACGCTCGCGCCGCCGCGGGAGACCTCGGCGTGCAGCGGGATCAGCTGCGGCAGCGCCCGCGACAGGTGCGGCGCCGTCGACGTCATCAGGATCCCGCGCTCGACGGCGCTCTCGTGCGCCAGCCGCACGTCGCCCTTCGCGAGGTAGCGCAGGCCGCCGTGCACGAGCTTGCTCGACCACCGCGACGTGCCGAACGCGAGGTCGCGCGCCTCCACCAGTGCCACGGAAAGGCCGCGCGACACGGCGTCGAGCGCGATGCCGGCCCCGGTGACGCCGCCGCCGACCACCAGCACGTCGACGACCTCGCCGTCCGCGAGCGCGGCCAGCTCCGCCGCACGGCGGGCCGCGTGCAACGACGAGGTCATGCCGGCCGCAGCGCGACGTCCAGCAGCCGGCCCAGCTCGGTCAGCAGATCCTCGAGCTCGAGGTCGGACGTGGACGGCCGGATCGAGAACGCGTACGGCTGCAGCAGCAGGAAGATGGTCCGTGCCTGGACCGCGGGGTCGGCCTCGCGGATCGAGCCGTCGGCCTGTCCCGCGGCGAGCTGCGCGCGCAGGTAGTCCTCGGTCATCCGCTGGCTCGTGCCGACGCGCTCCATGATGTAGGGCAGCAGCAGTTCGGCGTCCCGCTCGATCACCGCGTGCATCAACGGGTTCGCGGCCAGCGCGCGGATCGTGTGCACCGACGCGACCACGAGCTGGCCGCGTGCGGTCGACTCCTGGCGCGCGGAGTCGTTCGCGGCCGTGAGGATCTTGCCGAACTCACGGGTGATGAGCGCGGACAGCATGCCGCGCACGTCCGGGAACCGACGGTACAGCGTCATTCTGCTCACGCCCGCGGTCCTGGCGACGTCGCTCAGCGTGGTTCGGCGCACGCCGACCGCGAGCACGCACTCCATGGCCGCGTCGAGCAGCAGGTCGTCAGCGACGCGGTTGGGTGACGGTGTGTGACGGATCGACGCCATATGTCACACTATACCTGTGACCCAGAACAGTGACCACCTCGACCACCTGGTTCGTCGCAGCTGGACGCCGGCCGGCGGGCAGGACGCCATCCTGCCCCCTCATGCCACCCGTTGGCTAGCCTCGCGCACCGGGCTGACCGCGCGCAGCACGCCGGCCGCGCCGGACTCCGCGCTGACCGTCGGCGAGTCCGCGCTGCCGGAACGAGCCGCGAAGGCGCTGGCGGTCGTCGTCGGCGAGGCGAATGTGCTGACCGACCGCGACGCCCGGCTCGGCCGCGCCGGCGGTCTGTCCTATGTGGACCTGTTGCGGCACAGGGGAACCGGCGAGCTGACGGTGCCGGACGCGGTCGTCGTGCCGGCCGACCCCGCCGAGGTGCAGCGGGTCGTCGAGGTGTGCGCCGAGCACAACGTCGGGCTGGTGCCCTTCGGCGGCGGCACGTCCGTGGTCGGCGGTGTGCAGGCGCTGCGCGGCGACAAGGACGCGGTGGTGGTGCTCGACCTGGCACGGCTGGACAAGCTCGTCTCCGTCGACCCGGTGTCGCGGCTCGCGGTGTTCCAGGCCGGCGTGGTCGCGCCGGACGCCGAGCAGCTGCTCGCCGCGCACGGCATGACCCTCGGTCATGTGCCGCAGTCGTTCGAGCGTGCGACGATCGGCGGGTTCGCCGCCACGCGCGGCTCCGGCCAGGCCTCGGCGGGCTACGGCCGGTTCGAGGACATGGTCGAGGGCGTGCGGATGGCCACCCCGCGCGGCGAGTGGCGGCTCGGCGTCGCGCCCGCGTCCGCCGCGGGCCCCGACCTGCGGCAGCTGGTCGTCGGCAGCGAGGGCGCGTTCGGCGTGCTCACCGAGGTGACCGTGCGGGTGCGGGAGCTGCCGACCGTGCGCCGCTACGAGGGTTTCGTGCTCGACGGCTGGGACGCCGGCTCTGCGGCGGTGCGCGAACTGGCGCAGCAGCGGGTGCTCGCGGACGTCACGCGGCTGTCCGACCCGCAGGAGACCGAGGTCGCGTTCACCATGTCGGGCGGCTGGAAGACCGCGCTGGTGCGGAAGTACCTGCGGCTGCGCGGGATTCTCGAGCCCTGCCTGCTGATCGTCGGCTGGGAGGCCACCTCGACCGAGGAGCTGGCGCACCGCAGGCGCGCCACGCTGCGTGCGCTGCGCCGGTCGAAGCCGGTGTCGCTCGGCACGGCGGCGGGGGAGTCGTGGCGGCACGGCCGGTTCGCCGGTCCCCGCCAGCGGGACGCGTTGATGGACAAGGGAGTCTGCGTCGAGACGCTCGAGACCGCCACCTACTGGGCCACGTTGGGCAAGCTGCGCACGGCGGTCCGCGCGGCGCTGATCGAGTCGCTGGCGGGCAACGGTCGCAACCCGATCGTCGCCTGCCACGTCTCCCACGCCTACGAGACCGGCGCGTCGCTGTACTTCACGACGATCGTGCCGCGTGCCGACGACGACCCGGAAGCCCAGTGGCGGCAAGCGAAAGCGGCCGCCTGCAAGGCGATCAACGGCGACGGCGACGGTCCGCTCGGGACGATCTCGCACCACCACGCGGTCGGCGTCGACCACGCGCCCTACCTGGACAAGGAGATCGGCACGCTCGGGGTCGAGGTGCTCGCGGCCGTCAAGCGCACGCTCGACCCGGACGGCGTGCTGAACCCGGGAAAGCTGGTCCGCTAGTGTCCCCCGCCGGAAGTTGGTTGCTTAAGTCGGTGGATCCAGGTTTCTGCTGGCAAGGCGCCGATCCGTCCTCGTACCGGGTTGTACTTGGGCGGATCGGCAACGCCGCCAGCAGGAAGCTGGGCCGGCGAATTAAGTGATGAACTTTCGGCGGGGGACACTAGACGGGTTTGCGCACCACGCCGCCCCACACGATCGCCAGCGCGCCCGCGAAGAACAGCGGCCACGAGTACGCGAGGCGCGTGGCGATCGCGCTCTCGCACGTGTTCACGTACGTCGCGAGAACCTCCCGGCCCGGCCGGCCCAGCTCGGCGCCGAGCGGGCCGGTCTCCACGCCGCCGATGGTGTTCCCGCACGTCACGTGGCCGGGTCTGGCGGGGTCGGCGTTCGCGACCGTCACCGGCAGGAGCGCGAGGAGCAGGCCGAGGAGCAGCGCCGCGACCGCGAGGACCGCGGCGAACATCCGCGGCGTCAGCATGATCTTGGCGAGCGGGTCGACGGGCTCCGGCTCGGAGTCGGGCGGAGCCGTGGTGACAGAGGGCACCGGTTGCCGCACCGTCTGCTGGGTAGCCAGTTCGGGCTCGGTGTTCATGGCGCAAGCCTGCCTCGTCGGCCCGCGCCTGAACAGGGAAACCGGCGAAAAAAATCTAGTTCGCGAAGTATGCGCTGGTCTCGATACGGCCGTCCCCGCACACCGAACCGAACTCGAACGCCACCTCGAACGGCGTCGTCTCGTCCGGCGGCAGCACCCGGAGCCCGGTCGACGGCGGCTCGCACGGGCCGTCGGTCGGCTCGTCGCCGGTCGCCACGACACCCCAGTGCAGGTTCTTCGCCGCGGTGAAGCCAGGTGCCAGCGTCACCAGCGCGGGCTTGGGGTCGAGGTTGCGCTCCGCGACGGTCGGGATCGGGCTCTTGGCCGCGTCGAAGAGCTCCACGCCGCCGTAACCCCACAGCGTGCACGTCTTCTGGCTCTTGTTGGTGACCACGAGGACGGCGAACCGGTTGCCGGCGCCCGCGTCCTGCGGCTGGATCGTGCCGGTCAGCACGTCGGACGTGCAGCGGTTGTCCTGGTTGGGCGGTGACGTCTCGCCACCGGTCGACGGCGTCGACGCCGGCGCCGAGGAGGTCGTGGTCGTCACCGGTGGCGGTGTCGACGACGGCTGATCACCCGCGTTGCCCTGTTTGGTGCCGCACGCACCGAGCGCCACCCCCAGTGCCAACACCACTGCCGCAACCGCGCAGAGTCTGCTATGCCGGGCCAAGGCCCTCACCTCCGAGACGCATCCGCGCTCCCCCATGAGCCGGTTAGCATACGCAATCCCTCGACCGGGTCGGTCCACACGTACGTCCAGCACTGCTGTCCACCGGGGAGCGACACCCGGACCCGGCGGTACTCCGCGCCTTCATATTCGTCCATTGTGGACAGTGTGGTCGCGGGTTCCCCGAGGTCGACGACCCAACCGGACACACCCGGGCCGGCGCCGAGCCGCAGCGCCGGGTAGCCGAGGCCGGTGTCGAACAGGGCGCCGGGCAGTGTCGCGGCGCGGGGTTCGCCGGTGGCGTGCGGTTCGAGCCGCCACCAGTCCGACGCGTGCGGCTGGAGCGTGCCGTAGACGAACAACCGGCCGGGAAAGTCGGCCGGGTCCGGGGCGCCGGCCAGCTCGCGGACCGCGAGGCCGTCGGCGCCGGCCGGCTCGCCGACGAGCGCCGCGGCGCCGGCCTGCGGCACGTCCGCGCACCGCACCGGCGCGCCGCCGACCAGCAGCGGCTGCCGCCGGGGCGCCGCGGCCGTGTACGCGAGGGGCCCGTCGACGACCGTGCCGTCCGCGAGCCGCACCTCGCCGGTGTCGACCCGCGCCAGCCGGTAGCGCTCGCCACGGCCCTCGCAGCGGTCCAGCACGGCCACCTGCTCCCGCGTCGCCAGCCACACCGCGTGGTCCTCCGTGGTGCCCGGCAGCGCCGTGAGCGTCGCCGGCCGCTGGTCGTCCACCACGCGCGGCCCGCTGGCCCAGACGGCGGCGAGGCCGGTGCAGCGGGCGTGCAGCAGCACGGCGGGCCCCGGCAGGCCCAGCGTGCCCCGCAGCCAGGTCAGCTTGGACGGGCACGCGTTCGAGCCGTAGCAGAGCACCGGCACGCGGTCGGCGAGCGGCGCCGCGTCCCGCGCGGCGAGCCAGTCGTCCAGGTCCGTGCCGTCTTCCACGCGCCAGCCCGCCGGGTGGGGTTCGAGCCCCCACCCGGTGGCGTCGTCGTGCACGAACGAACCCGCCGGCCGGCGCCCCGGGTAGGGCACCGACGGGTAGTCCTCGTCAGTGAAAGGCACGCTTGGACTGTGTCAGAGCCTCGGCAGCTGCTTCCACGGCGGCGCGATGACATACGCCACGCCACCGGGGCCGCCGGAGATGCCGCCGGAGGCGTTGACGCGCTTGGTGCGCAGCCAGATGTTGGCGAACTGGTCGCGCTTGTACACGTTGCGCACGGCGTCGTTGCTGCTCGACGCCGGGTCGTTGGCGATGACGTCGCCGTTCTCGGTGAACCCGACCACGACCATGATGTGGCCAGCCGTGCCGTAGCCCGCGCCGTCCAGCTCGCTGGCCAGGAACGACTGCGAGGTGATCACCGGGATGCCGGCCTTGACGAACTTCTCGATGTCGGTGAGCGAGGACAGGCGCGTGATGTGCCCGTTGAGGCCGAAGGACGCCGCGTAGGCGGTGTTGAACGGCCAGTTGCCGGTGCCGTCGTAGTCGTGGTCGTAGGTGAAGCGCGCGGCGTGGTCGACGGCCGGGTCGGCGAAGCTCGGGTCGACCCAGCTCAGGTCCTGCTTGCTCGGCTTGCGGCCCCAGTACTCGACGACCATCTCGGTCGAGGTCGGGCTGCACCACGCCTCGCCGCCGCCGCCGTACTGCGGGTACTCGCCGGCGTGGATGTTCTGCGAGTAGCGCGGCACGGGCAGCTCGATGCCCCACGCGCCCGCGGTCGGGCCGGCGGGGACGGTGAAGCGGTCGGGGATGGCGGAGGTCATCGCGCCGACCATGGCGAGCTTCGGGGTGCGGTGCGTGCCCTTCTCGCGGTACAGGGTCACGCGGAGCTGGTAGCTCGAGATGGCCTGCTCGGCGACGAACGTGTCGACGTCGATGTAGCCGACCGCGTCCTCCTGGTCGGGCACCGTCGTGCGGACGATGTCGGTGTCGCCGAGTGCCCAGCGGCCCATCGTGTACCAGGTCGACTGAGTGCCCGCGCCGGTCGTGCCCCGCATCTCGACGGCGAGCCAGGTGTCGTCCGGCGTGCTGGCGTTCCAGGACGCGACGAGCTGGGTGGCGTCGAAGCCCTGGCGGTAGGTCGGCGAGGTCCAGCGGCCGTACTCGTAGGTCCGCGTGGTGCCGAGGTCCGGTTCGGTGTGCTCGACGGTGCCCACCGGCCGGGCGATGACGAGCCCGCCGCCCGGCGCCGGGCGCAGGCCCTCTGCGCGGCCCTTGACGAAGTCGAGCGTGGAACGCCACTGGTGGAAGTTGACCGGCGCGTCATCCGGCGCCGACTGCGCCGCCGGCGCCGGCACGGCGGACAGCGTCATGACGAGTGCGGCGCCGAGTCCGGCGGTGACCGCCCTGGCGAGGCGTAACGGGTGTGCGCGCATGGGGAAGATTTTCACCCTTGAGCCACGGTCTGTAAACCGTTCGCATAACCCCGATGTGCACAAGCCTCGCGAGTCGCGGTTTCGGGACCGGTGAGTCGCAGTTTCGCGTCTATCGGCGATAGACGCGAACCGTCAACTCGGTAGTCCTGAAACTGCGACTCGCGGGTTCTGAACGTGCGACTCGCGGTTAGCTCAGGTCTTCTTCTTCCAGTTCCTTGATGAAGTCGGCCCAGAACTCTTCCACGCAGCGTTCGTAGCGGATGCCCAGCTCGATCGTCTTGACCTGCCAGCGGTCCGCGTAGTCGACGATCTCCGCGCGTTGCTCCTCGTACGAGGTCGCCCGCGCGCCGTGCGACTCGTGGCGGTCGCGGGCGAGCTGCATCAGGTCCTTGCGGGTGCCGAAGTTCAGGAAGAACAGCTTCAGCAACCCGAGGTCGCGCACCTCGGTCTGGTCGTCGGTCGGCGACGAGAGCCACTCGCGCAGGGCCTCGCGGCCCGCGGGCAGGATCGAGTACGTCCTGCGCCGCCGGCCACCCTCCTCGACCGACTCGGTGACGTACCCGTCCGCGACGAGGCGCGCGGGCTCGTCGTACAACTGGGAGTGCGCGAACGCCCAGAAGTTCCCGATGGTGTTCGCGACCCACTGTTTCAGGTCGTAGCTCGTCGCCGGCGAGTAGCTCAGCATGCCGAGCACTACGTAGGACGTCGCGGTCAGCTTCCGCGGCCTTGGATCCGGCACGCGGCAGACGATACCGATCTCCGACGGCCGCTGTCGCCCATTTGGTCTACCCCTTACGGGTAATCACAGGACCGCTTGGGTCTGCGTAACCCTCGCGACCAGGCGTTTCTCGTCATCGAGAACGTCGGATTCGACTACGATGATCCGACGCCCGACATGCAGCGGACGGGCTACCGCGGTGGCGTGTCCGCTCTTCACGGCGCGCAGGAAGTTGGTCTTCGACTCGATCGTCGTCGTGCCCGCGGCCCCTTCCGGGAGGTTCAGGAACGCGCACCAGGCGCCGACGTTGTCCGCCAGCGCCATGATCGTCCCGCCGTTCAGCGCGCCGCCGACCGTGCACAGCGACTCCGACCACGCGATCCGCCCGCGCACCTCCGCCGGCGCCGCGGACAGCGTCTCGATGCCGAGCATGGCCGCGAACGGCACGAACTGGTGAATCTCCGCCGTCACGACAGGTGGCTGATGTCGAGCGACCCGTCGGCGACCGCCGCGCGCAGCCGCTTCTTGTCGAACTTGCCGACGCTGGTCTTGGGCACCTCGTCGACGAACGTCCAGTTCTCCGGCAGCTGCCACTTCGCGACCTTGTCCGCGAGGTAGCCCTGCAGCTCGGTCGGCGTCGCGGACTGGCCCTCCCGCAGCACGACCGCCACCAGCGGCCGCTCCGCCCACTTCTCGTCCGGCACGCCGATCACGGCCGCCTCGGCGACCGCCGGGTGGCCCATGACCGCGTTCTCCAGGTCGACCGACGAGATCCACTCGCCGCCGGACTTGATGATGTCCTTGGACCGGTCGGTGAGCCGCAGGAACCCGTCCGGCGTGATCGCGCCGACGTCGCCGGTGCGCAGCCAGCCGTCGTGGAACTTCTCCGCGCCGTCCTCGCCGGACCCGATCTTGTAGTAGGCGGCCGCGACCCACGGCCCGGCCACCTCCAGCTCGCCGACCGACTCGTTGTCCCAGGGCAGCTCGTTGCCGTCGTCGTCGATGAGCCGGGCCCGCACCGAGGCGGGGAAGCGGCCCTGCAGGACCCGGTAGTCCCACTCGTCCTTCGCGGACAGCCCGGCGGGCGGCCGGGAGACGCTGCCGAGCGGCGAGGTCTCCGTCATGCCCCACGCGTGGATGATCGTGACGCCGAGCTCGTCGAACGCGGACATCAGCGCGGGCGGGCACGCCGACCCGCCGACCACGGCCCGGCGAAGCGGCGCGAGATCCTGCGGCTTCTGTTCCAGCTGCGCGAGCAGCCCCTGCCAGATCGTCGGCACCGCGCCGGCCATCGTCGGCTGCTCGGCGGCGATCAGCGCGGCGAGCGGCTCCGGCTGCAGGAACCGGTCCGGCATGATCAGCGACGCGCCCACCATCAGCGCCGCGTACGGCAGGCCCCACGACATCGCGTGGAACTGCGGCACGATCACCAGCGCCCGGTCGGACTGCGCCAGCGCCATCGAGTCGGTCATGCACACCTGCATCGAGTGCAGCCAGATCGAGCGGTGCGTGTAGACGACGCCCTTGGGGTCGCCGGTGGTGCCGGACGTGTAGCACATGGCGGCCGCGGCGTTCTCGTCGACGGACGGCCACTCGAACTCGTCGGACTGCTCGGCCAGCAGGTCGGCGTAGGAGTGCACGGTCACGCCGTCCGGCGCGGTGAGCGCGCTCGCGTCCCCGTTGACCACCACCACGTGCTTGACCGTGGTGAACGTCGGCAGGACCCGCGCGAGCAGCGGCACCAGCGTGCCGTCCACCAGCACCACGTGGTCCTCGGCGTGGTTCGCGACGAACGTCAGCTGCTCGGGGAACAGCCGGATGTTGAGCGTGTGCAGCACCGCGCCCATCGCGGGCACCGCGAGGTAGGCCACCAGGTGCTCGGTGTTGTTCCACATGAACGTGCCGACGCGCTGGTCGGACGTGACGCCGAGGCCGCGCAGGGCGTTCGCGAGCCGCGCCGCCTCCTTCGCTACCTCGGCATACGTGCTCCGGCGGGACTCGGTGCCGGTCCAGGTGACGACCTCGGCCGTGGCGTGGACCCGGCTGCCGTGCCGGAGCAGGTTGGCGATGGACAGTTGACCGTCCTGCATGGTGCCCAACATCGCTGTTCAAGCTCCTTGTGGCTGGTGGCGGGTAGTTCGCGCGGTTGATGCGAAGACTAATGCCGGATCGCGACTGAGCGGAGTGACCAATTCGATACAGGACACCCAATAGGTGTGTTACCTGCGGTTTCGGCGGGACGTCTTCGCGTGTCGCGCGTATGTTCACGGACGTTGATGTGTTTACTGGCAGCGGCGCCGCGGGGGAGACGTCCAGGTAGACCCGGACAACCGACCCGCCGCGGACCAGCCAGAAGTCGAGCAAGGAAGGATCACCACGGTGGCTCTGCCCACGTTGACTCCAGAGCAGCGCGCTGACGCGCTGGCCAAGGCGGCGGAGGCGCGCAAGGCGCGCTCCGAGCTGTTGGCGACGATCAAGTCCGGTGAGCGGACCATCGCGTCGGTACTCGGGAAGGCGAAGGAAGACAAGACCATCGGCAAGACCAAGGTCGCCGCGCTGCTCAAGGCAGTGCCGGGCCTCGGCGCCGTGAAGGTCGCAGCGCTGCTCGAGCAGACCGGCATCGACCCGGACCGGCGTGCCGCCGGTCTCGGCGACCGCCAGCGCTCCGCGCTCATCGACGCGCTGAACTAAAGAACCCGTAGACAGGGCCCCGCGAGCACGCGCTCGCGGGGCCCTGAACGTGTTCAAAATCCTACTCGAGAGGGAGTTTGCCGGCCTCGTTGATGGGCATGATGAGGGGGTGACGAACGCCCTCGGCCTCATCGCGGACTACCGGCCCGGCTCCTTCCTGCTCACCTCGCCGAGCCGCGCGCTGCTCGCGACCGGCGAGCGGCACGTGGTGACCGAGCGGGACCCGGACGAGCTCGCGGGCCAGGTGACCAAGCTCCTGGTCGACTCCGACGTCCCGGTCGCGGTCGGCGCCCTGCCCTTCGACGACGCGGACGCGCCGCACGTCGTGGTGCCCGACGGCGTCCGGTGGTCCGGCCCGATCGCGCCGGGTGGGCGCCGCGCCGGGATCGGCTCGGTGGTGTCCGTCGAGCCGGTGCCCTCCCGCGCGGCGTACGCGGACAGCGTGGCCGTCGCCGTCACCCGGCTCAAGGCCGGCGAGCTGCGCAAGGTCGTGCTCGCGCGGTCGCTGCGGCTGACCATGGCCGAGCCGGTCGTCCTCGCCGCGCTGCTCGCGAACCTCGCCGCGGACAACGCGGCCGGCTTCACCTACGCGGTGGACCTGCCGGCGGCGACCGGCCGGCGCACGCTCGTCGGCGCCACCCCCGAGATGCTCCTGTCCCGCACCGGCCGGACGGTCGTGGCGAACCCGCTCGCCGGCTCGATCCCGCGCGACCCCGACCCGGTCGCGGACCGGGCCGCGGGCGCCGCGCTGCTGGCGTCGGCCAAGGACCGCGACGAGCACCGGGTGGTCGTCGAGGCGGTCGCCGAGGCGCTGCGGCCGTTCTGCCGCACCCTCGACGTGCCGGCCGAGCCGTCGCTCATCAGCACGACCGCGGTGTGGCACCTGTCGACCCGGATCACCGGCGAGCTGCTCGACCAGGGCATCTCGTCGCTGCGGCTCGCGTCCGCGCTGCACCCGACGCCCGCCGTGTGCGGCACCCCGGTCGACCGGGCCCGCGCCACGATCGCCGAGCTGGAGCCGTTCGACCGTGGCTTCTATGCGGGCGCGATCGGGTGGTGCGACGCCGACGGCGACGGCGAGTGGGTCGTCGGCATCCGGTGCGCGGAGCTGTCCGACGCACCCGGCCGGTCACCGACGATGACCCTGTACTCGGGCGCCGGGATCATGCCGGCGTCGCAGCCGGACCTCGAGGTCACGGAGACGTCCGCGAAGTTCCAGACGCTGCTGCGCGGGATGGGCCTGCACCTCGACCTGACGTGAAATCCGCCGCCCGACGATCATTTGCCGGTATCGACTCCTCGCGAGGCCGCCATCACATAAGGTAGTTGGCTAGTCGACTACCTGGGGCGGTATGCGTCGAGTGGTTCACAGGCGAACACTGCTGCGTGGGGCCGCGCTCGTGCCCCTCGCCGGCTTCGCGGCCGGTTGCGGCGACCTCGCGCGGACCGCCGGCCTCGGCGACTACGTGCGGGTGGCGGTCAGCTGGAGCGCGGCGGAGCTGGCCGCGTTCAGCCGCGTGCTCGACCAGCGCGGTGTGCGGGACTACGAGCTGATCCCGCTCGGCGACGACATCGGCGCCGCGCTCGGCGCCCGCACGTCCGGCCGGCCGGACGTGGTCGCGCTGCCGCAGCCGGGCCAGCTGTCCGGCGCCATCGGCAGCCTCGCGGCGCTGCCAGACGGCGTGTGGCAGCCCGAGTACGACGACATCTGGCCGCCCGCGACGTCCGACGGCGTGCACTACGCGCTGCCGTTCAAGCTCGCCCACGCCTCGGTTGTCTGGTACCGCAAGGGTTTCTTCGCCGAGCACGACCTCACGCCGCCGCGGACCTGGGACGAGTGGCTCGCGCTGAACGAGGCGGTCATCGACATCGGCGGGCCGGCGCCGCTCGCGCTGGGCGGCGCCGACGGGTGGTTCCTCGCGCAGTTCTTCGAGAACGTCCTGCTGCGGTCGTTCACCGACACGTTCCGCGAGCTGGCCCGCCCGCACGACGCGCGGCTGTGGGACAGCGCGCCGGTGCGGTCGGCGTTCGAGATGGTCGCGGACATGTGGGGGCAGGCGCGGGCGCTGTCCGGCGGCGCCGACCGGGCGCTCGTGCAGCAGTTCCCGGACGCGGTGCTGGAGGTGTTCCGGTACGGGCGGGCCGCGATGGTTCCCGCGCCGGACTTCGCGGAGTCGGTGATCCGCCGGTTCGCCGGCCTCGACGACGTCGCGACGTTCACCTTCCCCTCCCGCGACGGCGGCGCCGCGCCGCTCGCGATCTCGGCGGACCTGCTAGTGCTCAACCACAGCGCGTCTCCGGCGGCGCACGACCTGATCCGCTACCTCGCGACGCCGGACGCGCCGGTCCCGTGGATCCGGGACACCGGCGGCTTCATCGCGGCCAACCCGCGCACCGACCAGAAGTACTACAGCCCGACGCTGCGCCGGCTCGAGCGCGAGCTGCGCACGCGGGGGCAGGAGATCGAGTTCGGGCTGGCCGACCGGCTCGGGCGGCTCGGCGGCAGCGAGGGGCTCCAGCGGGTGCTGCAGGACTTGCTGCGCGGGGTCGCGGCGGGGGCGAGCCCGGCGGCGGCCGCGCGGGCCGCGAGCGAGTCGATGGTCGACGCGGAACATCGGACCGGGTGAGCATGGAGATCGAGACCGGGCCGGGACTGCGGCTCGAGGTGGCGGGCCGGGAGCTGACCGGGCGGCTGCGTGCCGCGCCGCAGCGCCGCTACTGGGGCCACTACCTGCTCGGGCTGCCGGCGGGAGTGCTGCTCGCGCTGCTCGTCGTGCCGATGGGGTGGACGGTCTACTGGGCGTTCCGCGCGGACCTCGCGGACCTGTTCAGCGACCCCGGCGCGCTGCGGTCCGCGTGGCACAGCGTGCTGTGGGTGGGCATCGCGCTCGTGCTGATCGTCGTCGGGTACGTCATCGCCGTGCTGAGCCGGCAGGTCGGGCGGCTGTGGCGGGTGCTGCTGTACGCGCTGATCCTGCCGTTCGGGGTGTCCGCGGTGGTGTCCGGCGCGGTGTTCCGGCTGATCTTCGACCCGAACCCGGAGCGCGGCATGGCGAGCGCGCTGCTCGGCGGCAGCGCGACGTGGCTCGGGCCGGACCTGATCTGGTGGGTGCTCGCGTCCGCGTTCGCCTGGTCCTGGCTGGGTTTCGTGGTCGTGCTGTTCCGTGCCGGGCTCGACACGAACGGCGGGCCGGGCCTGCGCGTCGGCCGGCTCACGCTGCCGCGGCCGGGACCCGTCACCGCGATCGTCGTGCTGACCGTGCTGGTCGCCGCGATCCGGGTGTTCGACCTGGTGCTGATCGCGACGCCGGGGTCCATCCAGGACGACGTGGACGTGGTCGGTCTGCACTGGTGGCGGATGACCTCGCGGGACGGCGACCCCGGCGGGCCCGCGCTGCTCGCGGTGCTGCTGTTCCTGGTGGTCGCGCTGGTCAGCATGGCCGGCATGCGGACCATGCGCAGGCCGGCGCAGACGGAGTTCCTGCCGCCGCCGGAGTCGACGGCCGACCGGGCGCCGCGCTGGTGGGGCTGGCCGCTCGTCGCGCTCGTCGGTCTCATGTGGACACTGCCGGTCGTGGTGCTGGTCGCCACCGCGTTCCACGACCCGGAGACGGCCGGCGCGCTCGGGTGGTGGCGGCTCACGGGAATCGGGCTCGGCTCGTTCGCCGAGGCGGGCGCGGTGTGGCTGTTGCCGGCGGTCGCGGGCAGCCTGCTGATCGCCGGGCTCGCGACCGCACTGGTGCTCGCCGCGGGCGTGCCGGCCGCGTACCTGCTGACGTGGGTGGTGCCGCGCCGGGTGTCGCGCGTGCTCACGCCGGTGTTCGCGATCCTCGCGGTCGCGCCGGTGCAGATGTACGCGGGGCCGCTCGGCAACCTGTTCGCCACGCTGGGCCTGGTCGGCTCCCGGGCGCCGCTCGCGCTGGTGCACGCCGCGGCCGGGCTGCCGTTCGCGACGCTCGTGCTGCGCAGCGCCTTCCTCGCCGCGCCGCGGCGGGCCGAGGACGACGGCCGCCCCGCGCTCGACGAGATGTGGCGGCGCGGGCCGTACCGGACCACGCTCATCGCGGTCGTGGTGCTCGAGTTCGTGTTGGTGTGGAACGACTTCATCGTCGGGTTCCTGGTCAGCGGGCCAGGCACCAGCCCGCTGACGCTGCTGCTGTGGAGCGAGGCCCGCCAGTTCGGCACGTCGGCCGGCACGGTCGCGGCGAGTGCCGCGGTGTCCGCGCTGATCCCGGTCGTGCTGCTGCTCGCGACGTGGCGCAAGGTCGTCGTCGGGCTCACCGGGGGGATCGCACGGTGAACCGGGCCCCGGACCGCGACTGGTTCCGACAGCTGCGACTGCTGCTGTTCGCGGACGTGTCGTGGTTCGCGCTGAGCGTCGCCGGTGAGCTGATCGGCAACCAGGCCAACGAGACCGCCGCCGGCCAGACCATCGGCCACTACGTGCTGCTGGTCGCGATCGTCGTCGTGCCGGCGTTCCTGGTCGGCTGGGCGGTGCTGGCCATCCGGGAGCGCAGGCGCGCGCGGAGCCCGCTCGCCTCGGACGAGACCCCGCAGTCGCCGGTGCTGCTCGAGCCGCCGCCGTGGTACCAGCGGCAACCGTTGGTGGACCGCGAGTCCGAGGTGCGGGCGGCGGTGCGGGCGGTGCGGGCCACCGGGGTGGTCGCCGTGGTCGGCCCGCGCGACATCGGCACCTCCGCCGTCGGGCAGGCGGTGGCGCAGCGGCTCATCGACGCGCACGGCGGCGACGCCCGCACCACCAACAGGTTCGACCTGCGTAGCCGTTCGACGAGCGCGCCGGACGACGCGCCAGCGACCGCGGGCCGGGTGGTGTCGTCCTACCGCATCGACGAGCCGACCGACGACACCGACGAGGTGCTGGCCAAGGTCGCGCGCGAGCTCGTCGCCGTGTTCCGCGCGTCCGGCGGCACGCTGCTGCTCGACAACGTCACCACGCCGGAGCAGGTCCGGTGGCTGGTCCGGGAGTGGCCGGCCGACGGGCCGTGGCTGGTGATCGCGGGGGAGACCGCGATCGGCGACGTCGTCGAGGAGGACAGCAGGGTCGAGGTCGGGCCGCTCGAGCTGGAGCACCTGCGCGAGATCTGGAACGCGGAGCTGAACACGCCGGGCCCGAAGCGGCGGCTGCGTGACTTCCTGCCGTGGCCCCGCGTCAACGAGCACAACGACGAGCTGGACGAGCTGATGCGTGCCTGTGTCGGGCGGCCGCGCGCGGTGAAGGCGTTCGCGCAGGAGGTCCGCAGGCCGGGCAGCAGCGTGACGCTGGAGGGGCTGCTCGCCGAGCTGCACAAGGACGGGCCGGTCGAGGGCCCGCTCGAGCGGGTGTGGCTCGCCATCCTCGCGAACCTGCGCGAGGGCCTGACCGACGAGGCCGCCTGGCTGCTGTCCGCGCTCGCCGAGCTGCCGGTGACCGGGCTGATCAAGGGCGCGGTCGCCGCGATGCTCGGGGTCACCGACGACCCGGTCGCGTTGGAGGAGCTGCGGATCCGCAACCTCGTCGAGGAGGTCGACGGCCGCTACCGGCTGCCACAGGAGATCCGGCGCGCCATCGAGGGCACCACCAAGGAGGAGGACCGGCGTGCGGTCGCGGCGCGTGCGGTGCCGGCGCTGCTGGCGTTCTACGCGCGGTACGCCGCCAGCTGGGTCGCCCGCCTGGACATCGACCCGCGCCCGGCCGCCGACTGGTTCCGGGTGTCCGAGCCGTCGTTCCGGCCGCTGTACGCCAACACCTACCTCGACGACGAGCTGCTCGCGCTGGTGCTCGACGACCTGTGCGCGATCGCCGACGCCCTGGACCGCTGGTACGTGCGGGAGCGGCAGTCGAGCGGGCTGCTCGCGGTCAACTCCGGGCTGTACGGGCTGGTCGAGCGCGCCGGCCGCCCCGACCTCGCCGCGCTGACCGCGATCCGGATGGCCACCGCGCACCGGATCGCCCGCCGGTTCGGCCAGGCCGCCGTGCACCTCGACCTCGCCGGCAAGCACGCCGACCAGCTGCGCGACGCGCGGGTGCGTGCCGAGCTGAGCACCAGGGAGCACACGGAACGCGCGTTGCTCGCGCTGGCCGGCGCCGGTGAGACGGACCTGGACGCGCCGCTCGACTCGCTGCTCGGCCCAGCGTCCCGCTCACCGGCCGTGCTGATCAACAGCGGCGCGCTGTGCCTGTCGCTCGGGCGGCTGGACGAGGCGCTCACGCACCTGTTGCGGGCCGAGGAGCTGGCCAGGGACCTCGGCGACCTCGGCAGCCAGGCGCACAGCACCGAGCTGCGCGGCGTGGTGCTGTCGAAGGGCGACCTGATCGGAGCGGTCCGCGCGTGGCAGCTCGCGCGGGCCACGTTCGCCCGCATCGGCGAGGACCAGGGCGTGGCGCGCTGCCTGCAGCACCTCGGGTCGGCGGCGGTCGTCGACCCGCGCGCGGCCGGGCAGCTCCTGCGTGGCAGCCCGGAGCCGCTCGACCGGCGGGAGGCGGCCGAGGTGGCGCTCACACACCTGGAGCGGGCCAAGGCGTTACGCGCGGGTCAGCCGGACACCACACTGGTCGACCACTATCTAGCCCTGGCCCACCGCCAGCTGACCCCAGGCGAGTAACCCCGCGAGTCGCAGTTTCAGAACCCGCGAGTCGCAGTTTCAGGACTAGTGAGTTGTCGTTTCGTGCCGAACGAGCGTTAGGTGCGAAACTGCGACTCGCCGGTCTCGAAACGACAACTCAGTGTGTCTGAAACTGCGACTCGCGGGTCTTGAAACTGCGACTCGCGGGGTGACCTGGTCAGCCCAGTGCCGCGAGCAGGCTGTTCGCGTCTTGTTCCGTGACCTTTGGCGCCTGCTTCGCGAACACCGCGACGCACGCGCGGTAGTCCGGGCCGGCGTCGAGGTCGGTCATGTGCACGTTCGGGACGTCCACCTCGGCCGACTCGGCGGCGACCACCCTCGGCGGCTCGTCGTGCCCGGTCAGCGTCAGCTTGCTCATCACGAGCGACATGCCCTTGCCGGTCGCCTTGAGCACGGCCTCCTTGCGGGCCCAGTACGTGAAGAACGCGCCGCGCCGCGCGGCCTCCGGCACCGCGTGGAACACCGCGAGCTCGGCGGGCGAGAACGCGATCCCGGCCAGGTCGTCGACCTCCGCGGCGCGGACCTCCTCCACGTCGATGCCGACCGGGCCGCCCGTGGTGACGGCCAGCGCCACCTGGTCGCCGGAGTGCGAGATCGACACCTCGAGGTCCGACCCGACCACGGTCGGCTTGCCGTGCGGCTTGCCGCAGTCGAAGCACGAGCTGTCCAGCGTGACCGCCTCCGGCTCGACGCCGAGCCGCGTGCCGGCCACCGCGCGGATCAGCGCGCGCCCGGTCAGGAACCGGAGCTTGTCGATCTCACGGCGGTAGTTCGCGTAGCGCCCGCGTTCGATGTCGTCGAGCATTCCGAGCAGGCGCGGCGTTTCGGCCGCCGGCCGCGCCCACCACACGTCGCATCGCATGCCACGATCATGCCGCGCGAACCGCGCACGTGGCTGGTAACCCCGTCGAGTTACTGCCGCGGACTGCTCCAGATGGGCCTTGCGTCCTGGTTACCGTCGGGTAATTTAGCCGCATCCCGTTGTGCCTCGAGGAGGAGGACCGTTGCGCCGCATCGTCAGCTTCGTGCTGCTTGGCCTGGGAGTGTTCGCGGTGGCGCTCGGGCTGCTGCTGCGCTTCTACGCCTACCCCCAGTTGGCGAAGGTCCCGCTGGACAACGAGTCCACCTCGGTGGCGGAGGGTGACGGGATCACCGCGCTGGTGATCGAGAACGTCGACGGCGCGCCGGTGCCCGAGGTCCGCAACAACCTGAGCCTGACCTCGACCACGTACGTCACCGGCGACCTGACCGCGCCGGAGGTCGTCGAGGACGGCGACGTCGCGGTGTACGTCGAGGCGATCAAGACCGTCGACGACACGAGCGGCATCACGATCACCGCCTCCGTGCGCTCGCTGTGCATAGACCGGCACACCAGCGAGTCCGTCGTGCCCTGCGAGGGCCAGTACATCGAGCAGGAGGCGGGCAAGCGGCAGACCGTGGACCGCGGCGACGTCCAGCAGCCGGGCTTGTCGTTCAAGTTCCCGTTCGACACCGAGCAGCGCGACTACGACTACTTCGACCTCTCGGTGCACAAGGCGGTCAACGCCCGGTACGACGGCGAGGAGACCATCCAGGGCCTCGAGACGTACCGGTTCGTCATGGACGTCCCGCCGACCAAGATCGCGGACCGCGAGGTGCCCGGCTCGCTCGTCGGGCAGCCGGACGAGCCGAGCGTCGAGACCGAGATGTACTACCAGGTCAAGCGGACCGTGTGGGTCGAGCCGGTGACCGGCATCGTCATCCTCGGCCAGCAGGAGGGCAAGCAGGAGCTGGTCGCGCCCGGCGAGGAGCCCGGCGAGGGCACGACCGTCTTCGACGGCACGCTGAAGTTCAACGACAAGACGCTCAACGACAACGTCAACAAGGCCGAGGACAACAAGTCCAAGCTGAGCCTGCTGACGACGTGGCCGATCGTCATGTGGATCGTCGGCGGCGTCCTGATCGTCGTGGCCGTGGTGCTGCTGATGGCCGGCCCCGGCCGGCGCGGCCGCAGCGCGGCGGGCGGCCCGCCGCCGAGACGGCGCCAGACCGCGGGCGCGACCCGTTAGCGCTTGTGCAACACGAGCACCAGGTTCCACGAGGCGAGCTCCCGCAGAATGGGGACCCGCACAATCCACAGGGCCCACCAGGGGTGATATCTCGGGAGGGCCCGGACCAGAGTCGCGGTGTCGGCCCGCTCGGTGCGCCGGGCCCACCGGAGTGCTTTTCCGATGGTGAGCGCGAACAGGCTCTCGCCGAACTTGTTCTTGGGCTCCCGGCCATTTCGCCGGACATAGCGGCGTCGGGCGTAATAACCACCGAAGAAATGCCACGGCGCGGTTTCGTGGCCACCCCACGGCGAGAACCACGGGGTGAACGAGACGAACACCACCCCGCCCGGCTTCGTCACCCGGGTCATCTCGTCGAGCATGGCGACCGGGTCGGCGACGTGCTCGAGCACGTTCGACGAGTAGCAGACGTCGACGGACCCTGTCTGAACAGGCAGTTCGGTACCGCTGGCGCGCACCATGCCGTCTGCGGGGGCACCCCGCGCGGACAGCTCGCCGACGTCCGGGTCGACGCCGAGGTACCGCGCGCCGGCGGCCCGGAACGCGTCCGCGAAATAGCCGGGACCGCCGCCCACGTCGAGTACGACTCGGCCATTCAGCGGAGCGTATTCCGATATCTGGCGGACCGAGTCGGCGGCCAGGATCTGATAGAAATGGTCGGGATCGGACTGTTCCGAGAGAAATGCGCGGAACAGTCGTACCGATCTGCCCAGTGTGGCGTCCCGCTTCGGCCGGATACCGATTTCTGAATCGGTCTTACCTACCATTGGGGGTATCGCTTTCGTCGGCAATTTGGTCCACTGTACCGGCCGGTAACCTATCATCCGCCGAGCTGGAGTATTCATGAGTCGCCCCACGGTACTGCTCGTGAACTGGCGCGACACCCGGCATCCGGAGGGTGGCGGTTCGGAGCGCTACGTCGAGCGCATGGCGCACGGCCTCGCCGCCCGCGGCTACGACGTGACGATCCAGTGCGCGGCGCACGCGAACGCGCCGGCCGACGAGGTGGTCGGCGGCGTGCGCTTCCGCCGTCGCGGCGGCCGCCTCTCTGTCTACCTGCGCGCGTTGCTCGCGGTCGCGACCGCGAAGGCCGACGTCGTCGTCGACGTGCAGAACGGCATGCCGTTCTTCTCCCGCCTGGTCGCCAGGTGTCCGGTGCTGGTGCTCGTGCACCACGTGCACCGCGAGCAGTGGCGCCCGGTCGTCGGTCCGGTGCTCGGCAGGCTCGGCTGGTGGATCGAGTCCCGGCTCGCGCCCCGGCTGTACCGCGGGTGCCGCTACGTCACGGTGTCCGAGGTGACCCGCGACGAGCTGGCGCGGCTCGGTGTCGCGGCGGACCGGACCACGGTGGTGCGCAACGGGTTGGACGCGCCGCCGCGCACGATGGCCGACCCGGACCCGGATCCCACGATCGTGCTGGTCGGCAGGCTCGTGCCGCACAAGCGGGTCGAGCACGCGATCGACGCGGTGGCGCGCCTCGCGGACCGCTGGCCGAAGCTGCGGCTCGAGGTCGTCGGGAGCGGGTGGTGGCTCGACAACCTGCGCGAGCACGCCGCGCGCCGCGACGTGCGCGACCGCGTCACGCTGCACGGCTGGGTCGACGAGCAGGACAAGCACGAGATCATCGCGCGGTCGTGGCTGCACTTGTGCCCGTCGGTCAAGGAGGGCTGGGGGATCGCGATCATGGAGGCGGCCGCGCACGGCGTGCCGTCGATCGCCTACCGGGACGCCGGCGGGGTCGCCGAGTCCATTGTGGACGGCGAGACCGGCATGCTGGCGTCCGACTTCGACGACTTCGTCCGCAAGGTCGACCGGCTGTTGCGGGCCGGCGAGAAACGGGCCGAGATGGGTGCCGCCGGCCGCGCGTGGGCCGCGACGTTCGGGTGGGAGCGCAGCGTGGACGCGTTCGAGGAGCTGGTCCGCGAGACGGCGATGTCGCGGGGCCGCGCCGGGCGGGTTTAATGCGTTCTTGTGAGCGAGCTTGCGAGTGAACCATGACACAGGGCGACCGCGAGCGGCTCCCCGGAGCCTGCGAGGGGGAGTCATGAGTTTTGACGAGGTGCGCCGGGACTGGACGAGGCTCGGCGAGCGGGATCCACTGTGGGCGGTGTACGTCGCGGCCGACAAGCGTGGCGGCCGTTGGGATCCCGAGCAGTTCCTGGCCACCGGGCGCGAGGACGTCGCCGCGGCGGTCGAGTGGCTGTCCGCGTTGGACGTCGGGCCGCGCTGGTCGCGGGTGCTCGACTTCGGTTGCGGCGCCGGCAGGTTGTCCCAGGCGCTCGCCGAGCATGCGGACGAGGTGGTCGGCGTGGACGTGTCGCCGCCGATGCTCGACGTGGCACGGAAGCTGGACCGCAGCGACGGCCGGTGCCGGTTCGTGCTGAACGAGACGTCCGACCTCGCGCAGTTCGCGGCGGACAGCTTCGACCTCGTGTACTCGGAGCTGGTGCTGCAACACCTGCCGGCGGCGGTGATCGACGGCTACCTCGCGGAGTTCGTGCGCGTGCTGGCGCCGGGTGGCGTCGCGCTGCTGCAGTGCACCACGCGTCCACTGTGGACGTTCAAGGGCATGGTGTGGCGGCTGGCGCCGGGCTGGCTGGTGCGGTTGGGGCAACGCAAGTTGCTGGGTTACCCCGCGCCGATGCGGATGACCCCGTACGCGCCAGCGCGGCTGCGTTCGGTGGTGGCGCCGAGGGGTGGTGCCGTGCTGGCTACGCGCACGATCGACGACCGCGCGACGCACTGGCGGTCGACGAGGTACGTGGTTACGGCGTCGAGCCGTAGTTGACGGAGTCGCCGCTCGACCCGCCGGTGCGGACGCCGTTGTTGTTCGGGGCCGCGGGCTCGTCGAGGTTGACGCCCTTGTCGGGCGCGGAGGCCGAGGAGACCGCGAAGGTCACTCCGGTGGCGAGCACCAGCCCGACCAGAACGGACGCGACCACGCCGATCACTTTCCCCACGGCTCACTCCCGGTGCCGACGATTCAGGGTTGTCAGGCTACCGGCCGGTAATGCCAGCCACAACAGGCTGAACAGGATCATTGCCAGTGCGACCAGATCGGCGACGACGACCGGTGTTCGCGGTGGGCCATCCGGCCCAACGGCGACTGCACCCGGCACCCGGTAGAGGGTGAGCCACTCGCCGTCGTAGACCCGCGTGAGGGCGTCGGTGTCGGTCCGGCCCGGCGTGCCGTGCTCGACGAGCACCCACCCGATGCCGAGTTCGCCCAGGTCGGCGCCGTCGCGGATGGCGAGCGCGCGGGGGTCCTCGCCGGCGACCGGCGCGCCGTTGACGTAGAGGGTGTCGTCGATGACCGTGGGTCGGGGCAGGAAGCGCGGCGCGGGGTCGAGCTGGGTGCGGTCGCCGTTCCACGCGAACCGCCGGAACGCGGAGAACGGCTGGGTGACGACATCGCCGGGCCGGGGGTCGCCGGCGAGGAGGTCGCTGACCCGCTGCCAGTCCGCGGGGTAGTCGACCGAGTGCAGCTGTCCCCACGCGGCGCCCGCGAAGTCGGGCATGGTGGCGATCGGCAGGACGACGGCCAGGGCGATCAGCGCCCTGCGCCCGACTTTCTCGACGGCCAGCGCGACCCCGATCGCCAGGGGGAGCGCCCACCAGGCGACCCATTTCTGGGAGTCGCGGAGCAGCCCGCCGCCGGGGACGTGCCGCACGGTCCAGCCGAGGAGCTCGGCGCCGCCGGGCAGGGTGGGCAACGCGGCGACCAGCACGCCGGCCGCGCCGAGAATGACGAGCCCGCGCCACTTCTTGGCCAGCGTCAGCCCGAAGAGCGCGACCGCGACGGTGGCCAGCGTCAGCACCGGAACCAGGGGGTTCGCGCGGCTGCCCGGCGTGACCTCGGCGTTCCAGATCCCGCCGAGTCCCAACAGGCTGACGACGGGCCCGCCCCAGCTCTCGGCGCGGGCGGCGAAGGCGGTGACCCCGTCGGACGCGGAAAGCCCGCCGCCGGGATGCAGCACGGCGGGCACCCACCACGGCGCGTTGAGGATCGCGGCAGTCGGGACGGTGAGGTGGAGCCGTCGTGGCCCGCCGGCCACCATGGCCGTGACCGAGGCGAGGATTCCGCCCGACGGAGTGAGCGCCGCGGGCGCGCAGGCGAGGACCAGCTTCGCGACCGTCTTGGTCTCACTGCGCGCGGCGAGCACGACCCACGGCAGACACGCGTAGGCGACGAGGTAGGGCCAGTGCCCGATCAGCAGCCGCTCGGCGAGGTAGGCGGTCCAGCCGTACCCGACGGCCGCGACGAGCCGCACCCCGACCGACTCGGTGGGCACCACCTTCGACGCCCCGAGCGGCCCGAGCACGAGCGAGGCAAGCAGGATCGCCTGCTGGACAAGGTCTCCTGGCACGAGCGCGGTGGCGAACCCGATCACCGCGTCGGCCGGCACGGACCGGGGCAGCGCGGACCCCAGCCCGAACGAGTCCGGCAGAAGGTACTGGCGGGGCGCGAAAACCATGTCGTAGGTGAGGACGAACCCGCGCCCGAGGAGCGGCGCGAGAACGGCGAGGGCCATCACCACACAGGCGCCCGGCACCACGAACCGCCGCGAGAACTCCACGGGAGGGATCCCACCACACCCACCCGCCTGGCCAGGCGTTGCGGGCATGAAGGCCCCGCCGTGGCCAACCCGTTTCGTGCCCGTAAACCCTTCTCTCGCGGGGTGTGTCCACACAGCGCCTCGGCTACAGTCAGCGCCCGTGACCGGAGCCGTCTCGGAGATTCGGCGGGCCAAGGTGTCCGCGCTCCTGGTCTCCGGCGCGGTGGCCGGCAACCAGGCCGCCGCCTACCTCCTCAACGTCCTCGCCGCGCGGCTGCTCGTGCCCGCGGCCTTCGGGGAGCTGGGTTCGCTGCTCGCGGTGCTGGTGGTCGGCGCGGTGCCGGCCATGGGCATGCAGACCGTGACCGCGCTGCGGGTGGCCCGCACGAAAGGCGGGTACGGCGAGCTGCTCGCACTCGGGCTGACGACCTCCGCCGCGATCACCGGGGCCGCGTTGCTGGCGGTGCCGCTCCTGGTGATGCTCCTGCATCTCGACAGCGCGTGGCCGGCGGTCTTCCTCGCGCTGGCGCTCACGAGCATCACCCTCACCGGCCTCTTCTACGGCATTCTCCAAGGTCAGGGCCGCTTCGCCGCCATGGCCGGCCTCCTCGTGGTGGACGCCGTCGGCCGGATCGGCGGCACGCTCACCGGTCTGCTGTTCGCCAGGGACGCCACCGGCGCGTTGGCCGGCGCGGCCATCGGCGCGGCCGCGGTCGCCACGGCCGGTTGGTTCGTGACCGGGCGGACGCGCCCCCGCAAGCACCACGTCGGCCACGTGAAGGACGTCCTCCACGCGGTCAGCGCCATGCTCGCCCTCGTCCTGCTGGTCAACCTCGACCTCGTCCTCGCGCGGCACTACCTGCCCGCCCACGACGCGGGCGAGTACGCGGTCGGCGCGATCGTCGCGAAGATCGCCTACTGGCTGCCGCAGGCCGTCGCGATCCTGGTGCTGCCACGCCTCGCGAGCGAGGAGGGCCGCCGCCGCATGGTGCCCATCGCGTTGGCGCTCTGCGCCGCGCTGGACGCCGTCGTCATCGCCGGCACGGCACTGCTCGGGCCGACCGTCGTGGCGGTCATCGGCGGCGCCGACTACGCAGCGAGCGGCATCCCGGTCTGGCCGTTCGCGCTGGTCGGGTCGATGCTGTCGCTCGTCCAGATCCTCCTGTACTCCCGGATCGCCAGCAACGACCGCAAGTCAACGCTGCTCATCTGGCTCGCGGTCGCCGTCGAGATCGTCCTCGTCACGACGTGGCTGCACGGCGCGCTGACCCAGGTCGTCACCGCCGCCGTGATCGCCACCGGCCTGCTCGTGTGCGCCGGCGCGCTCGTCGAGCTCCGCTCCCGGCGCGAACCAGTCGACGCACCCGGTGACGACGGCGGCCGCGGCGAGTAGCAGCAGCCCCTGCGACACCGACCCGTACGCCCACTCCTGACCGTTCCCCAGGACCCGGCCGCTCACCGCCACCAGACACGCCAGCGTCGCGCCACCGACCGCGAGCCACTTCGGCGCGGGCGGCCACAGCGTCCGCACCAACAGACACGCGATCAGCAGCACCACCGGCAGCATCCCGCCGAGCACCGCCAGCAGCACCACCAGCGCGACCGGCACCCACCGCCGGCCACCGGCGCGCACGTCGACCGGCCGGCGCCGGACCGGCACGAACAGCGAGCCGGCCAGCAGGACCGCCGTGAGACCGCCGATCAACAGCCGGTTCCGGTACTGGCCGTCCGGCGCGAAGTCCAGCTCGACCGTGCCCCCGCCGCCGGCCGGCACGAGCCACGCCTGCTGCCAGCCGTCCACCCGCACCCGCTCGAGCGG
>Ga0193742_1000268_pt1 | contig 37559 bp, 58 predicted proteins | sample L2c1metaG_FD_165511 | JGI IMG/M metagenome (GOLD analysis project Ga0193742, IMG submission 165511) | Soil microbial communities from a riparian zone of the East river system, Colorado, United States - L2c1 | ecosystem: Environmental > Terrestrial > Soil > Riparian zone | place: USA: East River... | reverse complement strand
TACAGGTCCAGGTATGAATTTTTTTCTGAAAATACCTGTGGGTAAGGATCCAGGTAACCTGCAGGTGCACCGTGCTCAGCCTTATTTGCACAACGAAGTTGGAAATTGCATTTGTGTATGTTGTACCGTGGGATGTAACAGCTCAAACGATGATCTGAGCGCTGATGATGGAACATTCAAAATTCCTAAACCGGTCCAGATCTGGGCCTCAGTGATGGACGACAATCTGACATAACGGGACATACAAATGCAAACATGTTTTAGGCAGTGCAAATACCGCCTTCTCCTGCATGAGAAATCGCCTATTATATAAGTAACCAAGGCGTGATGTACATGCACTCGGCCTAGAACTCTACCGAAAGACAGCGACGATTCTATAATATTAATAAAATCATGGTGGTGTGCGCGCGACTACAATTATTTTTTCACATAAAGAACACAATTCCCCAACTTGAAACTAGGATTTTTACTTCAATGACCTCTTCCACTTGCAAGAAACCCAGCCCCAGGCATATCTCCTCCCGATTTTATGTTTACACCAGCATCTTAACACAATGTACTTTGATAGCCTACCTCCTTCTCACTCCTTCCATGGCTCAAATTCAAGTCATTCCAAAGATAATGGGTTGGTCGCCTGCTGGTGTAATGAATACTACAAGCTCATTGAGCCTGCTACCTGCGCAGATCGGGAGGTCGAACGTACCATATTCCAAACTACGCAACAAGGTTTGTCCTCTGCATTGCAGTTTCATCGTGCCCGCAACCCAAGATTAAAAGTAAGCGCCAGCTACGCAAACGAGAGATCGAGCGTGATTTCGGTGTCATTTGATGAAGACAAAAGAACGCTAAAAGCAATCATAACAATCGTTACCATTTTTCTCCTGTTCGCAGCTATCCCGGTATCCTTGATGGCTTGCAAGACTCCGAAGTATATGGCAGAAATACCGAAGAGCGTCGAGGGGTCAACCTCGACCTCCAACCTTCAAGGCTGGTCAAAAGAACAAACCAATTCGGTAAGAGGAGACAACCCCAGACAGCTAGATTCTTTTTATGAAGAGTCGATACTGTAGGAGAAAGCCACTTTTCAGCCCAAGAGAAAATTCGATAGTGTTCAACCAGAAGATGGAGACAAATCGACCCAGAACATTTACTGGGTTAAGCCGCAGCCAGGCGAACACTGTGTCGGCTTTGGAACGAGAGAGTACACTGCTCGGTTGTGGAACTTACCACTGTTCGCAGATTGGACAAAAATCTGCAATGACTTCACTAAGGCTAAGATTCATGGGGTTAGTCTGAAGCCGTCATATTGTGAAAACAAAGTAAGAAACCAGGAAAAATGACTGTCCAACATATCTGACTTCCTGAAAGTGGCCATTTGGGGGCGTTGTGGGACATTGGGTGGTAGATTTCAACGAGGAAGACTGCACTCCACATTGGGGAAAGTTCGTGGACAAGGTACGACGTTTCAAAGACACGTTCGTAAACCGGTCTGATGGTTTTTCCCTTACGTCAGGGATGCCTGGGCAAGGGGTCAAAAACACGAGTAGGAGCCAAAGACCCCGAGACACAACATCATGCACTGAAATTTATTTCTAGCGTTTCGAATCTCGTCTCTGGAACATCAAACGCCGGCAAGATTGGAGGACAATGTGTGAGACTGCCCCTGCGAACTTTCAGAGTTTGGGAAACGCGGTGCCCAAGCTATGTGATGATCGCGTAAGTATCGTTTGGGTCGTTGGTTCAGAGTATAATGACCCACCCGCTAGGGAATATGGGGTATCTATGGCACTTGGGAAGTGGATGACCCTAACTGTTGAAAACGATTGCATGCCGTAATTATTGTTAAATCGAAGTGAAATTTCTGTATATCTCAACAGATGCATAAAGTATGACAGGGCACAGACAATCAATTAGGGATGGCAGTCGGGGATCGTAGGCGACGAAACACAGACATCAAGGTCTTTCCACCGTCCGGACCCCATCTAAAATGTGAATTAGACCAAGATCGTATGGATAATAAACGCAAACTTACTCTCCTGCAGCAACCTCTTTGCAACAGTGTTCGAACTCCTCTGACAGCGAGACCTCGTCCCATCTATCCACCACAAAATCCTGAACAACGTCAACACAAGCTTGATATCAAGAGAAATACGGCACATCCACTGACCTCTATCAAAGTATGTAATTCTTCCCACACAGAAGTAGCAAGGAGAAGCGCAAAGCTCGACTGGGGTGTTATTGTTGATATTATGTGTTCAAGTGAAAGAGAAGCGAGATTAGGCATAGCATATCGATGGGCGACCTGATACATTGACAAAGCAGAAGCGGGTCCGGGGCTAGGCGTTGGATGAGGATGAGGATCAGAACTGGAGGTTCCAGGATGCCTAGTAGAACGAGGAGAAACAGGATAGTGTGTCGCTGCTGGAAAATTGTTCGACTGCGTCGCAATAGATATATGCTTCGCCCTTGGAATATTGGACGACGGCCCGCTGATGCTCATTGCAACGGGATTCGAGGAAGCAGAAGGCACAGCCCGGCGAGGTGAGGTAGGATTGGCCTGGCGTGGGTTACTAGAGCTAGAGTTGATGGTGGATTTAGAAGGGCTAGTTCTAGTTCCTGTGCTAGCGACATTTGGAGAAACTCTCGAGATACTATTTTGATGGTACACATCCGAGTTACTCGTGGATCGGCTCATGGTGCTGCTGACAGGTAAGCTTTCGGCGCTAGTCGCGCTTCTTGCGTCTGTACCACCATCGTCACTTCCTCCTTTATGAAAGGATTTCCAGTCCCATTCGCCCTGTTGCCCATTGAGCCACTTGGCGCTCCAGCCTGCGCCAACACCTTCTACGGCTGCTCGGGGGTCGTCATTCTGCTTGAAAAGTAGCCAGTTCACGTAGCAATACTTCAAGAGCCAATATATAGTTTCAAAATCGGCATCCTCGACAACGATTGTATAGAGTTTTCGCTCCCCGGCAGATATTGCAGAATTTTCTGCAAAGGACGAGGCAAGCATCGTGGCGAAGTAATCGGACCTTCGAATCAAGATATCAGAGTGAGCATAGATCATCCTTTTGCGGGCAGTTGTGTAAGAGCCAAATGGCGAAATAGAACCAGATAATGAGACCGCAGACTGGTTTGATGGATTCGAGCTAGGTCCGGACGATGCTTCATTGTTCAACCGTCGTTCTAGACACACAAAACGCACATCACCCGTGTCTAGGACAACAGCTATAAGCCATTTAGGATTCAATCTACCATTAAGAACTCAACTGGGATTATCCAATGAAGATTCTAATCCATCAAGAAGGTCACGAGGTACATAATATGCTGAAGGTTGTTGAGGAATGAAAGGTCCTACAGGACAGTGAATCTGCACGCAGACGACTAGAGAATCCGTGTCCTGAATCCTAGGGTTTTCAAGCAGGGCGCTTAGAGCAGGTAAAGGGCATTCTGTCAAGAACCAACATTAGAGAATGGTTTTTATGATATTGTTGCGCTTAGCTACCCCAGACTTCACTTTCGCGTCGAAAGACCCAGTCATTCTGCCAAAATTCCCAGATCCATTCGGGACGTGCACCTCGTTCGCCAACACGATCATCTTGACACTTGATTGCGGCCATCATAGAAGCACATGTCTCATAGTCTCCTTGAGCAAAATCTAGCATCAGAGAAGTTATATAAATTGACAAGGTAGTTGGAGAAGAAGAAGGGGTAGGAGCTGATAAATTTATGAGTAAACTCCAATCTACCAATCTATGGAAACTGACCAATCTCTAGCTTGAATTTGTTGTCTCCAAGCATTGGGGATTGTTTGAGTATATCGAAATTGCCGTGCTCGGCTGGAGGCTGATTATCGTCTTGATGTATTGAAGATTCCACACCTTCAACAAAATCTCTCAGTTTGTGAACGTTACGAATATCCCATTCAAATCCCTGAAATATGTAATGAGACTCGTGAATGCGTGAAGATCAAGGGTTAAAGCATCACTGTACCATGAATGTCCATTGTCTTGTTGACTCTCCCGACGAGGTTCCCATCGTAGAACGCAGAGGTTTTGGAGTTGAATTGTTTCTTCCCGGATTAGTTCCAGAATACCCGCTTTGAGAGCTGTTCGAAGTGACTCTTGGATCCCAACCGCTCTGCAAGTTGGACCCTAGAACGGAACCCGAGGGATGGGGAGAGCTTTGTGAACCTCCTTGACTATATGTACGCGCAGCCCAAGGCCAGTCAGGTCTAGCAATAGGTTGCAATCGTCCCGTAGAAGACGTTGGGGGAGGACGAAGGTGGTCTGACATGGGGTCAATGAATGATTTATTGAATCATTTCGGTAGGTATTCGCTTATTGTCTTATGTAATTGCACATTATGGCATTTCGTCAGTATATCCGCATAATACATTCACATTCACAAGAATTACGATGATCGTTCAGTCACTGCTCACTTACGGATAAGGATACAACTCAAAGGATTTCCACCAGGCCAATTGACGACCTGAAGCACGAGTCGGACTGGTCTTGCTGGACCTAATAAGTTTCCCAATGAACGTCGGGAAGAACTTGGCGCATCACTTGACACTGTCCTTAACACTGTTCAGATGACAATCAAAGGAAAGAACTTACGGAGCCAATGATGGTTGCCTTGTTTTTCTTGCAATGCGCCTAGAGGATTGTAGTGATCCGTCAGGATATGTCGATCATCTCCTGGAGCAGACCTAATGATGTCGAGGTTGATCTCCCGCATATCCAAGGATCGCAGGACGTGGTGGCGCAATGGAGAACCTAGCCAGTCTGATTTACGACTCTCCCGAAATGACAGGGGTTCAGGTGATTGAGTGCAAAATAAGACCTGAATATCGAAGCCTGTTGGATGTTTTTCGTGCGCTGTAAGCAAGTCAGAAAAGACGCACCATGTTGATGAACTCTGTGTCGTATTTTTCGTCTGTCAATGCATCAAACATGTCGTGGAATGCCCGACAGCTGGCGAAACTTCGCTCAAGCGTATTGACAATCAACCTCGATGATTCCGACCTGAGTATGCCTGCAATGTTCTGTTTGTGAGGAATCAACGCGTTATCATGGGATGGATCAACCGAATGGTCGCTTACGACAACAAGTAGACCATCTGGCTGCATGACTGTCTTCAGGTCACTCCAGAACTCCAATGTATAAATGTGTTCGGGTACCCCTCCTCCTGAAAAACAGTCATGAACGACGATATCAAACAAATCTTCATTGTGTCCAGCAACAATCTTCGCTCGTTTTTGAACGGCCCACTCTCGTGCATCTTCTAAATAGATGTTTGCTGGGTCTGGAAGGCCGAAGAATGTTCGGGCTGCCTTATATACGGCAGGATCAATTTCTACAATCGTTGTTGAAATGTTATGTCGCATGAAGGCAGTGGCAGAAATGCCAGCACCGAGTCCACTTTGGTAGAGTATCAAAGTTTGTCGGAGCAGACACATTGTGGGCGGCATAAACTCACATAATCAAGGCATTTCGCCATTCCTCCTCTTTGCCGGCCGTTGTACTGTTGACAAGACGAACTGCCTCTTGTAAAACAAAAGCACTATAGATCGAGTCACCCAATAGATTACCAAACGAGTCTGAAATAGGTGGTTTATCGTCTAAAACTCGGACATTGTCGTGAGTCCAGACCCCTCCGAGTAAGGAATGTGATGCGCGTAAATATCTCGTAGAATGCATTTCCTGGTCATTTCCACCTTTGTAGTTCGGAGACGGCAGCCATTGTCCAACTGTTATGAGTCCAGTTTTAGATTGCTCCGCTGATAAAATTTGGAAAGGGTATGTGGGATGCGTGAACGTTTGGCGCAAAGGATGAGGCAAAATAGGATTGGCGAAATAAGAGTGTGCACTCCACCAGACTGCAGCGAAAGCAACCAGAGGGGTCGCTTTATGTACGGTGTGCCAAGAGTTTGTCTGCTGAAATTTCGTCTTTTTGTAAGAACTTATAGTCGAAAGTTTCCCAAACGATAGAGATGATATCCATAAGCTGTAAAATAGCCCAGCTAGGGTAAGATGCTTAAACGGTGTCAACGTAGAACTGAGTGAGAGAATGAGTACTCACAATCTGGCTGTCCGAAATGTTATAAAAGATATCTCCTGCCCACGGATGTCGAGCTAAAGTCACCGCAACAGCGAAGGATATTCCGCCTCGGATAATGCGCATAATGACAGCTTTTTTAGCGACATGGACATTACTAGATGATTTCGCCTGCAAAGTTCTTTATTAACAATTTTTTTACAAGTCCATGAAAAAGCTTACGTCTAAATCCTCTATTTCAACCACAAACGTCGTCAAAACAAACGCCAGTGGTCCCAGAACCGTGGCATGTGTAATTGCAGGACCCCAGATCGGATCCTTCCATCTTGAGGACCATACTGCTATCCAATATGTCGCGTTAGGTGCGAGAGTATGGGAAAGAGCTGCATAAAGCGAATTTCGCCGCAACGATATCCTGAACGGATGAACTGAGGAAGCGAGGATAGCCGCAAATGCAATATTCAAGAGCAAGTAAGAGGTTGGGCCTGAACCATAGAGCGGGATGAGCTCTCGCTGGTGAACGAAGATGACCAGTGAAAGTGGAAGAACAGTCGAGATGGCACATGCTGCTGCCCTGAGGGCCCTGAGCCCCAGTGGCTTGCTATCAAGTGTCGACATTATGGTAAGTCTAACGTCAACCAAAGAGTTATATACGACCTCTATTCAGGGTATAAGTTGTCGCCTCGGTGTGGCCACATTACATCCCCTCGCGCGACCACCCTTTTCTCAGGAACAATTTCATTCAACTCAGGATCCAAGCAAACACACTCGTTAAGTAATACAATCTTCTGTCCTATAAACTTCCCAGAACACAAGCTTCCTTCACAACTTGATCGTCTTTGCAATCTTGTCAATAAGACCTTGAAGTCTAGTAACTTCATCTTGCGCCAGAGTCGAATCTTTCTCAAATATAATTGCCTCTGTTAACGCTGGGAACGTGGTAGCACCATAACCTAAAACCGAACACAGTCCAATTCAGCAAACAAACAAAAAAAGGCAATGAGGCTATACGAACCTAACCACTTTCCGGGAGCAACTGCCAGATGTTTATACCATTCCCGGTCCTTGATTCCCTCCGTGGAGATGAATCCTCGTTCAAAAGCAGAACTCTTCGCATTCACAGCTTGGATACGTTTGACAAGCTTTCTCAAATGATGCAACGCTTTATGATGCAGCCCGACATTCGACCTTGCATCAAATCCGGCATGGAGAGCGATACCTAAAATCATGGCACCCTCGTCTTGGGCTTCAACGGTCATAGGCGACTCCTTTCGATGTGGGCAAGAACATTTTCGACCAAAGAGCTTCTTAATGCGACAGTACACCTGCTTCAAAAACTTCCTGTGCCTTTCCAGGCTCTTGATTACCTTTCGGAGGTCTTTTTCAGCCTTTCGCCTCTCTTTATCGAGCGCAAGGCTGGCTTTTTGAAGGGCGTGGATAGAATTCCTCAAAGACTTGAACTGGACGTCGACCAAGTTCTCAGTGGCTATGATTTCAACACTGCCGAAACCGCAGTTAGCACTGGAAAATCGATTACGAAGATGATGGAGATTTACTTCTTGAGGTACGATTCAAGTTCGAAGGCGTAATGGGTCGTGTTGAATGGAAGAATAGGTGCACTGGAGAGTCGCAGAATTTGCAAACCCAGATGTTTCGCAACAGAGACCTTTCAAGAGATGTGAATGCGAAAAGTATGATTGATACACTTGACATACGTGGCGGAAGAAACCTGGATCGCCGTATAATTCCTGCCATCTTTCTGAGTCAAAGACGGAGTGGTAATGGTAGACGGGATCATGAAGGGTGGAGCCGAATCCACCATTGGTACTGGGTATCTAAAGCAACAAAAACCGTGTTATCATTAATAAAATCAGGTTTAGCCCACCCGAGTGGAACTCACGCCATTCCTCTGCAAAAAGACGGTATAATCACTTCCGGAGCCAAGGGGAGAAACACCTATGATATCCGCTTTCGCAAGCTCTATGGCGCGGATGGCTTTAGCCTCTTCTTTGATGGATACATTGGTACAACCCATTAAGCCGAACAACTTTCCGCTATCGTTGGTAGCATCCCACAATGTGCGACCCTCGTCCGTTGGATGAGGGAGGGCCTCTGCAGTTTCACGGATGAAGTGCGCCAGAAGAGGTGATGCAGATGCTTGGAGGCGGGAGCCCGATACAGAAGAGTCTGCATGAGAAGATTTAGCCGACGTCCTGTAACACCGGGAGGAACCTACCTAGATTAAGATAAGCAACGACATGCTCATCAATCCAATCTACAAAGTCTTCACCCCATTCGGTGCTTCCTATAAGCCCGTACTTGCAAGGGTTAAGCAGGGAACTCTAGCTGGGGATAATGACAGTTTTACCTCTTCTGCGTCCCAGCTAGCGATGAGAATGGTTCTCAGTGGGCGCCAACCCTTTCGCAGCAGATGGCCCAAGCCACGAACAACCTCATGGACAGAAGCCGTTCCACTTGAAGGATCAGTTGCCCCCATGACCTACTTGACTTTAAGCGAGTGACAACTAATCCAAGTGGAATTGACCTTACCCAAGCTGAAAACAGAGTCAGTAATAAGCACGACATTGACACCGAAGAGGTCCATACCATCTCTGTGATTGCCAACAACGACGACCTCATTTTTTATGTAACCGGGTATAACTCCAAGTGTATTCCAGATTGGGATCACTCTGGTGTCAACTGTTAATGTTAATAGGTAGTTAACCGTCTGTCGGCACGCCAAGACATAACTACAACTGCACCATTATTATTGAGTCTAACAAGCGCGCCTTCCCAGGCATGGCCTGTTTCTAGGGTTTTGAAAAGCTTGTCGGCATCCGACCACGAAATGGGTAAGCTCGGGATTAAGGGAATGTTCGAGCCTTCGGTTCTGGTGGAGTTTTGATATGATGGATATCCCGGAGTAGTTGGGTCGCCAGGGTAAACACTGAGGTATTGTACACTGCCACGTTGAACAGAAGTCGGATTGCGAGCCGGGCCATGGGGGTATCTACGAGAGCGACGTTAGTGGTTGCATGCTGGCCAAGCTGGTATTAGGCTCATACGGTTCATAACCGTTTTCGACCGTTACTGTCCCATCATCTTGAGGGTCTGAGTAGATAAGAACGCCCGAAGCGCCACTTTCTGCAATGGGATTAGTTATGCATCCCTATGAACGCAGCCATCTGCTTCACCTTCACCTCCCTTGACCTAAAGAAAAACAGACCATTGAACAAACTAAGGTTGAAACTTTATATGAGAAAAAAACTGACCTTTAATCCGCGGAAAATACCACCATAGCGACACATTACGATGGAGCCTTTCAAGTTGGTCTCTGCGGAACAGTTAGACAAGGAAGTCAAGATGATCTCCTGAATGCGTACTAGCTGCCATGAGTCGGTCGAAATCCTAGAATAAAAGGCTGAAATTTGATGGAGCCAAGGCATAGAGCTGAAGGAACTTACATCTTTTGTACAATAATTTCCGTCAACCAGTTTACCAGTTACATCGCCTCCTCGACTGAGGCCGTGGAAAATTGGGACGGCATCAAAGTACTTGGCGGCCTCAGGATCAGTTTCATCTGCAGTCTCGATCAAGTCTGCCTGCCAGATGACAGAGCCGTTCTTGTCAACGATCTGGAGAGTCCTTTCCAAAGGTGTGTTCATAACAGGGTAATAAGTGTCAATCCATGCACGAGGTTCGTAAGTTTTAGAGATAGACAGGGTAGCATGCTGAGATTCGTGGGATCCGGCAGCAAAGATAGGTTGAGTTGAAGGTGGTTGGATTCCCAGCTCTGTCTCCAAGAGCTGTAGAAAATCTTTAGCAGTAGTTAGATCACCAGGTGTCCCTGCCAAGTGCGGCTTTGTGGCAAAACGACGGGAAGCTTGAATTGCGCTGGCTTCATTGGGTACAGAACTGCCGACAAGCAAAGTCAGACTCTCAGAGGAAAAGGTTTTTCAGGAAGTGGAATAATAACATACAGAAATGCTTTTTCGGCATTCTTTCCAAACAAGTGTTGGTTCCTATGGTGAGTGACAGTGTGGTGCCAACCATAGAGTGCAGTAGGTATGATCAAGAGTAACAATAATTTAGCAAACGACGAAGAACTCTTGGGTGTAGGTCGAGTGACTATCAATGGCAAGAGACCATCGCCCTTGGTATGCTCCATGCCAGTGCGTAACTTGGATCCTAAGATCCTGAGAATTGTCCGCAGTTTCAAGGATAAGGCCTTATTTTTAGAGGGTGGTATACCGGGTCCCGCATTGCAGAAGGCGGAACAACCTTCTGTCCGGACCGGGATAGGCTCTATCTGCACGTGGATCCTTCTTGTCCGGAGGCATTCTATTCAACCCATTTGTCCAGATAGGGATCATCGATCAGGGCCAAGGCTTGCCTTCGACAGTCATCATGGAAAAGCCAATCATGGAAAAGCCTTTGACAGTCATCAATGAAGCGCCAGCCAAGTCTAGAGTCAGGCTACTAAGGAAGGCAGTTGTAGCGCTCTTAGTACTTGTCTTCTTCATCCATGCCTACTACTCACCAGGTAGATTGACTTTACAACAAGAACACGAGGCACTCTACTTGTCGGTCACCTTTGTTCGTTTCAAGCCCTCCTATTTAATATTCTCTGTTAGGTCTATCCCAAACCCTGAAAGTGCTTTAGAAGCTTCTCGAGCATACGCAACCCACCCTCATCTTGCAGGCAGTTCGGAGGACTTGTCAGATGCCAAATCAATTCTCAACTTTCTACAGCACGAACTCGGCATCCCAGAGCCCCCTCGCCCTCCCATCTACAATGCAGGATCAGCTTTGTCTCGAAACGCAACTCTGCTCCTCACCGATCCTCACGCCTCTACTCATCCAACAGCCTGGATTGACACTTACTTCCCTCTCATGAATACGGGATTGGATCAAAGCCTAGAAATCCTAGACAACCATGGCAATTCGATATGGTCCGCTGACTTAGTCGAGGATGGGGATTCTCGAGATGGAGATGCCCACAAGTACAGGGATGCAGTACCCGCCTGGCATGGTTACAGCGCTGATGGAGATGTAACTGGTCAGCTTGTATATGTGAATTATGGGGGCAAAGAAGTGAGTCTCTTCGTCTCCGATAGTCCGAGCTCTCTAACGTATATAATAGGACTATGATCAATTAGTAGCTCAAGGTGTCAATTTCACAGGAAAGATTGTCATCGCTCGATACGGTAGTGTGTTTAGAGGTTTAAAAGTAAGGTTATTTATCTCGTTATGATTTTCCCTACGCGACTTAATATTTTGTTCGCAGATCCAAAGAGCACAAGAACTTGGAGCCGCAGGAGTTCTTATATATTCTGACCCTCGTGACGATGGCTTCGTCACTGTCGAGAATGATTACTTGCCTTACCCTGCTGGTCCAGCTCGAAACCCCTCATCCGTTCAACGCGGCAGTGTTCAATTCCTTTCTACATACCCTGGAGATCCTACAACACCCGGATACCCAGCATATGAAGATGCAGAACGAACCGCAGGACAGAACATTCCCAAAATTCCTAGTCTACCAATTTCATGGCAGAATGCCCAAAGACTGTTTGAAGAGATCGATGCCTTGTATATTCAGAATGATTATGGCCAAAAGGTTCTCTCAGGGAAAGCCAGTTCAAATCAAATAAGACTTACGAACCATGGTAAGTTACTGTGCCCCCTTACTTACAACACAACACGAGGTGTTTAATGGTTTTTCAGTTGACACGAAGGTCTCACCTATCTGGAATACTATGGCTTCTATCCCCGGTCACATCCGAGACGAAGTGGTACTAATTGGGTGTCATCGTGACGGTACTTATGTCCTTCTAAGAAGCAAGAACATTCGCTGAGAGGTCAAGTATAGCATGGGTCATGGGAGCAGCTGACCCTGTAAGCGGCACAGTCTCTCTACATGAAGTTATTCGGGGCTTTGGAGCATTATTGAGGAAAGGGTGGAAACCGCTTAGGACGAGTGAGTTCTATTAAAGGAGCAAAGTGTCAATCATTATCAACATCTCTTTCTAGTTGTCATCGCAAGTTGGGACGGAGAAGAGGTTGGACTTCTTTTTTACAAGCAAATCCGAGGCCTTACCAACTTATTTCTGTCTCCAGTATGGCCTTGTCGGGAGTACTGAGTGGGGTGAAGACTTCTCCACCTGGATCTCGAACCATGTCGTTGCATACCTTAACGTCGATGTTTCTGTCTCCGGCTCCCGCTGGACCGTCGGGGCATCTCCCACCCTTGCCCATATCATCAGGCAAACTGCACTCGATGTCCCACATCCTACCATTGCAGGAAAGACGCTTTGGGACGCACGGGAGGACATTGGACCATTCAAAGATGTTCACCTTAATCTAACCATCGATGCGGAATATTTGGCAAAATATAGTGAGGAAAAGACAAAAAACCAGGCTTCAAAGACAAACGTTTACCCGCTCGGCAGTGGAAGCGATTACACCATCTTTTTGCAACGATTAGGCGTAGCAAGCGTGGATCAAGGCTTTGGCTTTACTCCAACTGATGCTCCTTACCATTATCACTCGATTTATGACAGTCAGGCATGGCAAGAACGATATGCAGATCCTGGATTTACTCGTCACGTGAGCCAACCATCATATCTTAGTTCACCTCGTTTTTCAAATATTTCTTCCCCCCAAGGTTGCGATTGCCAAGAATATGGGTCTACTAGCCCTGCGCGTAGTTGATTCTATCATTCTTCCGCTCAATACTACGCAATATACTTTCGAACTTGACGAATATCTTGACACGTACGTGGATCATCTTGAATTTCTTAATTCTGGCTTTATTAACTGGAATCTTATTTTGACAGTGTTGAGAACTTGGTTCCCAGTTTGGGCGAGAAATCGAATGAAGTTGATTTCTCCTCTCTTCGTACTTCGATTAAGAATCTTCAAGAAACAAGTTTAAAACTTGATCAAGAAAAGTTCGATGCTGAAAAGGATTTCAAGAAACTCCTGAAACGATTACCCGGTCGTCGTCGCAGCCATTGTAAAAGACGCAGTGGAGCCTTGCGGAAAGTAGCCGACTGGATCAAAGGAGTCTTCGGAGTGCCGCCTCCTACAGAAGCCGAACTCCAACAACTCAGTCGTCCTACTGTTGACCCCTTGGATGAATACCTTTCATATGTTTCCGTAAACGGAGATGATAATCTTGAAACCCATAAAAAATGGAGTTTTCCTATCTATCGATTCATTAAAGCTGCCAAACGCGTCTCCAGAGCAAACAAGAAACTAATCGCCTTTGAACGTGGGTTTATCTCTGAAGAAGGTATCAAAGATCGAGAATGGTACAAACATCTAGGAGTAGCACCCGGTAAATGGCTAGGTAAGAAAACATATCAGCCTGCGAGTTTGCGTCTAATCAATCGATTCTGTGAAATAGGTTACGGTGCAACCACCTTCCCGGCGATCACAGAGGCGATCACTCTAGACAAGAATGTGACGCTGATCCAATACGAGGCAAAGCGATTGAAGACGCTGCTTGACAAATTGGCCCATGTCATTACGCCTTGAAAACATATTCCAATAGTCCCACACCTATGTAAGTATGTCTCAAGTATCAAATTGAAAAAGGCCTCTTTCATTACGGCTGATTGAGAAACGATTCTGGGCCATCATCGTGATGTGAGATAACCCTATTTCTGAACATTCATCTCTCCTGAGTATCAACGGCGGGGGTATTTGGTTGGATGCTACTGGCAAAGCGCAGAAACTCTTGGACTGTGACATCTTCTTCTCTTAAGGTGGTTTCATGGAACCTTGTATTCACGATGGAGCCAGGAGGCTTTCAGGCCAAAGTATTCAGTGAGGACAGGGTTCACTAAGTATGATGGAAATTCACCTTGAAAGGAATCTCAACTTGAGTAGGCAGGTATTCCGTGGCTGCCTGGTCCCTATTCCAGCTGGTCAATGATGTTCGACATAGATTATTGGATTGTATTCGTCTCCGTAATTTCGCCCTTGAGTCGAGCGAGCGCAGCATTCCGATAGTGTAGACTTTTCCTGTCATCAACACAAAAAAAAACAGGACGAGATGGTCTCCCATCCGCTGATCAATTGGGTGTCAACCGACGAAACCAATGTAAGGTTGGTATACATACTGGAGCTGCATGGTAGAGGCCGACTGCGATCACGATGCAGATAGTAGGAAGAATGGCAGACTCCCATGTGATGTGCATGATGCGCAAGACAGTTTTGTCTACTTCTTTGAGTCCCGTCCTAGAACGCCAAAGCAATACCATTACTAAGGATGATTGATAAAGGAATAGAATCAATTATTACAAGGTGGCAGGGCCGAATTAAGGCGTACGTATAACCGTAACAGTGGTCTCCAGAACTGAGACAGTTCAAAGAACGAGATTAATCGAATTCAGCGTGATTTAAATAAATTTACCCAAGGATCCAGAAATCCAGAAAGAAAAAGCGATGATAGTCTAGAGTCAGAAGACGATTCATCATGGGTAAGTTCTTCTGATAATACTGAGCCGCTCTCAGCGAAGGGAGTAGAAAATGGCGAGCCATTAGGGTCTTAAACTATTATGAGAGGAAGAAGGAAAGACAATGGACATGGACCCACGTCATTTGTAGCACCCAAGGAGTGGAAAGCTAGCCCCATCGCTATGGCCTGCCATGAAGTAGTCCAGATCCGTGCGCGCTGACATAAATTTCGAGTCACTGAATTCCACCTACAAGGTACAGGTTTGCCGCCATTATTAGTGCTGCCAAGACGGAGAGTGGTGTTAGAACCCATATACTACTATTCATCATCTATAGAGAGATGAAAGCAGCATTCAACGTGTAATGGTGATAGTTATAGTTACCTTCCAACACCGTCGGATATAGAATGCTTCACATAATGCACAGATACAACCTTTGAGAACTAAATCAGACCACTCTATCGGTCTGGTCGACTGTAAAAAGACTGTCCAGTCTATGAATCATTTATTCAAGAGTACTTACCCATGGCAAGTGCAATATCGTAGTCCTCCACACTTTGTAGTCTTCCAAGGTGGTCTGTAAACTATGTTGCATAATAGTTGGGACTTACAAACACGGAACAGACCACTCACATAGCGAGTAAGATGACTGAGGTAACAAATGTTTTTTTGTGCCATGAGTCGTTCCGGGAGTCCATCTAGTAGGTGTTGGGGTCCATCGCAAGATATGAAATCCGCCAGAAAGTAGGATCTGCCAGGTAGGCTAAATTTAGGATCGGGATGATAAAAATAATACTGGACGTTTTCAAAGGCGCTTGAGAGAAGGTTTAATTACGCGAGTTGTATGAGGTTGTATGTACGCAGACTACTGTATGGACAAGAATAGAATATTAAGTAACGTAATGATATGATAGACGCACAGGACGCTAAACGGAGTGGCGCAACGCATCCCATGCTTCAGCGTGTTCAGTCATACAATGCTCTAGTAATTCATCATTTGTGGCATTGACAAACGGCTTCAGTGGATCAACATGATATCCCATATCACAACGAGCGCTAAAATAAAAGTTTGAGAACGAGAACGAACAGACAGATAGGCGAAGATATGAAACTGACATGCAAAGTTTACAATATCTCCCTTCCCCATCCTCCTCTCCGAACAAATCAAAAATGCAATCGTTCACTAATCGAAGGCCGTCAGGACCGACTTCAATGAAGTCTTCATCCTCCTCAATATCCATCTGGATGGTATCTTCCGTGTCATCCGCGACGGGCTCTATTGGAATATTTGTTGCCAATTCTATATGAGGTCCTTCTAGGCGAGGTCTCTTTTGAAGCTGCTCTATTGTATCGTAGTGGCCCTCAGATTGAGTTGGGCTATCTCGCTTCAGAGATTGTATTTGATGGAGGGGAGTAGAAATGCGAAGACCTAGTGCCAGATTCGCTGGCTGGGATACTACAGGCCCTCTTACAGGTGAGATTGATGTTCCAGCACTGGTAGTATTAGTGTTGAAATTTTGTACTCCAGGTGATCGCACTTGATTCACTGGTTCTAAGCAGGTATCCTGAGGAGATATGGTCGGAGGGACAGATGTCGACGGATTTGTTTTTAATGGCTCGATGGAAGTTGATGGGACCTTATCGGAAGGGGACATTACATTTTTGGGTGGATCTGGATTGGAACCCGAACTTGGTGGTGCAAAAAATTGTTGCCTGAGAGGAGAATGAGAGGGTACGACTGGGGTTGGCGGACCGTTGTTGTGGGAAAAAGAAATTCTGGATTGAGTTGCGAGGGGTCTGTGCATTGTAGGAACTGTGGAGGAAGTAGGTTGGGCTGCACGAAATCCGTCGGAGTGTTGAGGCTTCGAATTCGGACGACTTGAGTTTGGTTGCAATGGAGGATGGCGTTGTTGAAGGTTAGCCATATCAACGAAGGAATCCTATTGCCAAAGCGTCCAGTCAATGCAGACGAGGAAGAGAAAATGAACTGACCTGGCCTGCACGTGCAGAAGGTGCTATATTAATCAAAAGAAACAAATCAGATACATATTCTTTTGCACAATTAAAAGTTTAAAACACCGCGTACAGGGCACGCTTCCCGATATCGATGATTGCCGAGACCTGTTCCGTTGTTGGCTTTCTACAATGGATGGGTGGTTTTGTTCAAAAACAGCCTGCTGGGTCTGTGACAAAGAGTGTTGCTGTTTCTGTCCTTGTCCAAATAGTGGAGGCGATTGTGTATATATTTGTTGAGCCGGTTGAAGTCGTGATACTGGGAGCTGGTTATGTTGTTGCTGTAAATATTTTTGAAGATGTGGCTGTAGGAGTGTAGGTACCGGCTGTCGTTGAGCGGGACGATTTGATTGAGAGTGTTGGACGTGGATAGGTTGTGGTTGTTGCAGTTGCAGAGATTGAAGCTGCTGCTGGACTTGGAGTCGGCTTTGCTGTTGGGGTGGATGCTGGGGTGGATGCTGGGGTGGATGCTGGGGTGGATGCTGAGGTTGGTGCTGGGGTGGATGCTGAAGTTGGTGCTGAGATTGGTGCTGGGGTGGATGCTGAGTTGGAGGTTGGGGACCTTGTTGGGACATTGATGGGTGTTTGGATGCTGCCAATGTTCGTACTTGGCCTTGAGGACGATTGACTTGAGCATACATGGCCCGGTAAGCATTAAGAGCCCTGATATAATCCCCTTGAAGGTGAGTAAAATTCTGCTGAAGTTGAGAAGGGGTACTGTTCATAGCCGCGTGGGTTCGTGCAAGTTCGTCCCTTTCTGACCTCGTTTTCTGAAGCTCGGCATCCAACTCCATGATTTTAATATTCTTCTCTGGGTCAGGAGCATGCATCTGTCTGATACGCTCATTCTGCTGATGGATCAATTCCAAAAGGCTGGCATTGTCTTGGTAGAGTTTTGTATTTTCAAGTTTCAATTGTTCGTTCCGATGCTCGAGTTCTATTAGTCTCTGAGGCATGCCAGGAAAATATCCAAGCTCTGAAAGGCAACCATTCGCTGTTCCTGCAAGGATTTCAACGATCTTTTGCCGTGTCTGGACATTGCCATTGAATGGTAGATTATGGGGTAGGCTATTATGGTGTCTATAAAAGAGAAAAAGGTTTGACAGAATCAGAATGTGGCGTACTGACAGAAGTCGAAGGACTGACTTGTGTGTTTCGTTAGCGTCCATCCAACATAAGATGTGTCAGCTCAATAAAGAGTCAATCAATTCCAAATCGAGTCCGGTTAATGCGGCCCGGGTATGAGGTACATATGGTGGGTCTCAATTCTACAACGATAGAAAGATAAACAAAAAAAAGATGGAGCAACGCAAAGAAAATCCATCACTCATAAATCCGTCGTGGTCGTTATAGACCACAATGCTAAATATTTTCTTCATCTCATAGTCTACCCGGCTGGTTATGGTGGGATCAAATCTGGTGATCGCCTTATATTTGAGTGTGAGGGAAATTGTTGCAGCGCATGCGGCGATTGTGAAGATGAAGACGACAGGTTACGTGTGTCCATATCCGTATAATGTACACCAGCTGCAGTAGGTGTTGAGGTGATGAGATCATAAGAGGGGGGAGCAGGGTAGTAAGGGGGAGCAGGTTCACGGAGTGAAGGACGACGCAAAATATGGGGATTTCGTTCTAATTCCTCCAGCTCTCGTTGTAGGCGATGTCTATTGAGGACTTCTGCTATTCGATCGCGTTTGGGAGCCTTTTTGTATTGATAACAGCAGCGTAAAAGGCCTAGAAGTAAAAACAATGCCACGAGACCACCAAGGACTTCAAAGACGATGAGGATTGGTTTCTGACGAGCTCGTGGATGAGGTCTATTGAAGTTGCCTGGTTCAGGGTCTGGAGGTCGTGTGTGAAAAGGTCCGGGTACGACGGCAGGGAAAGTTCTGGAGGCAAACCCAGGACGTGTTAAGATTATGGTATGACTCGGAGCACGAGTTGGCTGTATTTTGGGTGAATGTATTGTCGAGTGGGATGCAGTTTTGTGAGAGAGAGTAATGACTGTACTGTTAGATGCAGATGTGACGCTGTGAACTTGGTGTGTTAGGATGATCTCGGGGACACTGAATTCTAGAGAACACACATAATAATCAAATGAAAGATAATAGACTCGAAGAAGAGATTGAAGAAACGCATTATCGTGCTAGGTTAGGGAATGTCAGAAAAGTCCACAGCTTTCCCGAGATTAGTCAGCTGTCGCCGGATATATATCAGCCGACTTGTTGCCTCTTCTTTCACTATTACTATGACTGTCCTCCACCATCAACCTTTGGATGATTTTGACTCGGAATTACTCGATATCCTCACTGGGCCTAACCCTCTCGATGCAAAGGCTACTTTTGTTCGTCGCGATGCTGCACTTGACCCTCTTTTAATTGCTGCTGCTGCTGCTGCGGGGCCCCATGTCACCCGCAACCACTACCATCATGACTTCTTTCCTGGTATTATGCTGCCTCAAGTAGAAGGCACTTTGGATCGATCAAAGAATACGACCGAAGATGCCTCCTCAAGAAACAGCTGCAAACGCCTTGCCTACGTGAGCCGTCAGGCACCACGCAGGCAACGACTAGAGGAGGGTAAAGAAAATGATCATCCACTCCAAAATGATCCACTCAAATCGGGGGATAACTTCTTACTCGGTCCTAAGAAACGCAAAATGTCGCTGGTAATGTCCGACGTCAAACATCGACCACAGAAGTCGCAAATCACTCCGGAGTTTGTCCCCCGTCCGATTTTGCCACCCCTTGAGGTCCAATGTATGGCCCGCACCCGTATTCCCACCCCACATGGTCCCGCATTCCTCCACTTGTATCATAACACTCGCGATAGCAAAGAGCATCTTGCCATTGTTATTGACCCTGCTCAGCTTTCAGAAACTCCCGACCACTGCGCAATTGCACCTTCCATTCGCTCACAGTCTCTCGACGCTATCTGGACTGAAACCGAAACCGAAATGGACCGTATCATTCGCGGCGCTTATGTGGGGCGCCTGTCATCGACCTCACGGCATGCGTCAAATCCTTCGTTCCAATCCCCAACGATGAATCAGCAGGACGCCACTATCCCGCCACCCCTCATCCGGATACACTCGGAATGTTTTACTGGAGAGACCGTGGGCAGCATGCGTTGTGATTGCGGCGAACAGCTTGACGAAGCAATAAGGCAAATTTCTCAACCCATTGTTCTCTCATCTCATCCACCGACTACTATACCTGGTCGCGGCGCTGTCATCTACTTGCGCCAAGAGGGTCGAGGTATCGGTCTCTTATCAAAAATACGTGCTTACAACCTGCAGGATATGGGGCACGACACCGTTACCGCTAATCTGATGCTCGGTCACAAGGCTGACGAACGGGGATACGAGGTAGCCGCCGCGATTCTTCGGGATCTCTCGCTTGGATCCGGAATTTCTAGTCGTAAAATAGAAGGTGTGAGATTGTTGACGAATAATCCAGACAAGGTGGAAGCGATGGAGAAAGAAGGCATCCACGTAGTAGAGCGAATGTCGATGATTCCTCGGAGTTGGCAACATAGGCAAATGGTGGCTGATACCAGCGCTTTGACAGACGATGCACACGTTTTAGGGCGTGAAGGGGGGTTACAGGCAACGGTAGCAGGCGCGACACTTATCGGTGGAAACGTTGTTTACGGTGAAGATTTGGACAAGTACTTGCGGACAAAAGTTTTACGAATGGGCCATATTCTTCCATTATAGAGACCGGATATGTGAGTAAAGTATTCTAAAAATAGACTGTCTGCAAATCAAAACCGTCATTTACCATTACGGCAGTCTTGGGTGTCCGAAATGCGTTTTATGCGGCCTCAATGCACATGACCCTGGGGTACACAGCCGAACACAGTGTTCGAAGCCATCTCTCCTCTTCCTTCTTCCTCATCTCTTGAAGTATTATGTCGGACCCTCAGTACCAGTCTCTGGGCATGCCGGTTGCCCTGGAGAAACAACAACAACGAAGCAAGCGCTCTAAATATATTGTGAGTTGTCATCACATTTTCTCATGTATCCCGCTTTGAACGTTGCTTGAGGTCATTGGCTCAATTGTTGTTTTGCTCGCTTTGATCGGTATCGGTGTGGGCGTTGGGGTTGCGGTGTCGAAGCGCAACAGCGTAAGGACAAGCAACGGTAGCTCGTCCTCGTCCTCGTCTGGATCTTCTTCTGGTTCGAGCGGAAGCAGCACACCAGGCTCAAATTCGACATCATCATCAAATGATCCCAGCGTCTTTTCGAAGGATTCCAGTCTTCACAAATCCTTCTACGGTATGGCATACACTCCAGAAGGATCGTTGCCAGATTACGGGTGTTCAAGTACTCTGGGTGCGTGGTCAATCCTTGTTTCAGCTTCCCTGGTTCTTACCCTACAATAGAGAATGTCATCAAAGATATGCAAGTGCGTTCCTTCAGGCTTCAAAGATAGATAATATGTTGATATTTTGTTTCGGACAGCTTCTTTCCCAGTTGACTGGCCGTATTCGGCTCTATGGGGCAGATTGCAATCAGACTGCCCTGGTGGTATGTCTCAATCTTTTTTTCTTTTTCTTAGAAATCAAGTTTTGACATCAACGTTGTTTTAGCTGGAAGCAATTAAGCAAACAAAGATCGATATGCAGGTCTTTGTCGGCAATTTCGTCGTTGAAGGAGATTCTACCGCATACACAAGACAGCGCGACACAATCAAGGATGCGATAACGACCTATGGAGTGGACCACATTGCCGGAGTCACTGTTGGGAACGAGTTTATGCTCAAGTCAGCCCTTCTATTTTAACCTTGAACCAGATAAATGTTAACACGTCTATCCAGCTACCTCACTGGTCATAATGCCCAAGACCCCAACAGCGCTATCGGAAATCAAGGTTATTATGTTCGTGTATATCACAACGCCCCTTCTCTGAACTTAAAAGTTTAGGCGCTGCGATCTTGACTGCAAATATTGCAGATACTCGGCAGATGCTTTCTGGACTGAACCTTAACAAGAACATTCCAGTTGGCAATTCCGATGCTGGAAGTTACTTCAACAATGAAGTTTTGGCAGCGGTCGACTACGGAGTGAGTCCCAAGGTTTAGTTTCCTCATGTTATTAACATGTTCCATTAGTTGTCCAATGTGCATGCCTGGTTCGCCAACACGACTATCCAAGCTGCTTCTTCGTGGGTGACGACTTTCTTCCAAGATACAAACGTGAAGCCAGCTTCTCTTCTACCCAACAAGGTAAGCAACCGCGATATGGAAAATGAAATCAGCTCTGACACCTCAGCCATAGCCTAAAATGTACATCGCTGAGACTGGGTGGCCCTCTGTATGCGACCACTCTCCTCTATCATGCCAATAGCTAACCATCATGTATTTAGGCATCATCCGACATTTCCAACGCGAACAACGGCGCTTCTGCTGCATCCGTTCCCAATCTTCAAATCTTCCTTGATACTTTCGTGTGCCAGGCTAATCAGGCTGGGATTGGCTATTTCTACTTTGAGGTTTGTACTTGACACTCCTGCCTCAAATCAAACTAAACTTCGAATTTACCAGTACTTTGATGAGGAGTGGAAGGTACGTTAATATATACTTACGATCTTGAACATGCTGACATCCATTCCATTTTAGGATAAAAAATACGGAGGTGTCGAGGTATAGTTTTCGTTTATCCTACACACCCTTTCCATCCTGACATCTTCCAGGGCCATTGGGGTTTGTTCAACAAGGAGTCAGTTCTCAGGCTTTCGCGCTTAAAATGTAATCTCACTGTCTCACTTGCAGCCGAACCCTCAAAGACATCAAGATCCCCGACTGCGCGTCACCTTGATATAGGTTATAGTTTTTCATCTCACTTTCTCTTTCATGAACTAAGACAATATTCAATACTAATCTATTGTGGACATTTCATCTTTCTCCAAGTTTTACCATCTGCCTGGAGTTGCATATGGAAATTTACTCGAGTCGTTCTTTACCAACTTTTCTTTACCATGCACCCTTATATATCGCTGTCAGTGGACAATGACAATTGCGTCGAAATTGGTCGAATTAAGCGGAATCGGGTTACATAATATACGGGTTAGGGCCGTTCACGCTCGTCCCTTCTCTCTTACAATCTTCACAAACTTGATGTTTGATCCCCTAAGCTCCACAAGCTCGGTATTTGGGGGTACGGATTCTCAAGATACGCCTTCATGGCCCACGACACCTCATCCGCCTGGTTCCCCGATTCCCAACCTGCGCCGTGCACTAACGCCTGTACCTCCAACTCCCGACAAAGGCCCTTCTCCGGGGCTCTATGGTAAAGAACCACAAATTTATGGGCAGCCTGAAGCTGGTCTCATTTCACCTCGAGATACTGTTGGGTCTAACGGGGTCAACTACGAAAAGGCAGAACCGTATCTTCGAGTTCGAATTAATGGACTTGACAGGAATAGACGAGATATCCTTGTCAAACTTGACGCACAGGTCCGTCCCATGCCATTATGATTGTGTTTGCTTATCCAACAGTTTGATTGACTTGCCCAGACCAATCTCTCCAACTTTTCTGGTACAACTTATCGAAATGTATCACGCTCATATCTCGAATTCCAACAATTCTACGAGTCAATCGTGCATAGCAATCCTCAGACTATTGTGCCTGCTTTGCCTCTAGCTCAAACTTCTGCGCCTACCGACGAGGAAGATGATCGCTTGGTGAAGATAATGTTACAGCGGTGGATTACAAGAGTTTGCGAAGACCCAATTCTACTCCATGATGAGGACGTCCGCTCTTTTATTGAGAGTGACTTTGGTTATCAGCCCACTCCACGGCCCAGGCGTAAAACTTCTTCCGGATTTGGAATCATAAGGCGTGGCGTGCCGGATGAAGATGAAGACCTTCAAAGAGCTCGGTTTGAGTTGACCAAACTTGAAGGCCAATTCTTTGAAACTGCCAAAGCAGTGGATAAACTTGCTTTTTCTCGGAAAGGTCAGTTCCTAGCTCGATCCGAATTTAATATAATCTAAGCTAACTCCTCCATTGTACTACAACAGCTATGGCAACTGCCCACGCGGAAATGGGAAACAAACTGGTCAACGTCGCAACTACTGAAGCGCACCCACCATTAGGAAATACCTTACGGAAGCTTGGAAGAACGTGGCATAGTGTAGCTGACCTCGACCAGGCCCAAGCCATTAGTGAAAGTGTCATTCTTGGTGATTCATTTGGATATCAAGGCATGAACGCGCGGTCGGCCAAGGAAACATTGCAAATGCGGACAGGGGTTCTTGAAGAATATCAAAGTGCTGTGAAGACGACCATCTCTAAACGACGTCAAATTGAGCGTCTGAAAGCAAGCTCTAATATACGTCCTGATCGTGTCGATGAAGCTATAGAAGAAATGGAAGAGGTTCGTAGTTTTTGCCATCATCGTTGAAGATGAATTTCTCATGCCACGCCATCTTTTAGGCCAATCAATATGAACAGACACTTGCCAAACGTGCGGAGGGTATCTCTCAGAACCTACATCAGGCGCTCCAAACACATAATCGATACGCCAATGATGACATCACAACTGCCCTTATCGAACATGCTCGTTCTTCCATCATGTATGAAAGGCAGCTACTCCGGGAGTTGGAGGCCCTCCGAGTTGATGTTAGCAACGCTGCTAAAAAGGCCGTGCCCACCGCCAACGGCGTTCCAAAACCTTCTATTATACCTCCTCTGGAAGATTTCTCTGATCGAAATCATATGGAATCGGCCCCTTCCGCCCCATTAGCAAATGGATTTCCCAAAGCGCCACATATGCAGCCTCCTCACACGGCTGGTCTTGTTAACAATGGAGGTCCACAAGGCTTCACCCCCCACAAATTCCCCAACCAACCACAAGTATCGCAAATACAAGTACCACAAATACCACAAAGTCCACTGCCTTCTCCCTTCCCACAGACCCCAGCTGATAGGCAAGAACCTTTGTCTGCAACCTCTGTTCAATCCTTCTCTTCAGCCTTCTCTTCCTCGCCATCGCAGCATATCCCCAAACAACCTCTACCCCCTCAATCCCCTAGTGCTGGTCCTTCTAGCCCTGCCATGGCCCCCAGAAGGCAGACTGTTTCTAGACCGGTAGTGAATGAGGCTCCGCTTGGTGGCCGCTTTATAGATGGAACTAAGTCGATGTTCGTCCCGAAGAGTACGTCAAGTCCGCGTCCTTCGCCGCTTTCATTTTCTTCATCGACATCATATATTCCTGGTCCCAATGTGCCATTTGATCCCCTTCGTAACGACTCGTATGGAACCGTATCGTCTCCATTGCATAATGGACCAAGTCAACAAGCTTCGCAAATGCAAGAGACGGATCCTTTGAGGTCCATTAAACCTCATCAAATGACGAGCTCTGTTCGTGTACAGCCTACTAGACCAAGGTTGGATGCGCGAGAGGCGGCTAGCAAGTTAGCAAATATGTTTTAACAGGACGGATAGCATGTTGTATATTTATTTATGTAGGCCGTAATTACGGATTGTGAAATACCTCATACTTTGAGCAATTATGTAATTGTTCCAATCTTTGACCATGACCGACTCGGATCAGGCGTCTGAAGCAGCATCAAAGCCTGCTAACACCAAGTCAGAGGACAGATCTGACTTGCTGGCCAAGGCGCGTTCGTTCCTGGCTTCCCCTCAAGTACAACACCAAGACATCAAAGCTAGACGAGCCTTCTTGGTAGAAAAGGGTCTGAATGACGCCGAGATTGAGGAGCTACTTCGAACCATCGTAATGTGTTTATATTTCCTGCACTTTTACTATTACATATACTATCTTTCAATTAGCCTGCACAATTGCCATCTATTCCCCCGAGAACCTATCCCCAGCCACCTCCCTCAAATTTGCCTGCTCTCCTTCTTGGTCTTGTGCGCTTGTTCTCATGGGTAGCTGGCGGTTCTGCAGTGCTCCTCCTTTTGTATCACGTCGGTCGTCTTACAATAGTCAACTATTCTTATAGCTTAGCCCGTCCTTTTAGCGCTTATTGCTTCCTCGGATAGCCCAAACATCATTGGCCCGTCATTCTTTGAGGTCTCATCACCTCTCCCTTCTGAGGCGGCTTACTGCTTCCCTTGCAGCATTAAAAGAATCGCAAGCCGAGTCATTGTCAGTTCTTCCTCGCTCCAGCCCTTCTAATGAGCCTCTTCGCTATGCCCAATGCAAATCAGTCTCCGATGCAGTTGCCATCGCTGGAGAGAAAGATTCCTCTTTTTCGACCATCCCTCCTCTCACCCTTTTGCGTTGTGGCATTGTAGACTACGGGAAAGGAAAAGAAGACCAGTATGCGAAACCCTCTACGGAGGATCTATTCCGTTACCTTGAAAGTCAGATTCCATGGCTGGTTAGTGAAGACGGGTTACAGTATGAGGTGTGTGTGCATCTTGAGCTGAACGATGTCATCTCAGACAAAGCTCGAAATAGCGAACACTGTGGGACACACTTTCGACATGCCCATTGTTCAACAATTCTTTTCCACAGACCTCGACCGATTTACATAATAGCGCAGATGCCGATTTTCCTACATATTGGGAGTACATACCATCCACGCCCGAAAGCCCTCCTCCTTTGACAAAGTCATTGGACGCATTGTTGTATGAGCTGCCCAAGGATATAAAGACACGAAAGAATCTTTTCCAGCATACTTTACAATTCATTTCGGATTTCACCGGAGAAATCAGTGCACAGGTGTACCTGCCCTACCGACCGCCAACAATGGGGACAGGCCTTTCTAGTGCAACAGAGAAATCCTCTATTGAAGATGGGCTGCGACGGGAGATCAGAGCATTGAAAGGACTTGCATTGAATAGGTAATGATTTTCTTACCTTTTTGTCCCTACAAGTTTGTTTGAACATTTGTCTACAGACGATCCTTTATGCCCTCAATTCCAAGGTCCACAGGTCACCTCGTATAGAATTTCGTAGATGTAGATGGTTTTCATATTGTAACCAATGTAAGTAACCGTAGTGCGATTCCAAGCCAAGCTTTATCGAAAGTTGAGACTACAGGTTAAAAGTCTTCGAAATTCTACGTGGTCATGGATACCGAATCACTTAGTCTTTGAACGTTGGTATCGATTAGGGGTTAAATCACTTCGTTGTGGCTTTGCAGTTCCGAAGAGCCGCTGGTTCGATTCCAGCTACCGACATTTGATTTTTTATTTCGCGATACCACCATTGATTGATTGATTCATTCTCCTTGATTAATTCTATGAACATCACTTTTCTTGGCACAGCGTCTGCCCAGCCGTCAGCAACCAGAAATCATTCTGCTCTCATTCTACGTCTCTGTAAAGCTGTATGGCTATTCGATTGCGGGGAGGCAACCCAGCATCAGTTGCAAAAAAGCAACGTCAAGATGGGTAGAATCGAGAAAATCTTCATAACCCACACACACGGTTAATGAACTTCTCACTCGCTCCTCGGTCAAAAGCTGACCACGAACGGTCATCTTTGTCGCAGGAGATCATATTTTTGGTCTTCTACCGTTGATGGCTAGCCTGCTAAATGGTGCTGGTGGTACAGTGGATAGGACTGAAGATCCAAGATTACAAGTCGAGTTGGACAAAGTAGTATGCGTCTATTTCTCTGCTCACTCACTGTCTATCTACATGTTCAGAAAACACAGGTTCTCGAAATTTATGGTCCTTTAGGTACACGCGCCTACATTCGCAACGGCCTCACTTATACTCACACACTGTTGGGCGGAACGTATGTTGTCCATGAATTACGATCGCCTTCGGATCCTCAAACCAGGGATTTTACATCGCTGTCTCCTCAACCTTTAGAGTCACCTCATGGTCGTAATATTCAACAGGTAGAGGGTTCATGGATCGACATCTTCAAAGACGACGTCGTATCGGTATCTGCTGCCCCCATTCTTCACTCTGTGCCTTGTATTGGATATGTGGTCACCGAAGCACCTGTTCCCGGCAAAATCGATCCTTCGAAATATATCCCAGAGCTCAAGCGTACGAAAACACCAATGACGGTGATGCGCCAACTGCAACAGGGAGAAAGTGTTGAGCTTGCTGATGGCACAGTTCTCCAAGGGCCTCCAAGGAGAAAAGGACGCAAGGTTGTGATCTTAGGGGATACCTACGACCCCTCCCCAATCAGCCCTTTGGCGGAAGGTGCAGACTTGTTAATCCACGAAGCCACTAATGCCCATCTACCAGGCATTGATCCGAACACTAAGGATACAGACACCTTTGAGTATGTCGAGACTCGGACGAAATCAAGAGGCCATTCCACACCTCAAATGGCTGGGCTATTTGCGAAACATATCAATGCCAAACGTTTAATCCTCAACCATTTTTCGGCGCGATATCCTGGGGACGATTCGCCAGAATCCACTATAATACAGCAAGCTATCGCGAAGTTGGCCGCCTCAGAATATGGGCAAGAGGTCATTTGTGCAAAGGACCTAATGAGTTTGGATATACAGTTCAGTGAAAAATAGGGATACACATTACAACACATATTTTTAATCATCTGGAGGTTCTGAAAGTTCACTGCTGGCGTCAGTCGCTTCTCCTTCCTCTAGTTCTTCCCTGGATTTCTTCTTGTTTTTGTCCTTTGGTTCTTCCTCCACCTCCCCCATTTCAATGTCATCTTCCTTGGCAGCATGTCCATTCGTCACTTGATCTGGATCCAAGACAATTTTGTCGTCTTCTCCCTCCTCTCCCTCTTCTGAGGAAACAGAATTGATTGAGGTCAGGCTACTTTCAGCAGCAGACGCCACATCAAGGGTGTCCAGATACGGCGTCTCTGGCCGAGATTCAGGTATCAAGGTTGTCTCTCTTTCTTTCCCCATGAATCGCAAGGAACTCAAGTCAGCGATGATTCCGTCAAGGGCTGATTTATGTCCTTTAATGGTACGGTTCTGAGTCTCGTGTTCTGCACATATGGCAGCCATATCGTTCTCTAGAGCATGTATGGTCCTAGAAAAATACGAGTGATATAAGTATAGGCACATAACCATTTACGTGCGTTGTATACATACAATTCCAACTCTTCCCGGCTGGGGAGAGTGTTGACTTTTTCGGCAACAAGGTCATATTCTATTTTTCTACGTCGCAGCATCTGAGCATGCTCCAGGGCAGTCTTCAATTCTTCAATCTGGGAGATCAAAGTTTCATGTTCATTATCTTCATATGAGAATGAGCATGGGCACGCATAAGCGAGTTATCATTTACTCACCAAGTCTTCTCCGTTCCCGCTGGTATTCCTCCACCTGACGAGCCTCTGCCTCACATATCATAGCACTTTTTTTCATCAAAAGCTGGAAAGACGCCAGCTCCACTAGAAAGGCCTCTCTTGCATCTTCCATAGAACTGCTTCCATCAGGGGTAATGGACGGAACGACTGGGGAATGTGAGAGTGAGGTATAGCCATGAAATTTTTTAATCACGCGTCGTAACGGTCGTTCATCGTTCGTTATACGTGCAAATATTATCTGGTCTGAACACTCCATGAGCTTTAACGCGTATTCACCCAATAAAACTCACCTTCTTCTTCAACTGTGAGAGGAGCGATGGCTGGTTGCGTATTTGAGTTGTTAGAGGTAACCGCCATGTTGCTTTGATGCCAGCGTTTATGCTAAATCGGCGATAGAGGACGGTATTAGTAGAAGAACAAGAATAGGCGTCAGCCGCTTTCTTGATTGGGTAAGCGTGGCTTTGCAATTATAAAGATACAAGCCACGAACCCGTGCCTACGGCACAGCTCCGCTCCGCTTCGCCTGCCTACAGCACGGATTCGAGGCTTGTAAATATATAGATGTGCTATAGAATTCGAAGGTACATAAAAGCATGGTCTATGAAGGACTCCGTTTTCTTATCGAGAGATAGCTTAGCTGCCCACTGGCAAAGCCCTTTTTTTTTGTTTTTTTGCATCCTGGTGTGCATCAGGGTCGGTTTGGTTCTCCGATTTGCATCAGCACCATTAATGAGGGAAGTCAAAGAGGAATTTATAAGAGACGGTAGGGAGATGGTCCAGTTTTGTTTCACTTGCTGCAGCAAACGGCCAAGTACTTGAGTAACTTCATTATCATATGCATCGATATCATTACAATTAACGACCGTGTCTTGATTGCCCAGCAGATATTATCTTTCTCTTCGTTTCCTCCTCCAAATAAGCCCAGTGGGCTATCTCTTGTTGGAGCTTTAGATGAGCTGTATGTTGTGTTCCTTTCTGTAGACATACATGTTAGAGCGTTTTAAGTTGTTATCGGATGAATTAACGAACGCTTAATCCTTGGAGCAATATTCCATAGATGATCGATTGTGCCTTAGCCTTAGCTGGAGTATCGTTGGCCTGCGCTGATGTATGTCGTATGATTAATTTCGCCAATTCTTGTCGTAGCCGTAAGAGACTGCAGCAATGCTAATAAATGAAAAGGCACGGCGGAATAAAGCAAGAAAATCGTACTTAGAAAAGATCATATTTTCAGCTTCGTTATCTGTGAGATACACAAAGGAGTTGAAGAGCATCACATATTGTTCGCATATCTAAAACGATCATACAGTTAGACCGGCAGACCCAAAAATGAAGCACTCACGTTTGCAACCGTAGCATCTGTTGTTGTCGATGTACGACTGAAGTACCCAGAGCTAGCACCCTCCGCCAGTTTCTTCAGGCTTTCAATATGTTCTGTCATGCCTTTCTGAAAGACTGGCCACATTTTAAGAGTTAATCCAAATACATAGGACTCCGCAGGAGGGCAGTGACGTTTCTGAATCTCCGCGACAACGTCCTCAGCCAATCGAATCATGGCAAGAAGAGGAATGGGTGACGGCATAGGCTCCAATATCAATCGAACAAATTCCTGTTTTAACTGTCAAACATCATGTCAATACATAGGTTTGAAGTTGCTTACTTGACAATATTCCATGACGGGATCCATTACTTGTTTCCAAAGTCCATCAATGACGGCCATCTCTTCCTTGGATTTCGCTACAAATGAAACAAATCCTCCAAGACCTGGTGTGTTGCTAGACAAGGGTTGATGTGCGTCAAATTCAGAAGCAGAAGGTGATTGCAGGTCGGTAAGGGTCCCTCCGTCAGGCGATAAGATTGCCGCTGATGGAGGTACATAGGGGTTGTGTTCCGCAAGAGGGAGGGAAGTCTGAGTCGCGAAAAAGGTGGATACGAAAGTGTATTCGGCCGTCGCATTATCCATGAAAACCAGCAAAAGCGATCGTAACAGAGATTCCACATGTTCTTTCTGTTTATCAAGATCAGCCGGGTACAATGATCAATTGAATTATTCCAAACGTGTGATCTATCGTCTGCCATGTAGGCCAGTGTCACGCCTGGCCCGTCGATTTTTGCATGCTGTATCCGTTCAAGCGGGATATTCGCGTCGGACTGGATGCTGACAATAGATTCAAATTTCTCTGTTGTGCGGTTCTGCAGGGAAACCATAGGCAGTACTTTCAGTCCAATTCAGGAGTTCAGAATCTTCGTTCTACCTTGATTACGCCGAGACTGCGAGCGTACCGTCGAAACCCGGTTTCATAGTACACGCGCGCAGCACCAGTGTATGAACGCTGCAATTCATGAGCAACATTGGGCGCATGGCGTTGCAGGAAAGCATATAGCGGGCTATACTTCAGCAGCACTGAGGTCTGTATAACTTGCATATTGGTCGTTACACTTGCACGAATAGGTTGAAAAAGCGCAAAGAAAAATGCACGCAGTTTGGTCGCTGCCTTTAGGTGCGCATAAGTAGGCCAACATTATAAGGTAATAACTGGAGCCGAGAGGCTCACCACAATCCTCAATCCTTCTATGACTTCTGCAAGATCACGAGCGGCCTTGACTCGGGTGCGCGCTTTTGAAATGACCAAACGTCTCTCGAAGTCAGTAATAGCACCAATCCAGGGGTCTCCAACATTGGTATCGAGGATGATGGCAGCGAGAGGCGGGGAAATGGTAATGTCGGATATGAGGCTCGAGAGTGGTCTTTCAACTTTCTGCAATGAACTATGAGACACCAACTGGTATAACGAATGGTAGTTACCTTTCGGCTTTTCAGCCTGCCATCAATGTCTTTGCTTCTATCTTGCAGTTCGGATATCTGTCCAGCTACTGCGGCGAGATCTTTTTGAAATGTAGAGAGAAAAGATTCAAGGTTGTCCAGCAGAGTAACACTCGTCTTTCGAGCAGCACATCAAGGGATTGATGATTTGATACCACCAATAACGTACCTGAACCTGATCATGAAGCTCTACAAAGTCCTTTGCTCGCTCACGGTCTTTAAGAACTAAGTTTGTGTGCGTTTGACGGTGAGATAGTTCGAGAACATACAGAAATTCCCGACATGAGTATGCTCTGTGAGCTAAGGTTGAGACGGCGGAATAGATCTCCTTTAGTCGACGCTCACCAGTTCCCGAGTCAGAAGCCATTTCGAGATTAGAAAATGTAGTCTACTGGTTGTGTAAAAATGACATGAAATGTAATGAAGGACAGTACCAGTGATCACTGGTAGTAGTGTAACCACTTGCTTTGGCTTATTTAGCCCAAGGCAAATTTCATGAAAAAAGAATTCTTAACAAGCCACAAATTCACCAATTGTCTATAATGTATAATTCATGTAGGTACCCGGATTATAATGGTGTTGTTGTAATGTATGCTGTGGTAGTGGAATGTTCATACTGTGCCTATGGAGATTAAAAGTCTGCCTTGGCTGCTGCTGGACAGGTTCATCTTCAGAGTCTGCGCTCTCTTCGCCCAAGTCATGAAAATTCTCCCAATTGAATCCAAGAGGGTCAACGACAAGCTTTTTCAAGGTCTCTGGCAAGTCCGGATAGATATTTAGAGAAGCCTTGTACCATCGCCGACTGATCATCCAGGTCGCGGTACCTTGGGGAGGTAGACAAAATTCTTCTCTGGGAGGCCCGACCCGTCGTTCCCTTCTCCCAACCCCGCGTTTAGGCTTCGCGCTCATATCCACCTTTTCTTCTTCGTCAAGCGCACTAAAGAAGCGCAATAATCGTGTGCTCCGCCATGGATACCCTTGAGTACGTAATATTGTGGAGGGCTGCGAAGAAATAGAGTCTGTTTCGAGATCTGATTCTTCTGAAGACATGCATTCAAGCTGCAAGGCACCATCGAAGGTTACATGCTCAAAAAGCTGCAACTTCATGCGAGCATCTGCTCGATTGTTGAGTTTCTTTATACAGTCAAACGTTGATCAGAAAAAGTCCCTAGAGATACGCAAAATGAGGCAAATGATTGGACGTACATTCTTTCTACGGGATAGATGCCTTGCTTTTCGGGCTTTGTGGTCTTCGCGTTTTTTGGTATTCTCTGCAGCGAGGGCATCCCGCTGTGCCCGGAATTTCTGACGGAGAGTGACATAGCGTTGTTCGAAGGCTGACTCAACGCTCTTTTTAGTAAATTCCTTCTGAGGAACATGCTTGTACATGCGGCGCTTCTCCATGATGTCCTCCAGAACACGTGTCTTCATGCGAGCGTTGTGAACAGATTGTTTTGTGGTCTTATCCCAAACAAACCGTACAGGTTCAGTTGGATCAAGTGGATTACTCTCTATATGGCTGTCGGGAAGTCGCCTGTCTGACTCTATGTTCATCATGCGACAAACGTGACTGCGCATGGCGTGCTATAAGAGTAGGACGCGACGCTGAATATCTGAACTTCGTGCTAAAGAAAAAGGAAAAGCTCACTTGTATGGTGTAGCATCTAGTATCATGATGATTTGAACGCTTTCGAGGTCGACTTGTAGTTGAATCAGACAAACTTGAACTACTACTTCCATCGTCGCTTGATTGAATAGATTTTCGCCGCTTTTTCACTTTGGGACGTAATCCAGATGATGACGATGGTGATGAAGTTTCTAACGAGGTAAGCTGCGGTGAAGGATCTGGGGTGATGGATTGGTGAGGAGGCTCAACAGCCAATCGAGGAGACTCTTCCAAGCGAGCTGGAGGAGGATGCATTGGCTGCGGTATTGTTGGTCGCACGGCCTGGCCAATCTGGTATGGATTTTGATTGGGTAACGGACTGTTCGAAGAACCTTGAACGAAGATAGGCTGGTATGTAGAATGAGGAGAGATGGGAGAGGCTGGCTGGAAATGAGGATTAATCTGTTGCGCCATAGAATGTGGCATATTGAACTGAGGGTTGATCAAAGTATTCGTGGTTGGAGAGGTAGAAGCAGCTGGGGGATTGCTGGTGAGGACATTGACAGTCGAACGGAGAGATGTTATTTCATTGAACATGTCCTGCATGTTCTTTTCCATTTGAGCCTGCATATGAGTGACTTTGGCCTCCTGTTCTTGCTCCCATGCTAATCTTCGTTTTCGCTCTATTTCTTGTGAATTTTGAGTGGCAGCCACTATGCGGAAGAGTTCTGCGACTATGTGAGCTCCCTGTCGGGCACTTCAAACCACGGAAATTTAGCATAAGCATAGCTTGCATGCTCTGATAACGCTCACCGAGTAGAAGGTTGTGCTGGAGCTGGTGGTTCGGCGATGGCCATTTCAAGCTCGCTGACATGGGGAACATATTGCTGAGGCGGTTGTACTACAGGTTGAAAGGAAAGGTTGTTATTTGGAGGTGAATATCCTGCTACCGAAGTCCTTTGACGTATATGTGAGGCATATGGATTGAGAGCATCAGAGAGTTCGCTGCTCGGCATTGCAGACAGCGACGAGACCATCCAATGTGACATGTGTCTATCACAGGGTGGAACCAATCAACTCAAAATAGAACCTTGACCCTGATCATCTAAAGACGCGTCACCTTCGCATCTTATTACCTACCACAATGGACCCCGACATGGCAAGAATGATGATGCAGCAGGCTGGAGGCGGTATTCCGCGAGATTCATCAACGCCGGACAAGTGAATTGATTTGCGTATTTTACTATCTGGTTGGCTAATTATCGCTGCGCTATAGTGGCGAAGTAATCCATATATCTTCTCTTGCTCTCCTCAAAGTGATTTATTTCCTTCCAACTAATCTTTATTATGCTAAAGCGCGACATCCTCAGATGCTTAAACATGGGCGTGCGGGGGTGCCAATGGAGGTCATGGGCCTCATGCTTGGGGAATTTGTGGACGAATATACAGTTCAAGTGATCGATGTTTTCGCAATGCCACAATCAGGGACAACGGTCACAGTCGAATCTGTAGACCATGTCTTCCAAGCCAAAATGGTGGATATGTTGAAGCAAACGGGACGGTGCGTCCTCTTTACCCTCGTTGAGCATCTCGGCTAATTACATTTCTATCAGACCTGAAGCAGTGGTAGGCTGGTACCATTCACACCCTGGTTTTGGGTGCTGGCTCTCAAGCGTGGATATTAATACTCAACAAGTAATTTATTTTATCGCCCCTTTCTTTATCGGAGCTCTGATGTCTTTTATTCAGTCATTTGAACAGTTGGATGGTAGATCTGTTGCAGTAGTCATCGATCCTATCCAGTCTGTGAAGGGAAAAGTGGTCATTGATGCTTTCCGCCTCATCAACCCTCATGCTGTTATTTCTGGACGTGAACCCCGACAGACGACGTCCAATATTGGCCATATCAACAAACCTTCGATACAAGCGCTTATACATGGATTGAATCGACATTATTACTCAATTGCAGTCAACTATCGCAAGACTGAGCTTGAGCAGTCGATGTTGATGAACCTTCACAAAAGAAATTGGACGGAAGGCTTGAAATTGAGAGACTTCCATCTACACAAGACAGAGAACGAGAAAGCTATCAAGGTTAGTTATTTTTTCCATAACCGTTGATCCTAATTACATTTACCCCGCCGCAGTCGATGCTATCCCTTTCGGAGGCATATAATAAATCCGTGCAAGAAGAGTCGACACTCACCGCTGACCAGTTGAAGACACGCCATGTGGGAAAGCAAGACCCCAAAAGACATCTTGAAGTAGCCGTAGAAACGGCAATGGGCAACCAAGTCGTTCAGAACCTTGGGACGATGCTTCTTGCAGAACTTTAATAGATGGCCCTTACCATTCTTGCAACCTCGTGTTTAAGCATCCTGTTATACTTTTCATACATAATCGATTATATTTGGACAGTGCTGTGTATAATGCATCCACTGTTCTCAAAGGAACCGGAGATACTATGTGGTGTTCTGACTTCTAACTTCAACTACATAGTACGACAGATGAACGTTACGTTATTGATTCAGCTAATTTAGAGTAGGTTTACTTTTCATCCTTGAGGGTTGTGAATCACGCTACTTTCTCACTAAAGGGCATGTCAGGTTTCGTAATGTATCTCTGGGATTCCATGAATACTTGATTCTGCCAATGGCTGGACTTCAGAAATGGGTCTAGAATTTGTTCGCAATTGCCACCGTATGCATATATAAAAAGTGACCAAAAAGTCCATGCAAGGGCCTGAATATCGTTAGGTGAAATATGGAACAGTAATAGAGAATGATATTACATAGATATTAACGACGCCTCAATTTGCTCATCCTGTCGGCGGAGGTAAGTATACTAAGGTGGGGTATGATACCCATCATTTTTGCTCTGCGGATGGTCTTGCCTAACAAACGTTGATTCTTAGCAGTCAAGTACGTGTGGGCACGGCCCTGTATTTTTCCCATCTCGGAAAGGTATTCGGAAAGGACGAGGGGGTTGGTGGTGAAATCGCGGGGATCTAGGTCGAGCTGGTAAAAAGGGTCACGATAGCGACAGGTGGATGAGGGTAGAGCGACATTGGATTTTTTTGGCCGCCTTGATTCGTAAGTACGCGTTTGGTAAGTGAGATCGGCAGGATTTATGACCTGGTTCGGCAGAGATAAATTGTATAGAAATAATCAAGGGAAGCGATGACATACGCGATTTGCTTTGAAAGAGATCCATCCTGCAGCAGATAAATAAACTTGAAAAGTGGACAGTACAGATACACACTCTGATCACCATGGTTTATTCCAGGTATGATTGGGGACGCTGAAACGTGGTGGAGCATGTATGCTAAGTCACTCATCGTCTCGACGTGTGCGGTAATATTTTGTACATCCTCTTGCCTTGGAGGTAATGTTGAGAAGGCGAGGGGGCGTGGAAGAACTGATTGGACACGACGGCGAACGCACGCCAACATGGTCATATTGGAGAGCAAGGAAGGGTGACGCATCACGACGCCAATACTCTGTGACGCCGTCACGAGCGCCGCCAAGGCTTGATTTAAGAATCAAGCTTAAAAGTTGTCCTCTTGGAGACTGTGTATTGGATGTTGGATTTTCACAAGGATAGCGATATCATTTCAAAGAGGGTTCAAAGAATGATCTTTTTAAATAAATTGAGTGATAAAAGGGTCCAGAAATTGTGTTGCCTTTCAGTGTCATGTCCTCTTGACCCTCACCACCATCCTCAAAGCAGTCAGTAACGACCGTCCTGGCGAGCTCAGGTCTTTCCTAGTCGCATCTTATGTCAGACAACAGTCAATACCACAGACGCCAACCTCCCAGTCCCCTCATCTTCTCCCCAGACGCTATTCTGTCACCAGTTCCTCTTCATGCCCAGCAACCTATCGCCATCAACCATGGATCAGGTTCAAATACTGTCTCAATGCCCTTTGTTAGGCGACATGTAACTCGACGTCTCAAGGCTGCAAAGGCAGAATGTGATAAGGAACTCCTGCGCGTCACTAACAACATCACCGCCTTTTTCGAGGAACGTTTACGGGAGGGCGACCACGAAACTGAGCGAGATCGTCGTGAAAGAGACTACGACTCTCAACCAGGCGATCTCGAGCCCCTCAGAGATGCTTTTGTCTATCATCCATCAGAATTTGGCTCTATACACCACCCAGATGAATATGGCTCAGACGGTGGTTACGATGCGGAACCAGAGTATGGTCGTCATAGTCGTCAACGTATGTATCTACACAATTCGTCTCCTCCCCTTCTCACCCACTCCAATTCCTCTTCTGCCTTCGGTGATGCAGAGTCTGCCCAGATGAGTCCTGCATCATTACGCCGCCAGGGCACGGCTCCATGGGATAGACCTCTCAGC
>Ga0193742_1000267_pt1 | contig 37611 bp, 37 predicted proteins | sample L2c1metaG_FD_165511 | JGI IMG/M metagenome (GOLD analysis project Ga0193742, IMG submission 165511) | Soil microbial communities from a riparian zone of the East river system, Colorado, United States - L2c1 | ecosystem: Environmental > Terrestrial > Soil > Riparian zone | place: USA: East River... | reverse complement strand
TCGCCGCGCCGGAGAGGCACTGCCCGAGCACGCCGTAGCCGTTTGCGTTGGGATGCCACGACTCCTGGCACGTCTGGAAGTACGTGACGCAGCTGTTCGCGATCCGCTGGATGGCGATCTTGTCGTAGCCCGACAGGCTGGTGACGAACGTGCCGCTCGGGCCGTCCATCAACCGGATCGGCGTGGCGAGCGCGTTGTCGGGGCTGCCGTCCTGCTCGCACAGCCGCGCGCCGTTGAACGCACCCTGGACGTTCAGATACACGAGGTCCGCACTCGGGAACTCGGCCGACAGCGTCGTGTGCGTCGTGCGGACGAGGTTGCCGAGGCCCTGCGAGAACAGGTGGCCGGCGGCGAGACTGGCGCGGTGTGTCGGGCATCCGGCGGCGTACCGCTCCGCGCCGAGCGCGCGGAACTTGTCGCGGTCGTCGGCGCGGCTGTCCTCCTCGTGGTACCGCTGGGCGTAGTCCGTCGGCAGCGGGTTCGTGTAGTCCTGGAACACGATGCGGTGCTGGCCGTCGGCGTCGACCTGGTCCAGCGTCGTGAGGAGCTGGCGCAGCGCGTCCGTGGTCTCGGCGGTCGCCGCGGCCAGCTCGGCGTCGGTGGCCAGGTCCGAGATGTTGCACGGTTCCTGCGGCACGTCGCCGCCGAGGTAGGCCCAGAACTCCCACCAGCCGGTCCACGCGTCGGCGATGAACCTGTTGGCGCACACGGAAGCCGCGTCGCCGAAGGTGAACGAGCTGTTGTTCGAGCCGAGCCCGACGAGCACGAGGTCGATGTCGTGGGTCTGCGCGACGCCACGCACCTGGTCGAGCTGGGACGCGACGGTTCGGCCCTTCTCGCGACTCGCGGACGCGTTCGCGATGTCGTGCGGCTGGCCGCCGGAGCACGCGAGGTTGAAGCGGTCCTGGATGCCCGGCAGCGTGGCCCGGAACAGCGACGCGTTCGGCGACCGGTGACAGAAGTAGGCGTTGTCGTTGGCCGCCGACCAGCCGGGGAAGCCTTGGGAGACACCGTTGACGTCGGTCACGGGCGAGTAGCCGCCACCGCCCTCGCCGGAGATGAAACTGTCCCCGAGCGCGACGGCGGCGGTGGGCAGGACGGCGGGTTGGGCGGCGGGCTGGGCCGCGACAGCGGGCAGCACCACCGCGGCGGTGACGGTGATGGCGACGCCGGCCGCCACCAGTGAACGTCGGAGCAGGGACATCAAGGCCTCCCGATCGGCCATGAACATGAATAACTTTCACCCATTCGACCACCCTGCAACGACCCCGTCAAGATCGCCGTTGCATTCGCGCAGCCGTTCGAGCACGACGGGTGACGGCTGCGGCCATTCGGCGGGCACCGGTGGGCATTGGGATGACAACGCGTGACTTCTCGCTGGCGGAACGTGCACGGTGGATTTCATGACCCAACCCCGGGTCGACGACCTGATCCGCCGACTGCTCGTCCAGTGCCCGCCGGAGCGGGCCGCGGACGTGGCGCTCATCGCGGCCATGCACCATTCCGGCGTGGTGCTCACCGGCCCGAAGCCCCGCGCGATGGTCCGACACCTACGCCGCATCGGCTTCCCCGGGCCGATCCTCTGCGACGCCGGCCGCTACACCGGCAGACACCGTCTCCGGGCCGGCGCCGGCCTGCGCGCCGCGTGGACCGCGGAACAGCACGATCTCGGCCTCGTCGCGCTGACCGACTCCGGCTACCTCACCGCGGGTGACTGGCCGGGGCTGCGCAAACTGCTCGACGACGCCGCGCGCCAGCCGCCGCCGCTGCTCGTCACGCTGCCGCTGGCCGCGAACTGGTTCGCGGTGCCGGCGTGGGTCGACCGGCTGATCGCCGTCCTCGGCGAGGCCCGGTTACCGGTCGCGGCGGTCATCGTCGGCGACACGTTCGCCACCCGCCGCGTGACCCGCGGGTTCGTCCGGCTGCTCACCGCCGCGGTGCCGATCGTGTTGCTGCAGACGGACGTCGGCGCGCTAGGCGCGGTCTGCCACGGCGCGCACGCGGCCGCCATCGGCACCATGTCGGGCCTGTTCGTGCCGGCGCTGCTCGGCCACCACCGGCCCGCCGTCCTCGCACGGATCGTCGAGCGCACCCCGGACCTCGCCCAACTGTGGCCGTGCCGGTGCGTCGAGTGCGCGGGCGCCGTGCCGACCGACCTCTCCCCCGACGGGATCTACCGGCACTCGCTGCGTGCGCAGCTCACGATCGGCGACCAGCTGACCGCCCCCCGGCACGACCTCACGGCCATGACCACCTCGTGGCGCGAGCACTGTAGCCATGCGCTCGCCGTCCACGAGGAGGTCGCCGAGGTGATGCCGGCCTGGCCGGCGCCCGCCGCGCTGCGGTGGTGGCACGAGGTCGAACCGCCGCCGGTCGCGGTCGCCGTCCCGCACCAGAACCTCGACGAGGACGCCGCCCGGATGCCGGACCGGCTCAACCGCCGCACGTCGTAACCGCAGCACATGGCACGATCGGTGACACCATGACTCTCACCGACGTGGTGCCGGCCGACCCGGACCCGGACACCCTCTTCGACGCGTTCAGCACCTGGGCGGAGGGGCAGGGCTTCTCGCTCTACCCCGCGCAGCAGGAGGCGATGATCGAGATCGTCTCCGGGGCCAACGTCATCCTGTCCACGCCGACCGGCTCCGGCAAGAGCATGGTCGCCACCGGCGCGCACTTCACCGCCATGGCCGCGGGCCAGCGCAGTTTCTACACCGCGCCGATCAAGGCGCTCGTGTCCGAGAAGTTCTTCGCGCTGTGCGACATCTTCGGCGCGGAGAGCGTCGGCATGATCACCGGCGACTCGGCCGTCAACGCGGCGGCGCCGATCATCTGCTGCACCGCCGAGATCCTCGCCAACATCGCGCTGCGCGAGGGCGCCGCGGCCGACGTCGGCCAGGTCGTGATGGACGAGTTCCACTTCTACGCGGAGCCCGACCGCGGCTGGGCGTGGCAGGTGCCGTTGCTGGAGCTGACCAACGCGCAGTTCCTCCTGATGTCCGCCACGCTCGGCGACGTCACCCGCTTCCAGGAGGACCTCACCCGCCGCACGGGGCGGCCGACCGCGGTGGTCACCTCCGCGGAACGTCCGGTGCCGCTGTTCTACTCGTTCCGCCTCACCCCGCTGCACGAGACGCTCGAGGAGCTCCTGGCCACCAACCAGGCGCCGATCTACGTCGTCCACTTCACGCAGCTCGCCGCGCTCGAGCGGGCGCAGGCGCTGATGAGCGTCAACGTGTGCAGCCGCGCGGAGAAGGACAAGATCGCCGAGCTGATCGGCAACTTCCGGTTCACCGCAGGGTTCGGCAAGACCCTGTCGCGCCTTGTGCGGCACGGCATCGGCGTGCACCACGCCGGCATGCTGCCCAAGTACCGCAGGCTCGTCGAACGCCTCGCGCAGGCCGGGCTCATGAAGATCGTGTGCGGCACGGACACGCTCGGCGTCGGCATCAACGTGCCGATCCGCACGGTCGTGTTCACCGGACTGTCCAAATACGACGGTCAGCGGGTGCGGCTGCTCAAGGCGCGCGAGTTCCACCAGATCGCGGGCCGCGCCGGGCGCGCTGGCTACGACACGGTCGGCAACGTCATCGTGCAGGCGCCCGAGCACGTCGTCGAGAACGAGAAGGCGCTCGCCAAGGCGGGCGACGACCCGAAGAAGCGCCGCAAGGTCGTGAAGAAGAAGCCGCCGGAGGGCTCGATCGGCTGGGGCGAGCCGACGTTCCAGCGGCTCGTCGAGGCCGAGCCGGAGCCGCTGACGTCGAGCTTCACGGTCAGCCATACGTTGCTGCTCAACGTGATCGGCCGTCCCGGCGACGCGTTCACCGCGATGCGCAAGCTACTGGAGGACAACCACGAGGAGCGACCCGCGCAGCGCAGGCACATCCGCCGCGCGATCGCCATCTACCGCGCACTGCTCGCGGCCGGCGTCGTGGAGCGACTGTCCGAACCGGACGAGCAGGGCCGCTCGGTGCGCCTGACGGTCGACCTCCAGATGGACTTCGCGCTCAACCAGCCGCTGTCCCCGTTCGCGCTCGCGGCGATCGGCCTGCTGGACCGCGAGGACCCGAACTACCCGCTCGACGTCCTCTCGGTCATCGAGTCCACTTTGGAGGATCCACGCCAGGTTCTCTCCGCGCAGCAGCACAAGGCGCGCGGCGAGGCCGTCCAGTTGATGAAGGCCGACGGCATCGAGTACGAGGAGCGGATGGCGCTGCTCGAAGACGTCACGCATCCGAAACCCTTGGCGGAGCTGCTGAACGCGGCGTTCGAGACCTACCGGCAGGGGCACCCATGGGTGTCGGACTACCACCTGGCGCCCAAGTCGGTCGCCCGCGACATGTTCGAGCGCGCGATGACGTTCGTCGAGTACGTCAGTTTCTACCAGCTCGCGCGCAGTGAGGGCATGGTGCTGCGCTACCTCGCGGACGCGTACAAGGCGCTGCGGCAGACAGTGCCGGAGGAGGCCAAGACCGAGGAGCTCGGTGACCTGACGGAGTGGCTCGGCGAGCTGGTCCGGCAGGTGGACTCCAGCCTGCTCGACGAGTGGGAGCAGCTGACGAACCCGAGCGACGAGGCCGCGGCGGCGGACGCGGACGAGCGGGTGCCGGCCGTCACGACCAACGTGCGCGCGTTCCGGGTGCTGGTGCGCAACGCGTTGTTCCAGCGGGTGCAGCTCGCGGCGCGGCGCCGCTACCACGACCTCGGCGCGCTGGACGCCGACGCGGGCTGGGACGCCGACGCGTGGGCCGACGCGCTGGAGGAGTACTACGACGAGCACGACGAGATCCGCCTCGGCCCGGACGCGCGCGGCCCCAAGTTCCTGATCATCTCCGAACAGGAGGACCGCTGGCAGGCGCGCCAGATCTTCGACGACCCGGCGGGCGACCGCGACTGGGGCTTCACGGCGGACATCGACCTGGCGGAGTCCGACGAGATCGGCGCGGCGGCGGTGCGCGTCACGGCGGCCGGGCAGCTGTAGTCAGTCCACTGTGGACGCCGCGAGCAGGTGTCGCACCTCCCGCTCCGGCACCTGCGTGAAATCCTCGAACCACTCGCCGACCGAGGAGAACCGGAGCGGCGTCACCGGGCACACGACCTCGTCGGCGAGCGGGGAAAGCGCGGCCAGCGACTCGGCCGGGGCCACCGGCACGGCCAGCACGATCCGACCAGCGCCGAGGCCGCGCAGCACCCGCAGCGCGGCGACCACCGTGGCGCCCGTGGCGATCCCGTCGTCCACGACGATCACCGTGCGGCCCCGCAGGCTCGGCCGCGGCCCGCCGGGACGCAGGCTCACCGCCCGCCGCCGGATCTCCGCGCGCTCCCGCTCGACCTGCTCGCGCAGGTCCGGCCACGACAGTCCCAGATCCCGCAGCACCATGTCGTTCCGCACCGTGACGCCGTCCTCGCCGACCGCCCCGACCGCGAGCTCCGCGCGGTCCGGGGCGCCGATCTTGCGCACCAGTACGATGTCCAGCTCGGCGCCGAGCGCCTCGGCGATCTCCGCGGCCACCGGCACCCCACCGCGCGGCAGCCCCACGACGACCGGCCGCGAGTCGCGCAGGTGGGTCAGCCGGGCGGCCAGCACGCGGCCCGCGTCGGCGCGATCTCGGAAGCGCATGACGTCACCTCGACCACCATCCTCGTCCGTTTTGGCCGTTCGCGACAGTCGCAGGGGCACCTTGCCGCAGCCGAACCGGGTCGCGTAGTATCGAACAGGTGAGCGATAGAGGGGACTACGCCTGCGATTTTCCCGGCTGCAGACACGCGGACCGGGCCGACCACGACCACGTCAAGACGCCACCACCGGAGGGACGGGAGGCCAACCTGGGCCCGTGCGACCGGCGCCGCCACGCGCGCCGCTCGACCCGCGCTCCTTCGGGACAGTGAACGTCATGGTCAGGGCGCGGTCAGCGATGTCCTGACGGCGCGGGCCGGCTGGAATCCAGGTGTGATACCCAAGTGCGGCAAGGGATTCCCGTTGACGCGATACATCACGCGCTGCCCGATAAACGCACGCCGGCCATGCAGCCAACGGTGATTGTCGAGAACGTAGCCCTGACCAGCATTTAGTCTGAACATGGTGGCGTGCCGATCTATCGCGACGCGAAGAACCGGTAGCCAGCGGGTCGTTTCGGGCGAAAACTGGGCGAGGTCGTCCAGCCGCAGACGAATCGTGATCCGACCGCCTGAGTTCGAAAAAACCGAACCGAGACACCCGGCAGCGCCACCGAATAGCACAGACCGCGGAGCACTCAAAGCCTTCGCGGCTTGGGGATGAGATTCGACAAGGTCGTCATAGACCGCTTTTCCATCGATAACGACGCATTCCCCGCCGCTGCTCGCAGGCTGTCCACACGCCATCATCAGCAGTGCGGGTGGATGAGCAATTCCCGACCGGTCGGTGTGCGGGTTGAGTGCGCATGCACTGAACCCGGCAAACCCACTACGCACTTGCCCGCCAACGTCGGCAATTGTGGTGAGCCCGGCCGCGTCGCCGTCTCGGTGCGGCACGATCGCAGCGATCGAGTAGGCGAGTCGGAGCAGGTCATCCGAGTTGGTCACGCCGTCGAGCAGGCCAAAGCCATGCTCTGCCAGCGCCGCGACAAGACCGGTCACCGTCTCACCGTCCTGGCTGTTCACGCGGTACCGCGTCCACACCTCCATGACCAAAGAAAAAGCCAGGTCAGCGGCTGTGTCCAGTGACAGACTGTCAACCCGCCACACGGACATAGTCGTTGCTGGATGCGCTACGTTGCTCAAGGAGCACGACAGACCGGAGAGCAGGAGGGCACCGGGTGGACCACGACACGTACCGGCCGCAGACGTTCTCGATCTCGATCAAGGGGGTCGTGGTGCGGGACGGCAAGGTGCTCCTGCTGCGCAACGAGCGCGACGAATGGGAACTGCCGGGCGGCCGGATCGAAGTAGGCGAAACCCCCGAGGAATGCGTCGCCAGAGAGATTTTCGAAGAAACGCAATGGAAAGTCGAGACCGGCTCAGTCCTCGACACCTGGATGTACTACATCAACGTCGCCGAAAAGCACGTGTTCATCGCGACCTACGGGTGTTACCCGATCGGCAACACTCAGCCGGTACTTTCCCATGAACACAAAGAAATCGGCTTGTTCAGCGAAAATGAGGTACCGTCGCTGATTATGCCGGACGGCTACAAACGCTCAATTGCGACCTGGTACGCAAGGCTGCGCGGCAGCGCCGCGGAATTGACCGGGTAACGACGATGGCCGGCAAGCGTTGCGATGCATGCGGAGCCGGGCTAAGCAAATTCGCGACCGAACAAATCTGCCCCACATGTCACGCCCTCGCCAATCTCGCAGCGCCGCCCGTCCCGACCCGCTGCCGCGGGCCAGCGGTGTGGATGTGGTCGACCGGAGCGGCCGCCGCCGCGCTCGCCAGCCGTGACCTGGCAACGATCCTGCGGACCTACCGCCGCCTCAACCGGTTCAGTCAGCAGCAACTCGCGGATCTCCTGGGCTACGACAAGACGTACGTGTCCATGATCGAAACGGGGCGCCGCCCGATCAACGACATCGGTACCCGCCGCCATATCGCGCGCATGCTGAGCCTCCCCACGCACGTGTTCGGGGTGACCGACGGAGGTGACGCGGATTTTGTCGCCATGGTCCAGTTCGGTGATTCAACGATCCGCCTGGCCGAGATCGCCCGGCAGGCCGGCCGTGCCGTAGATGCGGTGAACGAGCTGTGGCCGCTGATCGCCCGGTTGGAAGCACGTGCCGCGGAGGGACACATCGAGCGAGAAACCCTTGTCCTGCTGGGACAAGCGCGGGTAGCACTGGGGGTATCGCTGGGCACCGTGCTTCCGGAGGAACGCTTGGCAGCCGCCGCTCGGTGGACCGGCAGGGCACTGAACATCGCGGAACGCCTCGAAGATCCGTTCTTCCTTGCGCACACACTACGGATGCACGGCAACGAACTACGCAAGGCGAACCGAATACCCGCAGCCATCAAACGTCTCAACCGCGCGGTTGACCTGTCCACCGACCGTGAAGGACAGGGAACCGCGCTTGCGTTCCTCGCTCGCGCCGCTGGAGAGCACGGCGAACGAGACATGTTCGACAGAGCCATAGAACGCTTCCGTGACCTACTCGACGACGGACCGGCACGGGGGATGCTGTTCAACCCCTTCACGATCCATTTGCGTGGACTCGTCTCGACCGGCCGCGCCGCTGAGGCCGTCCAGCTCATGCAGACCAGCCACGCTGACGCAACACCAGCCGCCCCGCAGTGGCACATCATCGAACGAGTCACCGCCGGACAGGTCCACCTTGCGGCCGGCGACCGCGACGGTGCCGGCGAGGCCCTAACTACAGCACTGACCGCTGCCGAAGCTCGTCGGCTGCCGCACCAGATTCAGCGCACCATCCGCGCGGCGCGCAGTAGCGACTTGACCGAGATCACCACCGAGTGTCAAGCCGCACTGCTGCGGCTGAACACACTCCTCGCTCCCGCGTCGGAGCAGTGAAGCGCCGCTCGCGCGGGACGGTCGGCAAATGCCATGAAGGACCCCTTCATGTCACTCAACGACATGAAGGGGTCCTTCATGGCATCGCCGACCGCACCGGGTGCCGGCTCACCACGAGGTCGAACACGTTGTCCGCGAAGGGAAGCGGTGGCTCGCCCCGGTCCGCGACGACGGTCGCGCCGCGCGGCGCGAGCAGGTCACGGGCCCTGGCAAGGTTCGGCGGCCACGACTCGGTGGCGACGGTCAACGGCGCGAGCCGAGGAACGCCGGCAAGCACCTCGCCGCCGCCGGTCTGGAGGTCGAGCGCCACCGACGCCCGCGCCATCCGCTCCCCCATCAGCTTCTGGTAGCCCCACGCCGGGCGCTCCTCGGTGGCCCGCCCGTCCAGCCACGAGAAGTCCCAGCCGTCCACCGGGACGGCGTCCGCCTCGGCGACCAGCTCGTCGACCGCATCAGCCCTCGCTGAGCCAGGTCTCGACCAGGTGCGCCTCGATGGAGTCCGGGCGGCGGTCGCCGAGCGCGCGGACCTCGGCGCGGGTGAACCAGCGTGCCTCGATGAGCTCGTACTCGTCGACGGTGAACCGGTCGGACACCGCGACCGCACGGAAGCCGATCATCATCCCGGACGGGAACGGCCACGCCTGCGACGCCTGGTAGCGCACGTGGGTCACCCTCACCCCGGCCTCCTCGACCAGCTCGCGGCGGACGGCGTCCTCCAGGCTCTCGCCGATCTCGACGAACCCCGCGAGCGTCGAGTAGGCGCCCTCGGCCGCGCCGCGGTGGCGCGCGAGCAGGCAGCGTCGCCGGTCCGGGGCCTCGACCAGCATGATCACCGCAGGTTCGATGCGCGGGAACCACAGCTTGCCGCAGCCGGGGCACTTGCGGACGTGCCCGGCGTTCGTGACACCGGTCGCGGTCCCGCACGCGCCGCAGAACCGCTGGTTGCGGGCCCAGTGGAGCATCCCGCGGGCGTAGGCGAGGGTGGCGGAGCGCTCGCGGTCGAGGGATCGGAACAGCGTGCGGATGTCGGCGGCCGCGTCCGCCCGTGCGAGCCGCAGCGCGTCCACATCGGACAGGTCGGACAGGTCGATGGCGAACACTCCCACGTCGCCGTCGAGGCCCAGGAACACCAGGTCGCGGTCGGCCGCGGCCACCTCGGCCGGAACGTCCCCGGCCACCAGGCAGCGGTCGCGCCAGAAGGCGAGCACGCGGGCGTCCGCGCGGAGCCCGTCGAGCCACCGGTCGTCGGCGCGGCGGGCGCCGGCCCGGTCGAGTGACAGGCCGTTGTACGGCAGAGTGACGTTCGTCGGCACGCGTGCCACCCTAGGACGCATGGCCACCGAAGACGCGAGCTGTGCGGTAGCGCACGGCGCCGCCCCCACCCCGGCCGAGACGCGCACGCTGGTCGCGGTGTTCGCGTCACCGGTCGCGGACCTGCTGTTGCGGTACGGCCGCGACCTCGGCTACCGGACGGTACTGGTCGAGCCGGAACGCGCGCGGGTGCCGGACGCCGAGGCCGCGACCGTGCTCACCCACTTCCCCGACGACCTCGACGGCGACACCGACATCGTCGCGACGGACCACCACCGGGTCGAGCTCGGCCCGCTGCTGGCGGCGGCACTGAAGCTGCCGGCGCGGTGGATCGGCGTGCTGGGCAACCCGCGGCACCCGGGCCCGCACGTCACGGCGCTGACGGACCTGGGGGTGTCGGCGGCGGACATCGCGCGGGTCCACCGGCCGATCGGGCTGAACATCGGCTCCCGCACACCGCCGGAGATCGCGATCGCCACCCTCGCGGGCCTGATCGCCGACCGCAACGGCAAACCAGGCGGCTTCACCTTCTGAAACCCCGGCTGTTGCCGACCTCGCTCAGCGCGGGTAACTTACTAAGCGCTTGCTTAGCTCACCGACTCAGCGTGAAGGAGAACCCGTGGCCCAGTCCCGTGTCGCGATCGTCACCGGTGCCGCCCGTGGCATTGGCGCCGCGGTCGCCAAGCGCCTCGCCAACGACGGTTTCGCCGTCGGGGTGCTCGACCTCACCGAGGACAACTGCAAGGACACCGTCGCGGCGATCACCGAGGCCGGCGGCACCGCGCTGGCCGTCGGGGCGGACGTGTCGAACGCCGAGCAGGTCGCGGCCGCGGTCAACAAGGTGGCCGACACGCTCGGCGCGCCGACGGTCCTCGTCAACAACGCCGGCATCCTGCGCGACAACCTGATCTTCAAGATGTCCGAGGACGACTGGGACCTGGTGCTCGGCGTCCACCTGCGCGGCGCGTTCCTCATGAGCCGCGAGGTGCAGAAGCACCAGACGGCCGAGAACTGGGGCCGCATCGTCAACCTGTCGAGCACGTCCGCGCTCGGCAACCGCGGTCAGGTCAACTACTCGGCCGCGAAGGCCGGCATGCAGGGCTTCACGAAGACCCTCGCCATCGAGCTCGGCAAGTTCGGGATCACGGCCAACGCGATCGCGCCCGGGTTCATCGAGACCGAGATGACCGCGGCGACCGCGGCGCGGGTCGGGGTGGACTTCGAGCAGTTCAAGCAGGGTGCCGCCGCCGCGATCCCCGTGCAGCGCGTCGGCCAGCCGGAGGACATCGCCGCGGTGGCCTCGTTCCTCGTCAGCGACGAGGCCGGGTTCGTGTCCGGCCAGGTGATCTACGTGGCCGGCGGGCCACAGGACTGAGGCGCACGATGCGGATCTTCGCCAACCTCGACGAGTTCGGCGCGGCCAAGGGCGAGCAGCTCGGCCACGGCGACTGGCACACGGTCACCCAGGAGCAGATCAACCAGTTCGCCGAGGCCACCGGCGACCACCAGTGGATCCACGTGGACACCGAGAAGGCGAAGGCCGGCCCGTTCGGCTCGACCATCGCCCACGGCTACCTCACGCTGTCGCTCATTCCCTTCCTCGGCAAGGCGATCTACCGCGTCGACAACGTGACGATGGGCATCAACTACGGCCTCGGCAAGGTCCGGTTCCCGTCCGTGGTGCCGGCCGGCGCCCGCGTCCGCGCCGGCACCGAGCTGGTCGACCTCACCGACCGGGCGCAGGGCAAGCAGGCGACGCTGCGGTGGACCGTCGAGATCGAGGGCAACGACAAACCAGCCTGTGTCGCGGAGACGATCGTGGTGTACGTGCCGTGAACCAGGACGAGCTGCGGGACCGAACCAGAGCCTTCCTCGACGAGCACGACCCGAGCGCCACCGACCGCCTCGAGTTCCTCCGCGCGCGGTTCGACGCCGGGCTCGCGTGGGTGCACTTCCCGACCGGCCTCGGCGGCCTGGACCTGCCCCGCGCCGACCAGTCCGTCGTGGACGCCGAGCTGGAGAAGGCGGGCGCGCCGGACAACGACCCGCGCCGCATCGGCATCGGGCTCGGCATGGCCGCGCCGACCATCCTCGCGTTCGGCACCGACGAGCAGAAGCAGCGCTACCTCCGTCCACTGTGGACCGGCGAGGAGGTGTGGTGCCAGCTGTTCTCCGAGCCGGGCGCCGGCTCCGACCTCGCCGCCGCGGGCACCCGCGCGGTGCGCGAAGCAGACGACTGGTTCCTCACCGGCCAGAAGGTGTGGACCTCCAGCGCGCACACCGCCCGGTTCGCGATCCTGTTGGCCCGCCACGACCCGGACCTGCCCAAGCACGCCGGCCTCACCTACTTCATTCTCGACATGACCGACCCGGGCGTGGAGGTCCGGCCGCTGCGCCAGATCACCGGCGAGGCGGAGTTCAACGAGGTCTTCCTGACCAGCGCCCGCATCCCCGACTCGGACCGGCTCGGCGCGGTCGGCGAGGGTTGGAAAGTCGCGCAGACCACGCTCATGAACGAGCGCGTCGCGATCGGCAGCCGTCCGGCGCCGCGCGACGGCGGGATGTCCGGCGTGGTCGCGCAGACCTGGCGGGACCACCCGGAGAACCACACGCCCGAGACGCACGACCGGCTGCTGGACCTGTGGACGCAGGCGGAGGCGTTGCGGCTGGCCGGGATCCGGCTGCGCCAGCAGCTCGCGGTCGGCTCGCCCGGCCCGGAGGGCTCCGCGATGAAGCTCGCGTTCGCGCGGCTCGCGCAGCAGCTGTCCGGTCTCGAGGTGGAGCTGCTCGGCGAGGACGGGCTGCGCTACGACGACTGGACGCTGCGCCGGCCGGACATGGTCGACTTCACCGGCCGGGAGCCGGGCTACCGCTACCTGCGCGCGAAGGGCAACTCGATCGAGGGCGGCACCTCGGAGGTGCTGCGCAACATCATCGCCGAGCGCGTGCTCGGGCTGCCGACCGAACCTCGCACCGACACCAAGGTCGCCTGGAAGGACCTGCCAAAATGACACGGCGGCAACCAAACCGAGCCGGGCGCGCGGGTCGCGCATGGTCGCCAGCACAGAAGGACCTGCCGCGATGAACCTGCTGTACACGGACATCGAGGACCAGCTCCGCGCCAGCGTCAAGGATCTGCTGACCGACCGCGCGACGCCGGCGTCGATCCTGGCCCGCTGCGAGACCGACGAGCCGTACGACCTCGCGCTGTGGCGTGAGCTGACCGGGCTCGGCGCGGCGTCGCTGCACGTGCCGGAGGAACTCGGCGGGCAGGGCGCGTCGGTCCGCGAAACCGCTGTGGTGATGGAAGAACTGGGCCGGTTCGTCGCACCGGTGCCGTTTCTCGGCAGCGCCGTGCTCGCCACCACCGCGCTGCTCGGCTGCAAGGCCGGCACGGAGGTGCGGGAGCTGCTCGACGCGCTCGGCGCCGGCGACAAGGTCGGCGCGCTCGCCGTCTCCCTCGCCACCGCGCCCGGCGCCGGTTTCCCGGCCGCGGTCCGCGCGGACGGCGACGGGCTGCACGGCTCCGTCCGGTCGGTCGCGGACGGCCTCGTCGCGGACGTCCTCCTCGTGCCCGCCACGGGGCCCGACGGGCCGCAGCTGCACGCGGTTCCCGTTGCCCAGCAAGGTGTCACGGTCACGCCGGTGGTCTCGCTCGACCTGACCCGCCCGGTCGTCGACGTGACGTTCGACGGCGCGACCGGCGCCCTGGTCGCCGGCCCGGACGCCGCAGAGTCCGCTGTGGACGGTGCACTGTGGACGGCCGCCGGGCTGCTCGCGTCCGAGCAGCTCGGCATCACCGAGTGGTGTCTCGACACCACCGTCGCCTACCTCAAGGAACGCCACCAGTTCGGCCGCCCGGTCGGCTCGTTCCAGGCGCTCAAGCACCGACTCGCCGACATCTGGCAGGACCTGGTGCTGGCGCGGGCCGCCGCCCGCAACGCCGCCGACGACCCCGGCCCGCTGGCCGCGAGCGTCGCGAAGTCGCTGTGCTCGACGGTCGCGGTGCACGCCGCGGAGGAGTGCGTCCAGCTGCACGGCGGCATCGGCATGACCTGGGAGCACCCCGCGCACCTGTACCTCAAGCGCGCCAAGGCGGACTCGATCGCGCTCGGCACCGCGGGCCGGCACCGTCAGCTGCTCGCGCCGCTGGCGAACTTGTGAGTCAACCGCTCCCCGAGGATCTGTGGCCCGAGGTGCGGCCGGACGCCGCACGTCGGCTCATGGCCGCGGCCGTCGAGTCGTTCGCGGCGCGTGGCTACCACGCCACGACCACGCGTGACATCGCGACGGCGGCCGGCATGTCCCCTGCGGCGCTGTACGTGCACTTCCCCGCGAAGGCGGCGGTGCTGTTCGCGATCAGCCGCAGCGGCCACGAGCGGACGCTGACGATGGTCGAGTCGACGATCGCGGAGAACGACGACCCGGTCGACGCGATGCGCACGCTCGTCGAGCGGTTCGTCGCGTGGCACGCGAAACGCCATGTCGTCGCGCGGGTCGTGCAGCACGAGCTGGACGCACTCCCGCCGGAGGACTACCGGGTGGTCGTGGACCTGCGCAGGCGCACGGAGGGCCTGGTCCGCGACGTGATCAGCGCCGGCGTCGACGCCGGCGTCTTCACGGTCCCGGACGTGCGCACCGCCGCCCGCGCGGTGCTGTCACTCGGCATCGACGTGGCCCGCTGGTACACCCCGGCGAGCAAACCGGCGCCGACGGTGCTCGGCAAGCAGTACGCGGAGCTGGTGCTGAGCATGCTCGGCCACCACTAGACGAGTTGGACCGTGACGCCTTCCGCCTCGAACGCGGCCACCACGTCCGCCGACGCGGCGTCGTCGGTGATCAGCAGGTCGATCGACGACGGTGGGCAGATCCGCGCGAAGGCGTGCATGCCGAGCTTCGAGCTGTCCGCGGCCACCACCACCCGCCGCGCCCGCTGCGCCATCAGCCGGTTGATGCTCGCCTCGCCCTCGTGATGCGCGTACGCCCCGTGCACCGGATCGACCGCGTCGACGCCGAGGAACACCACGTCCATGGTGATCTCGTCGAGGATCCGGCTGGCGAGCGGCCCGCTCAGCTCGAACGACTGCGGCCGCGCGACCCCGCCGGTCACCACGATCTTCACCTGCGGCCGGACGGCCAGCTCGCTCGCGATGTTGAGCGCGTTGGTGACGACCGTCAGCCCCGGCTCGTCGGAGCCGTTCAGCTCCGGCCGCACGGCCAGCGCCCGCGCGATCTCCGTGGTGGTCGTGCCGCCGTTCAGCCCGACGACGCCGCCCCGCGCGACGAGCGCGGCGGCCCCGCGCCCGATCCGCACCTTCTCCGACGCGTGCCGCGCGGTCTTGTAGCGCAGCGGCAGGTCGTAGGCCACGTTGTTGGCGACCGCCCCGCCCCGGGTCCTGGTGAGCAGCTGCTGGTCGGCGAGGTGGTCGAGGTCGCGGCGGATGGTCGCGGCGGACACGTCGAGCTCCCCGGCGAGGTCGTCCACGTCCACCTTGCCGCGCTGCCCGAGCAGGTCCAGCAGGGTGCTCAGCCGTTCGTACCGATCCACATGATGCAATGTAGTGCCAGTGGATACCAGCGAAGGCGGTGACATGGACCGGCTCGTCGCGGCCATCGACATCGGCGGCACGTCGATCAAGTCGGCACTCGTGGCCGAGGATCTGCGCGTGGTGCACACGCTGCGGACGCCGACCAGGCGGATAGCCGACTCCGTCGATGTCGACCAGATCATCGAGCTGATCGAGGAGCTGCGCGGGAAGGCCGGCACGGCGACCGTGGTCGGCGTCGGCGTCGCGGCGCCCGGCATCATCGACGAGCGGCTCGGCATCGCGCGTGCCGCGGTCAACCTCGGCTGGCGGGACCTGCCGCTGCGCGACCGGCTGACCGACGCGGCCGGCATCCCGGTGGCGCTCGGCCACGACGTGCGGACCGGCGGGCTCGCCGAGTTCACCGTCGGCGCCGCCACCGGCGTGCGGAACGCGCTGTTCATGCCGATCGGCACCGGCATCGCGGCCGCCGTCCTGGTCGACGGGCACCGGCTCGACGCGGACGGCTACGCGGGCGAGATCGGCCACATTGTCGTCGACCCCGGCGGACAGGTGTGCGGCTGCGGGACGCGCGGCTGTCTGGAGACCGTCGCGTCGGCCGCGTTCATCGCCCGCAACTACGCGGAGCGCAGCGGCCGGCCGGTGACCCGCGCGGCCGAGGTGGCCGCGGCGGTCACCGCGGGCGACCCGGACGCGGTGGCCGTGTGGGACCGCGCGGTCGAGGGTCTCGCCGCGGCGCTGACAACCGCGATCACGTTGCTGGCGCCCGAAGTCCTGGCCATCGGCGGCGGGCTGTCGGAGTCCGGCGACACGCTGCTCACGCCGTTGCGCGCGTCGCTGGAAGGCCGGCTGACGTTCCAGCGCGAGCCGACGCTCGTGCGGGCCGCACTCGGCGACAACGCGGGCTGCATCGGGGCGGGCATTCTGGCGTGGCGGGCCGCAACTTGATGCTCACCGTCACCCTCAACGCCGCGCTCGACGTCACCTACCAGGTACCCGCGCTGACGCTCGGCGAGTCGCACCGGCCGTCCGCCGTGGACACCCGCGCGGGCGGCAAGGGCATCAACGTGGCGCGGGTGCTGCGAACGCTCGGCCACGAGACCATGGTGACCGGGCTGGTCGGCGGCCAGACCGGCGCGGCCATCCGCGCGGACGTCATGGCGGCCGGGCTGCGGGAGGCGCTGTTCGAGATGGCCGGGCCGTCGCGCCGGACGGTCACCATCGTGTCGGACCACGCGGCGACGTCGGTCAACGAGCCAGGCCCGCCGGTGTCCATCTCGGACTGGACGGACTTCGTCGGCGGCTACAACGCGCTGGCGGCGCGGGCGTCGGTCGTCGTGCTGTCCGGCAGCCTGCCGGGAAACCTGCCGGAAGACGCGTACGCGCAGCTGATCCGCGCCACGCCGACGCCCACGATCCTCGACACGTCCGACGGCCCGCTGCTGGCCGGGCTCGCGGCGCGGCCGGACGTGGTGAAGCCCAACGCGGCCGAGCTGGCCGCGGTGACCGGCATCGGCGACCCGGTGACCGCCGCCCGGCTGCTGTTGGCGCGGGGCGCCGGCGCGGTCGTCGCGTCGCTCGGCGCGGCCGGGTTGGTCGCCGTGACCGAGGACGGCGTCTGGCGGGCCGCGGCGCCGGAAGCGTTGCGGGGCAACCCGACCGGCGCGGGCGACGCGTGTGTCGCCGCGCTCGCCGCCGGGTTCGACCTGGACTGGCCGACCCGGCTCGCGGAGGCGGTCGCGGTGTCCGCGGCCGCCGTGCCGTGCCCGCTCGCCGGCGACATCGACATGGACACCTACCGCGAGCTGCGGCCCGCGATCGCACTGGAGGAGCTCGATGCTCACGCCGACCGCTGACATCGTCGCCGCCGCGTACGCGACCGGCCGCGGCGTCGGCGCGTTCAACGTGATCCAGCTGGAGCACGCGGAGGCGCTCGTCGAGGGGGCCGAGAAGGCGGACGCGCCGGTGGTGCTGCAGATCAGCGAGAACGCCGTGCGTTACCACGGCGGGCTGGAACCGTTGGCACAGGCCACCTTGGCGGTCGCGCGGTCGTCGTCGACACACGTCGCCGTGCACCTCGACCACGCCACCGACGTCGCGCTCATCCGGCAGGCCGTGCTGCTCGGCTTCGGCTCGGTGATGTACGACGCGTCCGCGATGTCCTATGTGGACAACGTGGAGGCGACGACGGACGTGGTGCGGCACTGCCACGAGCGCGGCGTGTACGTGGAGGCGGAGCTCGGCGAGGTGGGCGGCAAGGACGGCGTGCACGCGCCCGGCGCCCGCACCGACCCCGCCGAGGCGGCGGCGTTCGTCGAGGCGACCGGGGTGGACGCGCTCGCGGTCGCGGTCGGCACGTCGCACGCGATGCTGACCAGGGACGCGACCGTCGACCTCGGGCTGATCGAGCGGCTGCGGGCGACCGTGCCGGTGCCGCTGGTGCTGCACGGCTCGTCCGGGGTGCCGGACGAGGATCTGACCGCGGCGGTCGTCGCCGGCATGACGAAGGTCAACATCGCGACACAGCTGAACAAGACGTTCACCACCGCCGTCCGGTCCTTCCTGGACGCGCATCCGTCCATTGTGGACACCAGGAAGTACCTCGGCGCCGGCCGGGACGCGGTCGCCGCCGAGGTGGCGCGGCTCCTGCGGGTGCTGGCCGCTTGACAGACTATATGCCCTTACGGCTATATTGCTGTCATGGCATCAACGTTCGAGGTGTTGGCGGAGCCGCGCCGCCGGGAGATCCTCGATCTCCTGCGTGACGGCGAGCGGCTGGTCGGCGACCTGGTGGACCGGCTCGCGCTGACGCAGCCGACCGTGTCCAAGCACCTGAAGGTGCTGCGGGGCGCCGGCCTCGTGGAGGTCCGGCAGGACGCGCAGCGCCGCTGGTACCGGCTGCGCCCCGCGCCACTGGCCGAGGTCGACGCGTGGCTCGCGCCGTACCGTCGCATGTGGACGGACAGCCTGGACGCCCTCGAACGCCACCTCGACACGATGGAGGAATGATGGACGCGACGCTGTCCACGATCAACGGCGAGCCGACACTGCGGTTCGAGCGGCGGCTGCGCCACTCGCCGAGGAAGGTGTGGCGCGCGGTCAGCGATCCGGCGGAGATGGCGCACTGGTTCCCGGCGGCGGTGGAGGCCGAGGTGGTGGTCGACGGCACCTGGGACGGCGAGGTGCTCGAGGTCGACGAGCAGAAGGTGTTCATGTTCCGCTGGAACCAGGATGTGCTGCGGATCGAGCTGATCCCGGACGGCGACGGGTGCCGGCTCGTGTTCACGCAGACCATCGGCGGCGGGCGGGTCGGCCTGCTCGGCGCCGGGCGCACGGCCGCCGGGTGGGACTCGTGCCTAGACCAGCTCGTGGCGGGCATGGACGGCGACACGGCGCCGGCGCGTTCGGACTGGCTGACGCCGATGGCGCACTACATCGAGAAGTTCGCACTCGGCGACGGTGTCGTGGAATCCACTTCGGACGGTCACGTGCTGCGGTTCGCGCGTGATCTGGTGTGGAAGCCGGAGGCGGCCGTGTGGTCGACGCTGACAGAGGACGCCGAGGTCGGGACGGAGCCGCCGATGCGTGCGACCAACGGCAACGTGCCGGCCGGGCCGGTCGCCGAGCGACTCGGGTAGCGGCCTCCGGCCCGATGCCATGAAGGACCCCTTCATGTCGTTGAGTGACATGAAGGGGTCCTTCATGGCGCTGGCCTGCTCAGACCGTGGCGACCGCTTCCCGCCACAGCGTGAGGGCCTCGTCGATCTGGTCGGAGTTCACCACCAGCGCGGGGATCATCCGCACGACGTTGCCGGCCGCGCCGCACGTCAGCAGCAGCAGGCCCGCCGCGGCGGCGGCCTGCTGCACCCGTGCCGCGGCGGCCGGGTCCGGGTCGCCGTCCTTGTCGACGAACTCGTTGCCCAGCATGAGTCCCAGGCCCCGCACGTCGCCGATCGCGGGCACGTCCGCCGCCACCTTCGACAGACCCTCGCGCAGTTGGGCGCCCATGGCCGCCGCATTCTCGACCAGCCCCTCCGACTGCACGACGTCGAGCGTCGCGATCGCCGCGGCGCACGCCACGGCGTTGCCGCCGTACGTGCCGCCCTGCGAGCCCGGCCACGCCTTCTCCATGAGCGAGGTCGGCGCCGCGATCGCCGACAGCGGGAAGCCGCTGGCCAGGCCCTTCGCGGTGATCACCACGTCGGGTCGCACGTCGAAGTGGTCGTGGCCCCAGAAGCGGCCCGTTCGCCCGAAGCCGGTCTGCACCTCGTCGACGACGAGCAGGATGCCGTGGCGGTCGGCGCGTTCGCGCAGCCCCCGCATGAACTCGGTGTTCGCCGGGACGTAGCCGCCCTCGCCGAGCACCGGCTCCACGAAGAACGCCGCCGTCTCGGCCGGCGAGGTGAGCGTCTGCAGCGTGTAGTCGAGCTCGCGCAGCGCGAACCTCGTCGCCTCCGCCTCGCTCCAGCCGTAGCGGTACGCGGTCGGGAACGGCGACACCACGACCCCGCCCATGAGCGGGGCGAACCCGGCGCGGAACTTCGTCGCCGACGTGGTCATCGACGCGGCGCCGATGGTGCGGCCGTGGAACGAGCCGTGGAAGACCACCACGTTCTGGCGGCCGGTCGCGTGCCTCGACAGCCGCAGCGCCGCCTCGACCGCCTCGCTGCCGGAGTTCACGAAGAACAACGAGTCCAGGCCGGCCGGCAGCACCTCGCCGAGCCGCTCGGACAGCGTGAGCAGCGGCCGGTGCATGACCGTCGTGTACTGGCCGTGGATCAGCTTCGCGGCCTGCTCCTGCACGGCGGCGACCACGCGCGGATGGCAGTGCCCGGTGCTGGTCACCCCGATCCCGGCGGTGAAGTCCAGGTAGCGGCGCCCGTCCTCGCCGTAGAGGTACACGCCCTCGCCGCGTTCGGCGAGCACGGGCGTCGCCTGCTTGAGAATCGGGGACAAGCCAGCCATCAGTACAACCCCTCCCGTAGATTGTCGACAATCCTACGGGCGAGAGTACGTCCCGGCTAGTGACCCCGCGCGATCCAGTCCTTCAGGTGCGGCGCCTCGACACCGATCGACGTGTCGTCGCCGTGGCCGGTGCGCACGATGGTTTCGGCGGGCAGCGTCAGCAGCTTGTCCCGGATGGACGCCACGATCGTCGGGAAGTCCGAGTAGGACCGGCCGGTCGCGCCCGGCCCGCCCTGGAACAGCGTGTCGCCGGTGAACACCGCGCCAAGGTCGGGGACGTGGAAGCACACGGCGCCGGGGGCGTGGCCCGGCGTGTGCAGCACTTCGACGTTCGAGCCGCCGACGCGCAGCACGTCGCCGTCGGCGAGCGTGCCGGCCGGCCGTTGGGTCTCATGCGCGAGCTGCCACAGCACGTCGTCGGCCGGGTGCAGCAGGACCGGCGCGTCGACCAGCGTCGACAGCGCGGGCGCCGCGTTGACGTGGTCGTCGTGGCCATGCGTGCACGCGATCGCGAGCACCTCGCGGTCCCCCACCGCCGCCGCGATGGCGTCCGCGTCGTGGGCGGCGTCGATCACCAGCACCTGGCTGTCGTCGCCGACCAGCCAGACGTTGTTGTCGACCGCCCAGCTGCCGCCGTCGATGTTGAACGTGCCGGACGTGACGATCTTCTCGACCCGTAGGGCCATCAGAAGACCACCACGGAACGCAGCACGTCACCGTGGTGCATCTTGGTGAACGCCTCCTCGACCTGGTCCAGCGCGATGGTCTCGGACACGAACGCGTCGAGGTCGAGCCGGCCCTGCCGGTAGAGGTCCACGAGGTACGGGAAGTCCCGCGACGGCAGGCAGTCGCCGTACCAGCTGGACTTCAGCGAGCCGCCGCGCGAGAAGAAGTCGATCAGCGGCATCTCCAGGCGCATGTCCGGCGTCGGCACGCCGACCAGCACCACCGTGCCGGCGAGGTCGCGCGCGTAGAACGCCTGCTTCCACGTCTCCGGCCGGCCGACCGCCTCGATCACGACGTCCGCGCCGAACCCGCCGGTCAGCTCCTGGACCGCCTCGACGACGTCGCGCTGGCCCGCGTTGATCGTGTGCGTCGCGCCGAGTCCCTTGGCCCACGACAGTTTCCGGTCGTCCAGGTCGATGGCGATGATCTTCGTGGCGCCCGCGAGCCGCGCGCCCGCGATGGCCGCGTTGCCGACCCCGCCGCAACCGATGACCGCGACGCTGTCGCCCCTGGTCACGCCGCCCGTGTTCACCGCGGCGCCGAGACCGGCCATGATCCCGCAGCCGAGCAGTCCGACCGCCGCCGGCGAGGCCTCCGGGTCGACCTTCGTGCACTGTCCACTGTGGACCAGCGTCTTCTCGGCGAACGCGCCGATGCCCAGCGCGGGCGAGAGCGCGGTGCCGTCGGTGAGCGTCATCGGCTGGGTGGCGTTGAACGTCGAGAAGCAGTACCAGGGGCGGCCCCGCAGGCAGGCGCGGCACGTGCCGCACACCGCGCGCCAGTTGAGGATGACGAAGTCGCCCGGCGCGACGTCGGTGACCCCGTCGCCGACGGACTCGACGACCCCCGCGGCCTCGTGCCCGAGGAGAAAGGGAAACTCGTCGTTGATCTCGCCCTCGCGGTAGTGCAGGTCGGTGTGGCAGACGCCGCAGGCCTGGACCTTGACCAGTGCTTCGCCGGGCCCGGGGTCCGGCACGACGATCGTCTCGATCTCCACCGGAGCGCCCTTCGACCGCGCGATGACGCCCCGAACCTGCTGAGCCATGTCCACCTCGTCCTTCCATGCACCAATGCTTATGAGTACTTCTACCAGCCGCACCGGCGCGGCCGGTGGATTGAGTTTCGCGATATGCCGGAATTCGTTGCGGACCGAACCTGTCCGCAACGGCTGCGAGGCTTGTGCCATGACCACTTCACACGCGTACTTCAGCTACGTCGACGCCCCGGCCGCCCTCGCCTGGCTGGAGCGGGCGTTCGGCTTCGAGACCACCATGCGCCACGACAACGAGGACGGCGTGCTCACGCACGCGGAGGCACGGCTCGGCGACGCGGCGATCATCGTGTTCAGCGACGCCGGCGAGGGGTACGACCGCATGCGCCCCAAGACGAACGACGCCGTCGGGCACGGCACCTACCTCGCGGTGCCCGAGAACGCGGCGGTCGACGCGGTGTGGGAGCGCGCGCTCGCGGCCGGCGCCGAGGCCGTGTGGAAGCCGGAGGGCACCGAGTGGGGCAACTACCGCTGCCGAGTGCGCGACCCCGAGGGCTACGAGTGGACGTTCGGCACACACAAGCCGGGTGAGCCCGCGCAGTGGTGAACCGGCGGGGCACCCGTCATCCGGTCACCAGGGGCAGCAGGTTCGGCCGCCACACGCCGTCGTGCGCTCGGGCCGTGACCAAGCGTTCTTCCGGGACCTCGCCGTAGGTGGTGGTGCGCTGGCGAGCGGGGCGGCCGGCCGCCGTCGCGAGCGCCTCCAGCCCGGCGATCGTCTTGTAGCTGCCGTTGTCCGAACCCGCCATGCGGCTGATGGTCTCCTCCATCAGCGTGCCGCCGAGGTCGTTGACGCCGCCGCGCAGCACGTCGACCACACCGTCGTCGCCGAGTTTCACCCACGACGTCTGGATGTTGTCGATGCGGCCGTGCAGCAGCAGCCGCGCGAGCGCGTGCACCGCGCGGTTCTCCAGGTACGTCGGGCCCGGCCGGGCGATGCCGGCGAGATAGAGCGGCGCGTTGGTGTGCACGAACGGCAGCAGCACGAACTCGGTGAAGCCACCGGTCCGCGCCTGCAGGTCGCGCAGCAGCTTGAGGTGCGCCACCCAGTGCGACGGGTTGTCGACGTGCCCGTACATCATCGTCGAGGTGGTGCGGATGCCCAGCTCGTGCGCGGTCGTGACCACCTCGACCCACGCGGACGTCGGCAGCTTGCCCTTGGTCAGCACCCAGCGGACGTCGTCGTCGAGGATCTCGGCCGCGGTGCCCGGCAGCGAGTCGACGCCCGCCTCGTGCGCGGCGGTGAGCCAGTCGCGGATGGACAGGTTGGTCCGCGACGCGCCGTTGACGACCTCCATCGGCGAGAACGCGTGGACGTGTAGCCCCGGCGCACGCTTCTTCACCTCGGCCGCGATGTCGAAGTACGCGGTGCCCGGCAGGTCGGGGTGGATGCCGCCCTGCATGCAGACCTCGGTGGCGCCGACCTCCCACGCCTGCTCCGCGCGCTGCCCGACCTGCTCCAGCGACAGCGTGTACGCGTCGCTGTCGGTGCGGCGCTGGGCGAACGCGCAGAAGCGGCAGCCGGTGTAGCAGACGTTGGTGAAGTTGATGTTGCGGGTGACGACGTAGGTCACGTCATCGCCGACCGTGTCGCGCCGGACCGCGTCCGCGAGCCCGGCCAGCGCCTCGATCTCGTCACCCCGCTGCGCGGACAGCAACACCAGCGCGTCCTGGTCGGACAGTCCAGCGGGGTCGCTCTCCGCGTGCCGCAGCGCGGTCGCGAACTCGCCGCGCAGCCGGCCAGCGGCCGACACCGCGGCCGGCATCTCCGCGACGTGCTGGCGCAGCTCCTCCCAGTCGCCGTACACGGAGTCGAAGTCGTCGCGACGGTCGTCCGTGCGGCCCTCGGTGTCGATCGTGGTGTTCAGGTCGGTCCGGCCGGACTCGACGAGCGCGACCTCCGGCTCCTGCCACGGCCGGCCCGCGAGGACGCTGCCCGGCGCGACGAGCCCGGTCGGCCCGGCGAGCGCGGCGACGTGCGGCGCGATGCGCGGGTCGAGCCACGGCTCGCCCCTGGTGACGTACTCGGGGTAGATCGGCAGCCGCTCCGCCAGCTCGAAGCCCGCGGCGTTGGTCTGCCGGGTCAGCTCGTCGAGCTGCGGCCAGGGGCGCTCGGGGTTGACGTGGTCCGGCGTGAGCGGCGACACGCCGCCCCAGTCGTCGATCCCGGCACGCAGGAGCAGCTCGAACTCCCCGGCGATGAGGTTCGGCGGCGCCTGGATGCGCATCTTCGGACCGAGCACGAGCCGCGACACGGCGACCGTCGCGGCCAGCTCGTCGGGCTCGACGTCGGGCACGCCGCGCATCGCGGTGTCCGGCTTCGCGCGGAAGTTCTGGATGATCACTTCCTGGATGCCGCCGTACTGGCGGGACACCTTGCGGATGGCGAAGAGCGAGTCGACGCGCTCGGCGAGCGTCTCGCCGATGCCGAGCAGGATGCCGGTGGTGAACGGGACCGCGGAGCGGCCGGCGTCCTCGAGCACCCGCAGCCGGACGGCGGGCTCCTTGTCCGGGGAGCCGTAGTGCGGCCCGCCCGGCTCGGACCACAGGCGCGTCGCGGTGGTCTCGAGCATCATCCCCATCGACGCCGAGACGGGCTTGAGCCGCTGGAAGTCGGTCCAGCTCAGCACGCCGGGGTTGAGGTGCGGGAGCACCCCGGTCTCCTCGAGGATCTTGATGGACATCGCGCGGACGTAGGACAGCGTGTCCGGGTACCCGGCCTCCTCGAGCCAGGTGCGGGCCGCCTCCCAGCGTGCCTCCGGCCGGTCGCCGAGGGTGATCAGCACCTCGGTGCAGCCGGCCGCCGCGCCGCGGCGCGCGATGTCGAGCACCTCGTCCGGCGAGAGGTACGCGGCCGGCAGCCGGCCGGGCACGGTCGCGAACGTGCAGTAGTGACAGCGGTCCTGGCACAGCCTGGTCAGCGGCACGAACACGCTGCGCGAGTACGTGATCGTCCTCGCCCGCCCGACGGCGTCCAGACCCTGGTCACGGACCCGCGAAGCCGCGGCGAACAGCTGGTCGAGCTGCTCGCCCCGAGCGTGCAGGAGCGTCTCCGCCTCGGTCGCGTCGAGCGCGACGCCGTCGTTCGCCCGCCGCAACGCACGCCGGATCGCTGACTCGCTGGGTACGAAACCCTCGGTCACAGAAACCCCTTCCACAAGCACACCAGCCCAAGCTAGCCGCCCACACTGACACCCGGGCACGTGACGGTCATCCCAACCTCGCCGGACGACGGATCATTCCGTTCCCGACGGCCGGACCGAAGCGCGGCGCACTGGCGTGGCGTTCCGGTCCGGTTGGCGACCGACCTGGTGTCCTCGCCACCGGGCACCGCCGCCGAGCTGGGCGAACGCTGCGCGAAGGCCGGCGTGGTCGTCGACCGGCCGCCGCGCGCCGCGGACCTCGACGAGGTGCTGGCGTTCCTCGACGCCTGGCTCGAAGTGGTCGACGCGGACACGGCGCCGGCGCGGGCGGCGCGGCTCAACCTGCTGCTCGCCGAGTCCTCCGCGTACCCGCGGCTCACCGACCACGCCGGCGACGGCTGGCACATCCACTACCGCGACGCGCACCTGACGCTGGCGGGCGTGCTCCGCGCGCTGATCAGCGTCGGCACCGCGCTGCACCTGACCGGCCGCGGCATGGACCGGCTGCGCCGCTGCGCGCTGACCGAGTGCGGCCACCCGTTCGGCGACTTCACCCGCGGCGGGCGGCAGCGCTACTGCTCTCCCACCTGCGCGAACCGGGACGCCGTACGCCGGCACCGCGCCAAGCAGGCCGTCGCGCACCGCTGACGTACGACCTACGACGTAGGTAGGAAGCCGGCAGCGGGCCGATGACAACGTGCCCGCCACGGCGAAGACTCCACGTATGACCACGCTCAGCCGGATGACGGGCTCACTGCGGCGCAGCTGGGACGAGGGCATCCGCGTCGAGCGGATCGCCTTCGTCGTCGGCGGCCTGCTCGTCGTGAGCGGACTCGTCCACCTCGTCGTCCTCATCGTCTCGGGCGGCACCTGGACCGGGCCGCTGTCGCTCCGCAAGCCGACCACCTTCGGTCTCTCGTTTGGACTGACTCTGGCGACGGTCGCGTGGGTGACCCACTTCATCCAGCTCTCCACCCGCGGCAGGAACCTGTTGCTCGGCGCGTTCACGGTGACGTGCGTCGTCGAGACCGGGCTCGTGTCGATGCAGGCGTGGCGCGGCGTGCCGTCCCACTTCAACTTCGAGACCGGCTTCGACACGGTGGTGTCGACGGTGCTCGCGGCGGGCGGCTTCGTCATCGCGATCACCATCACCGGGATGACGCTCGCCGCCTTCCGGTCCGTCGGCGACCAGTCCACGACCATGCGGCTCGCGTTGCGGTTCGGGTTCGTGACGCTGCTCGTGGCGCTCGCGGTCGGCGCCGCGATGATCGCCACCGGGTCGACGGCGGCGCGGGGCCCCAACCCGGAGGTCGCGTACACGACCGCGGGCTTCCTCAAGCCCGCGCACGCGGTCACCATGCACGCGATCCTCGTGATCCCCGCCCTGGCATGGCTTCTGTCGTTCACACGATGGAGTGAGAATCACCAACTGAGGATCATCCAGTTGAGTATTGTCGGGTACTCGGTCCTGAGCCTCGTGGTGATCGCCGAGTCGGTCACCCACACGCCGCCGCTCTCCGCTCCGCCGCTGGCCATGGCCGCTTCCGCGCTCGGCGCCGCGGCACTCGCGGCGGCCGGGGCGCTCGGTCTGTACGGTGTCGTCCGCCGGCCGAGTCGACGTTGACGCCGCGTCGCGATCAATAGACTGGCTCGGTGCCGCCGAGGAAGTCGAAGACCGGAAGAACCCAACAGGAACGCAGCGCCGCGATGCGGCGGCGGCTGCTCGACGCCACTGTCGACTGTCTCGTCCGGTACGGCTACGCCGGCACGACGACCACCAGGGTCACCGAACTGGCCGGCGTCACGCGTGGCGCGCAGGTGCACCACTTCCCCACCCGCGCCGACCTCGTCGCCGCGGCCGTCCGGCACCTCGCGCTCAAGCGCACCGAACTGGCCTTCGAGAAGATCGCCGCGGTGCGACGGTCCCCGGACCCGCTGGACGCGGCGCTGGACCTGATGTGGGAGATCCACCAGGGCCCGGTCCTGTACGCCACCATCGAGATGTGGGTCGCCGCGCGCACCGACCCGGAGCTGCGCGCGCAGCTGACGCAGGTGGAGCCGGCCGCGCGCGCGTCGCTGATCGAGTTCGCGGAGGCCGCTTTCGGTGACTACGCGGCGCATCCGCGGTTCCGGCACATCATGTACACGGCCATGGACGCGGTCCGCGGCATCCTCCTCATGGGACTGTCCGATCAGGACTCGACGAATCTCGACAAGCGCTGGCGGCGCGCGAAGGCGGACCTGCGGGACCTGATCGACGCCGCGATGCCGCTGGCGCGCTGAGGCGTCACGGGCGCATGAGCGGCGCGAGGTAGGCGCGGGCGAACGCGCGGACCGACTCGTCGGTGTCCAGCGGGATCGCGCTCTCCGGCATCAGCGTGAACGAGATCGCGAGGCGCACGAACAGCTCCGCGACCCCGGCCGGGGTGCGGTCACCGACCGGGTCCGCCGAACCGCCCTGCTGCACGAGGAAGTCCCGTGCGGCGGCGACCACCAGCGCGCCGTTGGTCGTGAGGTAGGGCAGCAACGCCTCCGGGTCCGACGCGAGCAGCCGGTTCAGCAGGCGGTCGGCCCGTGCGTACCGGACGCCGACCACGAACCCCTCGACGAGTCGTTCCTCCACAGTGGACACTTCGGCGACGGCCGCGGCGATGCTGCCGAAGAACCGCCGGGACTCTCGCACGAGCACCGCGGCCACCAACGCGTCCTTGCCGTCGAAGCGGCGGTACAGCGTCGCACGGGACACCCCCGCCCGACGCGCCACCACGTCGACGTTCGTGCGCCGCAGCCCGTAGGTCAGGAACTCCGCGAGCGCCGCGTCCACAATGGACTCGCGGACCGCGTCGGTCGACGGGTCGGCGAGGACCAGCTCGAGCAGCGAGCTCATCGCGGCACGCCGAGCGGCCCGACGCCGGCCCTGCGGTAGCCCGCGCGGGCGCGCGCCGTGTACCGCAGCCGCGCCGGCAGCAGCGGCCACGTCGTCCGGATCACCTGGCGCACCCGCTGGTGCCTGCGCTCGTCGCGCGGGGTCCAGCGCTCCCCGATCAGCTCCCGCACCGAGGGCGGCAGCGTGCCGACCGAGTGCCACCACAGCGGTTTGGCGCTCGGCTTGCGCGCCACCCGGTACAGCGCGGCCGGCACGAGCGGGAACGTCGCGGGCGGCTCCTTCGCGAACTCGATGAGCCCGCGCGCCGCCGGCGTGATCTCCAGCCGCTCGCGGCACATCCGGTCGAACCACGCCTCGAAGCTCGGCCAGTCCGGCGGCACGATCCGGTCGCTCACCCCGTACGCGCGGTAGGCCTGGCAGCCCTCCTGGTACAGCTGCTCCTTCTCCGCGTCGCTCATCGGGTGGTCGAACAGGTCGATCATCTGGAACAGCGCGTCGAAGATCGTCGCATGCGCCCAGAAGTAGGTCTCCGGGTCGAGCGCGTGGTACCGCCTGCCTTGTGCGTCAACGCCTTTGATGTGCGCGTGGTAGTCGCGGATCTTGCGCGCGGTCGCGCCGCCGTCGGGGTAGTCGAACGTGACGCCCTGGATCTCCGGCACCGACCGCAGCACCCGCTCCCACGGCTCGTTGAAGAAGTCCGAGTGGTGCTCGACGCCCGCGCCGAGCCCAGGATGCATGAGCTGCAACAGCCCCGCCTTCACCAGGAGCAGGTAGCCGCGGACCTCGCCCGCGTAGCGCCAGTGCAGGGAGCCAGGCCCCGGCAGGTCGAGTGACGTCGCGACCCGTGCCGCCTCGCCGGTGGTCATGGCAGCTCCTTGCGTCGGTGAGACACCTTTGATTCTTTGTATCACGTCGCCCAGGTCCGGCGGAACTACCAGCGATAGAGTGGGCCGGTGGAGAAGCGTGGGCTGAACCTCGACGTGATCACGAGGGCCGCCGTCCAACTGCTGGACGACGTGGGTCTCGCGGAGCTGAGCACGCGCCGGCTCGCGGCGAAGCTCGGCGTGCAGTCGCCGACGCTGTACTGGCACGTGACGAACAAGGCCCAGCTGCTCGACCTGGTGGCGGAGGCGATCTGCGCGGACGCGTTCGACGTCGACGCCACGCTCGGCTGGCGCGACCAGCTGTCCAGCGGGCTGCGACAGTTCCGCGCGCTGCTGCTGGCCCACCGCGACGCGGCGGCGCTGCTGCGCGAGCGCCCGCCGACCGGTCCGCACCGGCTCGCCCACCTCGAGACGACCGCGCGCATCCTGCTCGAGGCCGGCTTCTCCCCCGACGACGCCGCCGGGATCTCGCGGCTCCTGTCCGCGCACATGCTGGACTCGGCGCAGGCCGAACCCTGCCCCGCGCCGATGGCGAACTATCCGAACCTGAGCCGCCTCGCGCCCGCGTTCGGCCGGCTCTCCGACACCGACCTCTTCGAGCTTGGCGTGACGGTCATCCTCGACGGGCTGGAGCACCGCCTCCTACGCTGAGCTCGTGGACCTCGAGCCGCGGCACGCGCGTGCCCGACCTACTTGCTGTAGTCGTAGAAGCCGCGGTTGCTCTTCTTGCCGAGCAGCCCCGCGTCGACCATGCGCATCAGCAGCGGCGGCGGCGAGTACAGCGGCTCCTTGAACTCCGCGTACATCGACTCCGCGATCGCCTTCGTGGTGTCCAGTCCGATGAGGTCGGTCAGCGCGAGCGGGCCCATCGGGTGCGCGCAGCCCTGGATCATGCCGGTGTCGATGTCGTCCGCGGACGCGAAGCCGGACTCCAGCATCCGGATCGCCGACAGCAGATAGGGCACCAGCAGCGCGTTCACCACGAACCCGGCGCGGTCCTGGGACAGGATGACCTCCTTGCCCAGCACCGACTCCACAAAGGACTCGGCGCGCGAGCGGGTCTCCTCCCCCGTCAGCAGCGACGGCACCAGCTCGACCAGCTTCAGCACCGGCACCGGGTTGAAGAAGTGGATCCCGATGACCTGCTGCGGCCGCGACGTGGCCATGCCGAGCTTCATGATCGGGATCGACGACGTGTTGGACGCGAAGATCGCGTCCGGATCGGTGATCACCTTGTCCAGCCCGGTGAACACCTCGGTCTTGAGCTGCTCGTTCTCCGCGACCGCCTCGACCACCAGCTGGCGGTCGGCGAACTCGCCGAGGTCGGAGCTGAACCGCAGCCGTCCGAGTGCCTCGTCGCGACCGGCCTCGTCGAGCTTGCCGCTGCGCACCGCACGCCCCAGCGACTTCTCGATCCGCGCCCGGCCGGCCGTGAGCGCCTCGTCGGTCACCTCGTTGACGACGACGTCGAGCCCGGCCCGCGCGCACACCTCCGCGATGCCGGAACCCATCAGGCCACAACCAACGACGCCAACCCGCTCGATGCCCTGTGACATTGGTTCGCTCGCAAGCTCGCTCACTGAACCCCTCCGTAGCTCACACGTTCCGCCGGTACTGGCCGCCGACCTCGAAGAACGTCTCCGTGATCTGCCCCAGCGTGCACACCCTAGCCGCGTCCATCAGCTCGCCGAACACGTTCCGGTCCTCCGCGACCGCCGCCCGCAGCCGCCGCAGCGCCGCCTCGGCCTCGACCGCGTGCGTCTGCTGGTAGGAGCGGGTCCGGTCGACCTGCGAGCGCTTCTCGTCCTCGGTCGCGCGGGCCAGCTCGATCGTCGGCAGCTCCTCCGCGTTGTCCTTGCTCGGCAGGAACGTGTTCACGCCGATCAGCGGCAGCGAGCCGTCGTGCTTGCGCTGCTCGTAGAGCATCGACTCGTCCTGGATGCGGCCGCGCTGGTAGCCGGTCTCCATGGCGCCGAGCACGCCGCCGCGCTCGGACAGCCGCTCGAACTCGATGAGCACGGCCTCCTCGACCAGGTCGGTCAGCTCGTCGATGATGAACGAGCCCTGCAGCGGGTTCTCGTTCTTCGACAGGCCCCACTCCTTGTTGATGATCAGCTGGATGGCCATCGCGCGGCGCACCGAGCTCTCGGTCGGGGTGGTGACCGCCTCGTCGTAGGCGTTGGTGTGCAACGAGTTGCAGTTGTCGTACAGCGCGCACAGCGCCTGCAGCGTGGTGCGGATGTCGTTGAAGTGCATCTCCTGCGCGTGCAGCGACCGGCCGGAGGTCTGCACGTGGTACTTGAACTTCTGCGACCGCTCGTTCGCGCCGTAGCGCTCCTTCATCGCGACGGCCCAGATCCGCCGAGCGACCCGGCCGATCACGCTGTACTCGGCGTCGAGGCCGTTGGAGAAGAAGAACGACAGGTTCGGCGCGAAGTCGTCGATGTCCATGCCGCGCGCGAGGTAGGACTCGACGTAGGTGAACCCGTTGGCCAGCGTGAAGGCCAGCTGGCTGATGGGGTTCGCACCGGCCTCGGCGATGTGGTAGCCGGAGATCGACACCGAGTAGAAGTTGCGGACCTTGTTGGCGATGAACCATTCCTGGATGTCGGCCATCATCCGCAGCGAGAACTCGGTCGAGAAGATGCAGGTGTTCTGGCCCTGGTCCTCCTTGAGGATGTCGGCCTGCACGGTGCCGCGGACGTTGGCGAGCGCCCACGCCGCGATCTCCGCACGCTCCTCGCCGGTCGGCTGCCGGTCGTGCTTCGCGACGAACTTGTCGAGGTTCTGGTCGATCGCGGTGTTGAGGAAGAACGCGAGGATCGTCGGCGCCGGGCCGTTGATCGTCATCGAGACGGACGTGGTCGGCGCGGTCAGGTCGAAGCCCTCGTAGAGCGCCTTCATGTCGTCCAGCGTCGCGATCGAGACGCCGGACGTGCCGACCTTGCCGTAGATGTCCGGCGGGGTGTCCGGGTCGTGCCCGTAGAGGGTCACCGAGTCGAACGCGGTGGACAGCCGGGTCGCTTCGGAACCCTCTGACAGGTAACGGAAACGGCGGTTCGTGCGGAACGGGTCGCCCTCGCCGGCGAACATCCGCGCCGGGTCCTCGTTGTCCCGCTTGAACGGGAACACGCCCGCGGTGAACGGGAAGAAGCCGGGCAGGTTCTCCTTGCGCAAGAAGCGGAGCAGCGTGCCGTCGTCGTCGAAGCGGGGCAGCGCGACGCGCGGCACGCGGGTGCCGGACAGCGTCTCGCGCCAGAGCTGCGTGTGCAGCTCCTTGTCCCGGACCTTCACGACCAGCTCCTCGCCACGGTAGTCGGCGGCGAGCGTCCGGTACCTGCCGAGCAGGTCCGACGTGTCCCGCTCGACCCGGCGCTCCGCCTCCGCGAGGACCTTGTCCAGGTCGTCGGTCGCGGTGCCAGCCTTCTCGAGCGCACCCCGAGCGTGCGTCAGCGCGGCCTGCGAGCGAACCGCGTCGACCTGCTTGTCAGTCTCATTGTGATACCCGTGGATGGTCTCCGCGATGTCGGCGAGGTAGCGCACCCGCTGTGCCGGCACGACGGTCGCGGCGCGGGTCGAGACCCGACCCGCCACCGGCGCGAGCGTCGGCTCGCTCACCGCGAGCCCGCCTTCGGCCAGCGCGTCGCGCAGGTGGTGGTACAGCGCGGTGACGCCGTCGTCGTTGAACGTCGCCGCGCTCGTGCCGAACACCGGCATCTGCTCCCAGGACATGCCGAACGCCTCGCGGTTGCGCACCATCTGGCGTGCCACGTCGCGGCGAGCGTCCTCCGCGCCGCGCCGCTCGAACTTGTTGATGGCCACGACGTCCGCGAAGTCCAGCATGTCGATCTTCTCGAGCTGGGACGCGGCGCCGAACTCCGGCGTCATCACGTACAGCGAGAAGTCCACGAACGGCACGATCGCCGCGTCACCCTGCCCGATGCCGGGCGTCTCGACGATGACCAGGTCGGTGCCGGCCGCCCGGCACGCCGCGATCGCGTCGGTCAGCCCCGCCGGCACCTCGGTGACCGCGCCCCTGGTGGCCATCGAGCGGAAGTAGACCTGCTCGCCGCTGGGGTCGGTCGAGTTGCCGGAGATGCCGCCGAGCGAGTTCATCCTGATCCGGTCGCCGAGCAGCGCGCCACCGCCACGCCGCCGCGTCGGGTCGACCGCGAGGACCGCGATGCGCAGCTTGTCCTGCTGGTCGAGGCGGAAGCGGCGGACCAGCTCGTCGGTGAGCGAGGACTTGCCGGAGCCGCCGGTGCCGGTGATGCCGAGCACCGGGACGGGGCGCTTGGCGGCGGCCTCCCGGATCGTCGTGAGGGCGGCATCGGAGAGCCGACCGGCCTCGATCGCGGTGATCGTGTGGGCGAGCACCTCGTGCCGCCCGCTCAGCAGTGCCTCGGCCGAAGGCTCCTCGTGGTCGGCGAGGTCGACGTCGCAGGCCTCGATCATCGTGTTGATCATGCGAGCGAGCCCGAGCGTCTGCCCGTCGTCCGGCGAGAAGATCTTGGTGACGCCACGGGAGTGCAGCAGGTCGATCTCCTCGCGGACGATCACGCCACCGCCACCGCCGTACACCTTGATGTGCCCGGCGTTGTGCTCGTTCAGCAGCTCGACGAGGTAGCTGAAGTACTCGACGTGCCCGCCCTGGTACGCGCTGATCGCGATGCCCTGGACGTCCTCCTGGATCGCCGCGCGCACGACCTCGCGGACCGACCGGTTGTGTCCGAGGTGGATGACCTCGGCACCCTGCGACTGCAGGATCCGGCGCATGATGTTGATCGCCGCGTCGTGGCCGTCGAACAGGCTGGCCGCGGTGACGAACCGGACCGGGTGCTTCGGCCGGTGCAACGGGGGCTTCTCCGACATAGAAATAGTTTGACGTCCTACTTTCCAACGTGCAACCGATGTGTCGCAACTCTCGTGTGATGTGATATCCCACCTGCGATGATGTCGGCTCGAATTCAGGTGGAGGAGCACGTGGCGGTGCCGGAGTCGGTGCAACGGATGCTCGAAGACGACCTCGCGTCCCGCACGCTCGGCATGGCTCTGGTCGACGCCGGCGCCGGTCACGCGACGGTCCGGATGACCATCGCCGACACGATGGTGAACGGCCACGCGATCGCGCACGGCGGGTACGTCTTCCTCCTTGCCGACACCGCGTTCGCGTGCGCGTGCAACAGCCACGGCCCGGTGACGGTCGCGGCCGGCGCGGACATCACGTTCGTGGCGTCGGCCCAGCTGGGCGACGTGCTGGAGGCGCACGCGGTGGAGCGGGTGCGCTACGGCAGAAGTGGCATCTACGACGTAACGGTCACCAGAGGCGACGAGGTGATCGCGGAGTTCCGGGGCCGCAGCCGCACGCTGCGCTGACCCGGCGCGGGCATTCGGCGATTCCGAGGGCGGCGGCGACCGCCGCGGCCCTAGAATCGCGCCGGGCTGGGGGCGTGCCGTCACATCCGACCTGGCCCAGACGACGTCGCAGGCGTGCAAGCACGGCCGGAAGGACAGGTATGGGGATCATTGCCAAGCTCAAGGGCGAGCTCGTCGACATCATCGAGTGGCTCGACGACAGCCGTTCGACGCTCGCCTGGCGGTTCCCCCGCTACGAGAACGAGATCAAGAACGGCGCCGAGCTGATCGTCCGCGAGGGCCAGCAGGCGGTGTTCGTGTACCGCGGCAAGCTCGCGGACAAGTTCGGTCCCGGCCACTACCAGCTGGTGACGGAGAACCTGCCGATCCTGTCCACGCTGCAGGGTTGGGAGCACGGGTTCCGCAGCCCGTTCCGCAGCGAGGTGTACTTCATCAACACCCGCCCGGTGACCGACCTGCGCTGGGGCACGCCGAGCCCGGTCACCGTGCGCGACCCCGACTTCACGATGGTGCAGGTCCGCGCCAACGGCCTGTGCGTGCTGCGCATCGCCGCCCCGGAGATCTTCCTCCGCGAGATCATCGGCACCGACTCGTCGGTCAGCACCGAGGAGATCTCCGAGCTGCTGCGCCGGGTGATCACCCAGGCGTTCTCCGACATGGTGCTGGAGAGCAAGCTCGGCGTGATCGACCTGCAGGGCAAGCAGACCGAGCTCGCCGGGAAGCTCAAGGACTACGTGCAGGAGCGCGTCGACGACGAGTTCGGTCTCAAGATCGACGACATCGTCATGACGATCACGCTGCCCGAGGAGGTCACGGAGGCGATGACCCGCGGCGTCGCCCGCGGCGTCGAGCAGGCCCGCTACCTCGACAACGTCGGCCCGATGGACCGGCTGCAGCAGGGCGCGGCCGCCGAGGCCATGGTCGAGGCCGCACGCAACCCGGGCGGCGGCGCCGGCAGCATGATGGGCGCGGGGCTCGGCATGGCGCTCGGCCAGCAGATGGGCAACATGATGGGCGGCATGGCCGCGCCAGCGCAGCAGGCCGCCCCGGCCGGACCGCCACCGCTGCCCGCGGCACAGCAGTTCCACGTGGAGATCTCGGGCCAGGCGTCGGGGCCGTTCGCGCCCGACCAGCTGCGGCCGTTCGTGGCCGGCGGTCAGGTGACGCCGGCGACCCTGGTGTGGACGACCGGTATGCCGGGTTGGGCGGCCGCACAGACCGTGCCCGCGCTCGCGGCGCTGTTCGCCCCCGCCGGCCCGCCGCCGCTGCCGAACGCGCAGCAGGCGGGCGCGTGACCGGCCCGGGCGGCCCGCCGCCGTTGCCGCAGCAAGGCCCGCCGCCACTGCCCGGTGGCCCCCAGCCCGGCCAGCACGGCGCACCGCCGCCGGCCCAGCGACGCCCGCAGCCACCCGCGCCACCACTGCGCGCGACGCTGCACACGACCGAGCAGACCCGCACCTACCCGTGCCACCAGTGCGGCGCGCAGCTGGTCTTCGACATCACCGCGCAGCTGCTCAAGTGTCCGAGCTGCGGCAACGAGCAGCCGATCATCGAGGACGCCGGCAAGCAGGTCGTCGAGCACGACCTCGGCGGCATCCGCTCGTCCCGCGCCAGGGCGCTGGTGCAGGCCGGCGCGGAGAAGGAGATCGTCTGCCAGAACTGCGGCGGGCACACCACCTTCGGCGGCACGCTCACCGCCACCCGCTGCCCGTACTGCGCCACCCCGATCCAACGCGACGATGTCCACGACGCGCCGGACCGGCTGCCGGTCGACGCGGTGCTGCCGTTCCAGGTCGCCGAGCCGGCCGCCAAGGACGTCGTCGAGAAGTGGATCAAGAGCCGCTGGTTCGCGCCGACGGAGTTCAAGAAGTACAGCGAGGCGGGCTCGTTCGCGAGTGTCTACATCGCGTACTTCACGTTCGACGCGACGGCGGATACCAACTACACCGGCGAGCGCGGCACCACGTACACGGTGACCGTCGGGTCCGGCGACAACCAGCGCACCGAGACCAGGATCCGCTGGACACACGCGTCCGGGCGCGTGCACAACTCGTTCGACGACCTCCCGGTGATGGCGAACATCGGGCTCGACGAGAAGAAGGTGGCGGCGCTGGAGCCGTGGCCGACGCAGCAGGCGCGGCCGTACTCGGCGGAGTATGTCGCCGGGCACCTCAGCAGGACCTACGACCGCACGGCCGAGCAGTGCTTCGAGCCGGCCAAGCAGCAGATGGAGGCGGAGATCGACCGCACCGTCCGCCGCGACATCGGCGGCAACCAGCAGCGGGTCCACTCGAAGGACTCGCGCTGGTATGACATGCGGTTCAAGTACCTGCTGCTGCCCGTGTGGCTGCTGACCGTGGTGTACGAGGGCAAGCCGTTCCAGGTGTGCATCAACGGCGTGTCCGGCGAGGTCCAGGGCCGGCGGCCGATCAGCAAGGTCAAGGTCACGCTCGCGGTGCTCGTCGCGCTGATCGTCGTCGTGGGACTGCTGATCCTCTACCAATCGCGCGGAGGCTGACGTGGGAACCGTGATCGTCGTGATCATCGTCGTGGTGCTGGTCTGCGTGGTCGGGTTCGCCGTCGCGCTCGCCGGCAGGGGCAGGCGGCGGGCCAAGGAGGCGCTCGGGCTGAGCCCGGTGCTGGCGAAGGACGTGCCGCGCGAGTGGGCCGGCGCCCATTCGCCGGAGGCGCGGATGCACCGCAGGCTCGCGTCGGCCGCGAAGTCGTTGTCGGGTCAGCCGATGGGCGACGCGGTGGAGATCGAGAAGCGGGTCGCGGTCGAGCAGCAGATCCTGCAGCTCGACGAGCAGCTGGTCGCCGCGGCAACCGTGCCGGGGCCGCGCAAGGTGGAGCTGCTCGCGGAGCTGGAGCCGCTGGTGGCCGCGGTCGAGTCGTCGGTGGCGGACAGCGCGAGCGGCCGCGTCGAGCTGGATCACCTCAAGCAAACGCAGGCAGAACTGGACGCAGGCGAACCAGACAAGTAACCGCGAACGAGCAAGCCGAGCAGCGCGCCGGCCCCTGCCAGTCACTGCCACGAGTGAGGGCTTGTGTGAGCGGCCGCCGGCGTCTGGACTGACCGAGCAGCGGAAGGCCACGAGCGAAGCGAGTCGCCTGAGCAGCGCAGGGAGGGAAGACGCCGGGACCAGGCCGCGAATACGCGAGCGGAGCGAGCCAATGTGACCGTGAGGGCTTGTGTGAGCGGCCGCCGGCGTCTGG
>Ga0193742_1000266_pt1 | contig 37655 bp, 40 predicted proteins | sample L2c1metaG_FD_165511 | JGI IMG/M metagenome (GOLD analysis project Ga0193742, IMG submission 165511) | Soil microbial communities from a riparian zone of the East river system, Colorado, United States - L2c1 | ecosystem: Environmental > Terrestrial > Soil > Riparian zone | place: USA: East River... | reverse complement strand
GCATGCCGGCAGCCAAAACATCTATTCAGAGCAGTTTAAGTGCAATTTTACATACAAAACAACCAGCAGATGTTCTGGAACTTTGTCCTGCCGGCACACCAGATCAAAATGGAAACGAAAAATAAAATGGAAAACAGCTGAACAACACTACTGTGAGCGTTTTATAGTATTCTCTGCTAAAAAAGATGGAAACGTCAACATGAGGATGAGGGATGGGGGTGTGTCAATTGCAATCTAGCTTCAGCTTCCTCACCTTCTTCCACTTCCACACTTGACAGCACCCAGGTGCTTGCAGATGATCGATGAGGAAGCGCAAAGGCGCTCTCAATTGATGGGAATCGAACAAGTCCGTGACCGTAATTAAGCGGGATATTTTGTAGTGCTTTCGGAGTCCGGCGCGTCAATATCTGCCGATGATGCAATCATTTTCCGTCATTCCCGTTTTGCGAAGGGACTCATCTCTACTCGACTCTCACTCAAATAAGCTATGCATCTGTCAGGTATCAAGCTAAACTAAGAAGAACTGATAGGATCCGAAAGGATAAAAAATTCGCAACTTTTCATAGTACTTTGGAAATTTACACATCGCCTTCTCAGGAGTTGATACACCACTTGCGTTCCACCGGACGCAACTAAAATTTCTGAGACTTCTCGCCTAAGCAGAATATCTAGAACTTCAAATATTGTTTACACATGATTGAATCATAAGGGAGAGAAGGAGTCGGGGGGCCGTCGGGGGCCACCGGGTGCTTGAGCGCTAACGAGCGATACATCATGAGGACACTATCGGCTGCGCAAACAGACGGACAAATGGAAGGATTGCGCCTACGCTCTTGTGGAGCAGGCACAGGACCCCGGATAATACTGCGTTCCAGAATCCAGACAAATTTGCGAAATTTGACCTGCAAACCGGTTCATTTCCAGACAGAAAAGGGCCAATTTAGCAGAAGTGCCGTCACAGTTTTCCAGATATTGTATAGTGTATGGCTCAGTGGCTGAGCGTTATGATGTCAGGACTCATGTTCAAATCACACCAATGTAGAATTTTATTTTTTGTGATTTTATTTGCAGTTCGGGATAATCAGGAATTTCTGCAAATTCATCAGATTATTTCCCACCTAATTTGTTACGTTCCACAAATGACTAACATAATCATTTCGCTCTAATACCTTCAATCTTATTCCTCACATTGTTCTCTAGGCCAGCAAATATCCTCCCACAGGAATCAACATGCAATGGTAGGTTTGGACCTATTTTCCGCATTGGAAAGGGGTTTTGCAACCTTTTTCAATGCCATGAGGGCATACCAAAAGAGGAACAAAGATGGGGATGCTCCCATCCTTGATCCACCCCGTTTTCTTTGATAGTATCTAAAAACCATGCAATACTTCCTTGTTCTACTGCTGTCAGACGTGATTCCGTACAAAATTGAAGCTTCGGAAGGCTGTTTCGGCTTTCCAGACAAATTTTGAACGTTTTGGAGCCGTTTCCGATTTCCGGACAGAAACCCCAAGCAGGTGCCTTTCCGGAGCCTTCATCAATAGTATCCGGGGTCCTGCGGGCACCCCTTGTTGTGATCTGTACGAAATTTTGTTTCCATTCGGCAATACCTGAAAGTTTTCGGCACGATCTACAATTCGTCACGTCGCGAAAAATTGACGATTCTGTTCTGACTCTTGGCAATGAGCCGACGCTCGGCAAACGTGATCTTTGACATTTATATCCTCGCTCTCGTCCCTTCCACTCAGAAAAAAGAGACACCAGATGCATGAAAGTATTGCTAATAGAGTCCTTGCAAAGTTTGGGACACATCCAAGTTCCAACCAGTGGATACTGATAAACTCTGAAAGTGACGATTCGACCAACTAACACCCAACATAGTAATGTATATTGGACAAATAGCCAACCAACGAAATTTGTATCAAATAACTACCTTGGTTTGGCATATTTGCACCAAATTTCAGTTGGTTGGTGCAAAGAATTATCGTCTTCATGAAACATCGCGTCACAACGGAACGGAACTGATCAGGAAGCCCCGCCCTATTTCGTATCCCGGGTTACCTCGATTACGGTTTTGATGAGTTAGGTCACATACGTTTTGTAATGTATCTACCCGAAATTAGCCAGAGAACTTTTCAACTTCTGGGTGCCTACCTTAAATATAAATCAGCTACCTACTATCCCAGTAAATATAATGATTCTGCCAATTCGAAAATTCTCCCTTTCTATTTGTGAAAGGTAGATTCAGAACTGAGATTATCTGCCGTACCATGATGATCGAATTTTCTTTAGTCACGTACCTTCCGGTCTCTTCCAAGCAGGCTTCTCATATTAAAATATGAAACCCCACTGACTGGAGTGGAGATTCTATCTCCGTTCCTTCATGGCAACGCGTGTAAGGTATAGCGATGTCGCGGACTAGCGGGGCGAGGGTGTAGGCGTCCATAAAGTCATCACGGGGCAAATTGGGTATCCCAAATTCCAACTTGATAGCTCTTACTACACATAAAAATCAAAAACCTGGCATGTACCAAGTTGTTTTATTAACATATCTAGAGGCCTTGGTGATTTCTTTGCGTGTGGTAAGGGCTATTACAATATTGTTTAACGGGTTTGTTCCCCGACAGAGTAAAATCACGTGATGTATGTGGCGCATAAATCTCATTGCGAAGTTATACCGCGTTCACTGAAGTTTCGGTATATTTTCGGCACAACCACCTCAATAAAAATCGGCTGTAGAGCTGTTGGAGTATGACGAGATCTCATCCTCATCTGAGTCGTTCCCCTAGGCTCTTGATACTCGTGTCTAGCGTTCCTAGGCCTTGAGCTCATTCTCGGACTGTTTTTCAGTCTCAAGGCTCTGAAAGTCGGTTTATATCATGAAATTCGCAAAGTATGACCTTTTAGTAAAGCCATGAATTTTTTATTGAACTTTTTTTCTTCAAATCTCATAGGTATCTGCAAAAGACAGAGGCATGATTTTCCAGACTCATTTCTACTCCAGACACGCTGACATCGCATTCATTAGACTTCAGAATGGAAAAATGCATATATGTATGTAATTTATTTTCCTCGAATCCAAGCATTCACCGCGCTTGTATAGAGACTATCGAGGCCTCAAAAAGCTTATAAACCACGTAAAAATCTCTCGGGAATTCCTTGATGGAGTCCATTCCTCAGACAGTGGAGTGTCAGTTCAGTACTCTCCATCCACAGCCCAACCCTGTCCCTCAGAGGTCGATTCGCGTATACATGAACGCTCATTGGGAAGGCCTGAATTACCGTTTGAGTTGCCGCCTTTTAACTTCTCTCTCATGAACCTACCGATTGAGCCTCTTCGAGGGCCTAGCCTCGTCCACATAATTTCTGCCCCAATACCCTCTATGGATAAAAGAGCTCAAAATCCCTCGATGCAAACGGGTTCGTTTGATATAGGCAGCGCAGAGTTGGCCGTGAATCAGCGTGAGTCCGCGATCTTGACAAATCCTCCGATATTGATAATATCCAAAAGTACAAAACGATTTGAATAAGACACAGCGTTTCACCACCCCTTTGGCTGAGCTTCCCCTCCATGAAATTGTCACCCAATTTACGCCACAAGAATCTGCCTTCTTCGCTATGCTTGACGCGCAACTAGACAAGGTTGAATCTTTTTATCTGGCGAGAGAGAAAGAGATGGTAACACGCGGTGTGTTGCTTCTAAATCAGCTAGAAGAGCTCAAGGAAAACCGGAAGATGTTCCTCGTATGTCGTTTTTAGTTTGAATCATTAACGAGCTGATGTGATTGACTTTAGGAAGCCGGTACTACCAAGAAACCATGGGCTGCAGCCTTTCTTTCAGCTTTGAGTTCCAGAATTCGGCTTCAAATGGGCCCAACCGGAAAAAAGGAAGGGAAATTGTTTAAGATGGTATTATTTCCAGTGTATCTTCTCACAACACGAAGGCCTGCTAGAACTTATTATGCTTATTATGTTAAAGACACCGAAGGCTGTAGGAGGTCGCGGCAGCATACAATCCCAGAGTTCGGATTGCTCTCTCGCAAAGGATAAAAATCCATTTTACATGGCCACTTTGACGGACCTGAATGGCAAACAGAAAGATCCAGAAGAAGGCGGCCGGAGTGCACAAAGACATCGGGAAGAGGATGAATGGAACAGCAGAGTTGAACGACCCCACTCCACTACGAACGACGACCCAGCTGGTTATATTCGTGCGAAGAGGGAGTTGAAGAGGGCAGTGTTGGAGCATTATCGGTTAGTGAGAATTTTATGTGCACAAAGTTCTCGGACGTCCCACTCAAAACAGAGGTTTTTCTCTCACCTTGGATTTTTAGTGGCTTGGAAACGCTATACAATTATCAAGTAAGCCAGTGGTCTGTCGCATCTATAATAGCGACTTGTCTGACATTGCACTGTTTCTGAGGTTCTCAATGTCATTGGATTTCGAAAAGCAGTGAAGAAATTCGAGAAAATAACCAGGGTAAGCGGTCAATATAATTACACAGGTACTGGACCCACACTTTCCTCACGAAAGATATCTATACAAAATCAATACATGACTGAGAAGGTACGTTTCTTTGATTCATACCAAACCATCGCTCATGTCTTGCTACTCAGGTCGATACATGCGCATTCGCCTCGGGTGAGACTGTCCGGAACATGACACGAGAGATGGAATACATGTACGCTTCAGAATTTGGTAGGCCCATCATGACCTTCTCAGCGCATAGATACGACGTTCTCATGGTGTTTAATATCCCAGCTGGCGGAGACAAGAAGAAGGCTCTTGAGCGATTGAGGGCAAGCACGACCCCCAGCAGTCATCATTCCAGTACAGTTCGATCGGGTTTGCTCCTCGGACTTGCCATTCCTGCTCTCATCGATGGACTTATAAGAGGTCGGTATTTTTGCAGCGTTCGATGTCAAGGGTAGCTTCATGATAATTTCCAGTATTCCAGCCAGAGACGCAACAGGCGATACCGCGTTGGGATATCTTACTTTTCCTATATGGCATGATCCTTGTTCCAGTGTTATACTCTCTTCTTTTAGGGATCAATCTTTTAGTATGGGCCAAGTCGCGCATCAACTACACCTTTATATTCGGTAAGGACGGCCCGAAATTCTCCGTTGGCAACTTTATTCATCGACTAACCTCTTTCGATTAGATTTAGACGTCTCACGCCACCTTGATCATCGACAATATTTCGAGGTAGGTTTTCCTTGACCAAATTTCTTACTTTTATTTGATTTTATAATTACTTGACATAGATACCAAGCCTACTTCTATCGACGTTATGCCTCACGTTCTGGGTTTCGTTCTCTCACATTAGTGCTCCGATTGTTCAACCTACAACTTGGCCACTTCTATGGCTGACATTTGCGGCTCTCCTTATGGTTGACCCCATGCCCATAATGGCCAGACCATCACGATACTGGTTGATCAAGACCATATTGAAGTTATTCATGTCTGGAATTCGAAGAGTCGAGGTCACTTGCATTCTTCACCTCACGGAAAGCTCTCACATTTGAATTGTAGTTCGCCGATTTCTGGATGGGGTGAGGCTGAGCTACGCTCTGTATTTTTGCTATTTTCCTGATCTGGCAATTATGACAGCGACCAGCTCTGCAGTTTTATATTCACCTTGTCGAATACCTCTCTATTCATATGTGTGTATCTGGGCAAGTTCGCTGACGATTGGCAAAAGTGCCAGAATTCATCTCGGACGTGGCCGATTGCCTTTGTGTTGGCTAGTATCCCTTTTGTTATTCGTCTAGTACAGTGTGTCAAGTGTTATATTGACTCCCAACTAATCTTGCACCTCGTCAACGTACGCTTTTTACTCTTCTGCTCAATCTTGTTCTCTAACGTCGGGTTATGAAAGGCCGGCAAATACGGTACTGGCATTTTAAGTTATTTATTTTATTTCATGTGGAGCTACCGACGTAAGAACGAACAACCAGTCCTTCCCTTATATACACCAAACTGATTATCATTTTTACTACAGAGCATAGACGTGGTACGATTTTTGCTTTGTGGTGTGTTTTTAATACGTGCTATTCTATCTATGCGTGTACTTGGGTACGTTTTTTTCCGTCTTCCATACGCCCGGGAGGTCCATAAATTTTATTACGCAGGACCTCTTGGCGGACTACTCTCTCCTGCAGCCACACAGCAAGCATCCTTTTCTTCGAACGGAACTTATGTATACTCCTCAATGGGTGAGTTCATTTTGCTTTGTATATGCCATTGTTTGACGTACAATATGCATCTAATGCATATATCTAGGTGTACTATCTTGCGATGGTAAAATGACCTCTGTTACTCCGCCATCATCGATTCTTCTAAAAACTTTATTCATTCCACCCAGCTGTCGAATCTACTCATCAGATTCCTTTGGGTCATATACATCCCCGAACGTGGACCGACCATGCTGGTACGCACTTTTATAACCGGGATGTTTGAGATGCTACGCAGAATACAATGGAATTTCTGTGAGTCGCTATTGTCTTTCATCTCTCAACATCACATAAAGGGAGTTCTAACGAATATCCAGATCGGTTGGAGAACGAACATATTCGTAATATGAATCAATACCGAGTCACTCGAGAAATGCCTTTGCCTTATGCTTTTGAATTCGGGAAGAGGATGGTGATGATAACTACACCTTGACCGGAAAACGTTGACGCTCTATCCCGCTAATATAATGGCTATACCACTACTATTGACACCGGCCAAGGCTCTGTTTCTTTGGTCTAATACCAACTTGAAGTGCTACAGGACCGAGGAGGTCACATAGCATAACTGCTTCTTCCAGGTTCTATCTCAAAGAAGGTTCTGCCTCAAAGAAAGATTTATATGTCATAGAAATATGGACACCAAGTTTTTAACTTACCGGTGCATTGTATGTTTCTCGCAGTTGCTTCCCAAGTTATCGGACTAGGAATCACAACTTGAATGCAGCGTATATGGAGTTTGCGACTCTTTTCTGTAGGGGAAGCATACTTATGGAGATGTTGAGCGCTCATCGGACTCGGTAAAGAAAGAAGGCGCGATACGCGCTTGGGGCTGGAGTAACGTGAGCCAATGTGGCAATGCTTTATAGTAGTGTGAGGTTGTTAGATTTTTTACGAAATAATAAATTAAAAATAAAACATATTATAGCCTTGTCCAAGTTATTTAATCAAAAAGTGGAACAACGACAAGGTTACTATCACGATGGACACTTTGTGTTTAAAACGAACAATGCAGCTAAATGTGAAAACGGTCAACGTAAAGCATTTGAATCATAAGACCGTGCTATTATTGTTGTTGAGAAGCATTTTGGGTACAAGCAAAAGAGAGAACGGAGTAATTGGGGCATCCACGCAGTGGTTCCGTCAAGGCCGACGAGGTGCCGACGGAGTCCCTCCCAGTTTCAGGCCCAGAGATCTAGCCAAGTCAGGTCACATTAGAGTTTTTACTCCAGAAGCACCAATCGCGCAATTCATTGTGCTTTATTTAGTACAGTAGTGGAGTCATGATAGGCCTCAAGGCAAGGGTCATTCGAGATGAGACATATTTGTCACGTGATAAGGCGTGACATTTTTCATCTTGACTCGATCCATTAATGGCATTCCCTAGGAAATGTAATTAGTTAGATGGTGGCTCGGCCAGATTTTCTTTCGGCCAGACTAAAGGAATACATACATATTTACGTCTAATGGTTCGAAAAAAATGCCTCGAAAGTTCCATTGCGAAATAAAGATGATGAGCAACATATCGTTACATACTTGATCCACCATCAAAGATCTCGAGGCAAATGTGATGAAAGCTCTAGATGCTGTGACACTCCAGGAAATGCGAAGGTAAATATTCCTTTACTTATCTCGCCTCTGATAGTAATTGTCTCTAGACTTTCTCGCTGTTCTTATAGATTTATGGACGCATATCGTCTTGGATTGAATGGCAGATGTCAACAAAAAATACCGTGGCCATCGTGTCCTCCCGGAAACCGTCATGAAAGAGCTTTCTGATGCCAATATTCACTAAATTATCACAATCAACTATATTTTCTTGAACACACACTACTAGCGCTCGTAAACATGACAAAGCGAGTCACAACTTTGTCATGGCACATGTGACAGGATGTTTCTGACGAAACGTTACGTTACAATGTCGCGTGCCTATCGGGAAATGCAAGTGCTTGTCGAGGGGATCGGCTCTCGGTGATTGCAGGAAAAATGAAGGCCGTGTCAACTATGTATATATCGCGGGTTCAGAGCGGCCTGACCGATAACGCAGAAGAGACTAGATTAGGGAAGGCACATACTGATGGAAGGACAAAGCTTCGAAATGATGGAGATGCGAGGCTGTTCCATAGAATGTGATAGAAGGTCTGGTGACTATTTGTTAGTATTTTAACAATTGAGCGCCACCGGGGTAAATAAATGACAACAAAAGTTGGACGAAGATTGGAGTCAAGATATTCCCACGGGCATATATATCTCTCGACCTGCCATCAGCCTCGCCTCGCACCTCCGACTCGCCCTCACCATGATACTCGTTCAGAAACCCCTTACTTTGACTCCAACTCAATTTCCTCTTTATGCTCATAGGAGACATCCTTCAGCTCCCCCGGCCGTCGTAGTCCAACCAACTCGCACACCCGGCCTCCTCACCCTCTCAAAACCCTCTCGTCCCCCATTACAGCGCCAGAACCAGCGTCAGACTTTTAAATCTATACCAAAGTCAAAGTCTGCCCCAGTGGTCCCGGCACCATTGCTCAATTCGCCTGCAGAGATCACAGACACCAAGAAGTCAGGGGTAAATGCGGTGCCTGCAACTCCCTCCCCACAGCCTCGTGGAAGAGGTCAAATCGAGCATCCAAAAGACAAAGTGCAAATTCAGAGGTCATTCGGCTTTTTTTGCCTTTTTTTTTTTTGCGACTCAGGCTGACAATAGGGTTATTCAGCAGGAGTCCTTCCCATCCTTCTGTGTGTGGAAAACATGGGCGTCAACCGTCTCCCCCCATCCCACAACTACAACAGACTCCCTCGCAGGCTGAGGTCGCCTTTATTGCTTCTATTAATCTTGACCCTTTCCTCGACAACGATTCTTCCCTCTCATCCAACCCTCCTTCTCCCACCCTTCCATTCAACCCATCTGGAAAATCAGCAAACCGTAGGCAACAACGACGCACACCCTCGCCTTCTCCAATATACTCGGAGGCAATTCCCGTTCCAGCTGCTACAAGACGACAAATTCCCAATATGTCTCGCTCTGATCCTCTTCCTTCTCACATCCGTCAACGCCCTCGTCCAATTTCAGCCCGCCCTTCCACTTTCCAGCATTTTCCCATTTGTGACGACATGAATGAGGCGGCTTATGCCCCAACCACTCCGCCATCTGCCCGCCATCATGACAACGGCCTTCAAACTGCCCCCATCAACTCTCGCGCACCTGGTGCTTTTCAATTCAATGCTATGGGCCTTCATTCCCCTCCCTCTCCTGTCGCAAATAAGAGGGGAAACAGGAAGCATCGTAGGACTCCGAGCGAAGGCGTCTTCCACATGTCTTCCGATGAGGACCTGTCATCTGGGCCTGGTGGAACTGTTCTCACAAATGGTCAAACTTTATTCGGCATCGTGAATGCTTTCAATCCCAGTTCGAAGATGTCAACTTTCTCGACCCCTATCCGAGCCATTCCCCCATACAAAAGGGATTCCGCTTCCCCATCAAACGGCTCGTTGTCGAAGGAGAAGCAGTCGGAGCGTGAGGCTGCTGAGAAGGCCGCTGGTTACTTTGCGAGTTCCATGTTTCAAAATTCGCCTAGTCCAGACGAGCTGCCGAATCCACTTCTCTTCTGAGGAGGTTTTCCTTCTGTCGCTCACTAATTAGAGAGAAGATTTTAGAGGTAACTTGTTCATACCGTCTCTTCAGGGTCCATGTCTCATTTTTGGCGACCAGCTTTTGAGAATTCATTTTTAGATGTGTCTTTTTTTTGCCTACCCACCGCTTCCAGCCCGTCCCTCTTTTGATCCTGGCATCCCAGTCCCTTGTACCCGATTTCGCTTCATCCCCTCCTCGAATCACTAAATCAACCACCCGCACCCTGAAAAACTAGGCCCGCACATCAAACACACTATACCAACCTTTGATCCCCCAATCAAACTCTGTATCATAATCCAAGCACTACTCGGCTTTGATCATATCGTTATTATCTTTTCCTAGTGTCTTCCGTCATGTAACACCATCTCTACCGGCTCATGTTCTTGCTTTCGGGGTTTCTTGGGTGCGGTTTTCTTACTAGTTTGATTCTCGGGATCGGGATAATTCGGGACTTCGGATCCATCGACCGATTCTCACGTACTATTCAGCGGACCCTCAACATCACTCATGGCGTTTTGTGGAAGCTTTGCTTTGCATAACGTTCTCGAAGGGGGTCTTTGTCATTGGACACTGAGCAACGATACTCGCATCATTTTCTAGACGGGTTGTCATCATCGCCACCACCACCATCGCCACCATTTCTTATCGTCAAAACGCATCTCTAGATTCTAATTTTCTTGGGCTCTAGTTGTCTTCTGTCTGTTTCTTGGGTTTCATTTGGTTCTTTTTTTTTGTTTCTTCTCCCGGTTGATATCGGGGGGAGTAGGTTTTTTGATAATCCGGTTAATGGTCAATTCGTTCAGGACAACCTCGCACCTTTTTTTTTGTTGGACTGTTGGTTTTGTTAGAGACGTCTAGCTTGCTAGGCGTCGTCTAGCTTGCTAGGCGTCGTCTATTGCCCCCTTCACAAATGCCCCGCCATTCCATTGCCTCCGCTTCATCCCCCTGTGCCTACACGCTTACGCTGTGCAGAGGGTTAATTCTCTCCACCGTCAACACCAGCATATTTTCCGTCTCCATCTCCATCTCATCCATTTACCCGCCTCCTCTATCACCATCCACCATCCTACCTTCACAACCGAAGATTCAAATACATTTTGTGTAAAATTAATCAAGAGACGAGTGCGAAACCTCATGCACTTGAGGCCCGACTCGTATATTTGTGGTTCTTGTCAAATTGTACACGTCTCTTGGCCGCTTTATTTATTTGCATCCACCCAGCTCATATGCTCTGGTTCACCATGAAAACACGATATTCTTACGCACGGACCGGGGGCGGCCTTTATCGTCATATCTCATCGTTCACCATCATCGTCAGCATTTTTTTTTTGCTCTGAATCGGATATATCGTCTCTGTCTCTCATTGTACCACCCGCACGCCAAGCATCCCACTACCATGCAAGCCTTACGATTGTTTGGGAATATACATATACAACCCCTTTTTAAAAAAATTCTTTCTTCTCAAATCACCTTTCTTAGTATCGTATTCAGATCTTTTTATTTTTTTTCCTATTCTTTTGGGCAATTTCTTATCTTGCTTTTTTTCTTTTTTTTCTTTTATATTTTTTTACCCCATTTTCTAACTTTATTAATGCCCGTCTTTGTAACGACTTCACTTTTCAATTGATGTCTCTCCTTTTCCCTACCTTTCTTTTTTTGATCATTTTATTTCCGGTGTACCAATCATTGTGTGTCGTTTATCTTGTCGTCATTGCATTTTCCCCAACTCCCTTTCTCACCTTTCTAACAACCGCCACATCCTTCTTTCCCTCTCCATCACGTACCCAACCATTCATCACCACGTCGACCATTCACTATCCACGTTGCATCCTTTCTTATCGCTTCACGCCTTCTTTAACGATGCACCCACGATTAGCCCCCTTTTGACTTACTTTTTTTTCTCCTTGTAGCATTAGTGATTTGCTCATTTTTTTTTGCCTTGCTTTGTCTCGTGGTTTTTACCTTTCTCTTCCCCCTTTTTCTGGCCCGCCCGCTTCCCTTTTCTTCAAATAGCCCCCTCGTCGTGTCCGCCATCTATGCTGTCGTACACACATACATTTAGAGTAATCGTTGTTGCGCTACCTCTACTACTCCGTCCACATTAAACATCAAACAACCCTATCCTCGCGCGCACTGATACTGGACCAAAAGTAATGTGCGGTGCAGCCTATCTTATACAGGCCTTGCTTTCATCAACCGCTCTTATTGCAGGCTCTGGGTCTTTGGTATGTAATCTTTCGGTTTTCTTTCTTTTGGAGGGAGCTCGTCGTTTGTTGATACATTTTCGGTTGTTCTCGTAGATGTTTCCTCTCCTGCCATTGCCTCAAATTCTACCGAGCGTCTCATAACTACCACTACCATCAACGACGACGAACCACAGTTTATATCGATGACAGTATCAATCAAGAACGACGCCAAAATCGACCGCCCCTCATCTGAATGCTTCATAATCGTCCTGCCTTGCACCGGATACGGCCTCTCCATCCAACCCATCGCATCCCCAAACCACAACCAAGCTTCCCTCCTTTTTTAAAAAAAATTCAACACGGAGAGCTTGTCAAGCCAAAAAGAATTCAAGCCTATAGAATTGTACAACCATCCATCCCATCCTGTCCTCGGTCCCCCCCCCCCCCCCCCTTTTTTTTTTTTTTTTTTTTTTTTGTCTCCCCCAAATTCTTTTTTTTCTCTAGGTGCACGCATAAAATTAAATTCCCTAATTTTTTTTGGTGCATAAATTTCTTACCCGTTCCCCACTTTTTCTTTTTTTTCTCACCTTACCCCTCGTCTCTACCTATCATTATCCTGTTTTCCTCTATCTCCTATTCTGCCTCGCTACCAACAATAAGCACAACCGACCCCCGACGTTCTTTACCATCTCTTTCATCCATCGCTCTCCCTCCATCGTCCACCTGTCCAGCCAGTACGTGCAAGGCGACATCGACATCCCCTCAAAAAGAAGAAAATCGTATAGAACAATATCTGCCCGCACCCTACTCTCGTTGACTACTTCTACCTTTTCTTTCCCTCCTTTCACTTTCCCCCTTGTTTATACGGTCTTTCCCAGTGTTACGTATGTAGTTTTACGTAGCTTCTTTCCGATATAAACATCGAGTGAGATTCCTCTTCTTTGCTTTGCCTTTTGTGAGAGATTTGTGAGTTTTAAATGTTCGAATAGTCTAAGGTTTGCAAAGACTCGAGTTTGACGACCACCTTATTCACATAGACCGGTTGCCCATTGTTCTCGCTTGCTGTATACAGACTTCAAGGCCTATCTTGAAATATTCTCTCGACGCAGAGTTGTTCGATCTCGTCCTCGATAACCTTGTCACGATATCCAACCATCAAGAATAACATCAAGCAATTAGTACACTTCTTCGTCTCCCGATCCTTCCACTGTCGTGCTTGCCACTAGTTGTGACGAGAATACGATGCAGAATGAAGGGGAAGTCCGCAGACTATAATTCCACTGGTAGATTCAAATCCCGAAGAAGAGATATACTACTTCCCATCCCCCGGGGGGGGTGGTCCAGGGGTAGAGGACTTCTTTGAGAACATTCAGCACTTCTAGACCGAAACGAGAACGGTTCTCAACACTCCCTCCCCATTTGTCTGTGAGATGGTTGCAAGTATTGGTCAAGGAATTGGTTGACTAGGTATTCGTGGGCGCCGTGTGTACTTGTTGATTATGTGTGTGTTCAAATCGTTCAAGTCAGCTTTTTTGGTGTCGATCGCAGCTTGTTTGAACTGCTCAACAATGGTCCTTGGATCCTCGATGGCGGTTGGCTGATATATATAGTATCTTAGTAGAGGCCGCAATAAGGGGATCTAATTTCAGTCACTGTAACGTGTCCTGGAGTTCCTGGAAGAAAGCGGTATTTACCACTTCGGGCTGCAATGGCAGACGGAGCGTAGACAGGCTGTTTGACACTGAGGGTTAGTTTGTTCCTCAAAATGTAGTTTTGAAATACCTACTATACCGGCTAGTTTTTGTTGAGGAGCATCTGGATGAGCAAGGCGACCAACTATGCATAAATCAGCATCGAATATGGGCACAAAATAGGTGGGTGTCTTACGATGCCAAAGCTGCCAGAAAAAAATGAGCGTTAGTCCGACTGTGCCGACGTAATCAACAAACTAATGTGACCAACCTGAGCGTAAATGTTCCCGCCAACTTCATGAACTGCGTCTAAGATTTTCTTCCAGCCAGCGACATGCTCAGAGTCCCAGATTCCAGGTGCATGCTGCCATTCACCTCTTGCAGATGGTTCACTCGAAGGGACAATAAATTAGCGATTGATAGGAGGCTTACCCTTGTCTGCTAATGAGGCCTTCGGTGACGAATAATCCAGCGCCTCCAAGGACACGTTGGACATAGTACTCCTCCATGAGATCAGAAGGATGGGTATGGGGCGCCCGATTTCTCGTAAGCGCAGCCATGCCAACTCTATTCTCGATTGTAATGTATCCAATCGCTAGAGGAGTAACAAGAGACTTGAACAACATTTTTATAACTGAAAACTAGTAGTAGAGGAGCTCAGGGACTTGTTTTGCGCAGAATGCAGTGATACTGACTTGCGCTTTGTAGTGGGTTGTACTTCAAGTTGACCTCGCGCCTCGGACTCCTTGCCAAAGTCGTTGAATAGTGTCAAGTGATACGAGCAGATATCACGATACCTGGATTCAATACGGCACCGAGAAGGAAATTATATGCGCCTGTCAGAGTTGCGCTTGCAAGACATTGACAACTTGAATGCATTGGCTGCTGGCACCTGATAAAGTAGTAAGTTTTATTAGCAATTTTTGTCATTTGATGGCCACGCATACACTTATGACCTGTAGATACAAGCTTTCCTGTATAAAATAAATGTACCGCTTGACGAGTTCGCCCAACCTGTGATTTTTATTTTTATTTCCGGTACAGGCGGATGGGAGTTGAATCTGGTGGCCAATACGAGACTTAGAAAAGATTTAACGTAGGTCAATACACAGGGCCATTATTATATTGACCAAAAAAACATCAAAGGTCATCGCAGCCTTGCCCCACCGGTTCAACATTCAACATATTGTTGAAGCAGGGAGGGCAGTCAATGGACGAAGACAGATAATTTTTTTGTTCCAAGTACTCAGTACTCAGTATTTATACAACTTTTCAGAATTTCTTTCTCCTTATCAGTAGCTAGCATAAAAAAATATATTATACTTTCTACTTGTCTTGTGACACTACCGCCGTACGTTGGATCTCGCTAGCATTTACTTAGATCTCAAATGTTGTCTCATTGCCTTCCTACGCTGGCGAAGCCAGGAAAAAAAGTCCTCATTTGAGAACCAGCTTCTGACAGTATCGTCCCTCCTATTCACCGCTGGAAAATTTGCGAACTAGATAACATTTAGAAGATAATGATCAGAACTTGGATGATCCTCCGTTAAAATGTAAATTCTCTAGGCATTCACACATGACCGGTTTTCCCACCCTTCCCAACGGTGCCTCGCGGGGCGGGATAACAACCATCTCCGATGAGGGTGAAAAAAACAATCCATTTATGTTCATTAGCAACGTCCATAACAGTGTATATAATCTATCAAAGCCCTAATAGACGGCAATAGGGTAATCTGTGTACCCAATACTCCCATCGCCAGCTTCGATGTGGAGATGCGGGATATCTGGGATGTTGTTAAGAGGCTTGCCATGAAGCGCTCGTTTTACAAGGTCCGGATGCGTGATCCAGTTGAATCCAATGAATATACCGTCAACTTTACCAGCTGCGATGAGTTGTTCACCTTCTTCGGCTGTGACCCCTGCGTTAAGGAACAGCTTGGTCTTCTTGACGAAGGGACGGAATGTTTCTAGGACATCGTGCTGAATTCCTCGTAATTTACCTTTTGTAAGAGGCAGAAAATCAGTGCCTATTTTTCTAGAAATGGACGAAGGAATGAGAGAGACACTCACCGTCGATTTCTGGGTCAAGCGCGGCAGAATACCGCATTAGAGTGATATATGCAAGGTCGAGCTTTTCAGCTTCAGTAATAAAGTATTTGTATGTTTCCACGGTGTCTGGTATGGGCATGCTATTATAGGTAGTGAATCAGCTACGATATTTATGATTCAAAAGATAATGCCGGTGACATACCCAACATCATTGAAACCTCCTGCAGGACTGAGTTTCACGGAAACGTTACGTCCAAAGACTTCTTTGATAACTTTCAGCACTTCTAGACCGAAACGAGAACGGTTTTCCACACTCCCTCCCCATTGGTCTGTGCGATGGTTGGAAGTATTGTCAAGGAATTGGGTGATTAAGTATCCGTTGGCGCCGTGTACTGATTAATTAGACATTAGCTCAAGACTTTCAAGTCAATAGTCAGGAAGCCACTCACATTCGACACCGTCAAATCCTGCTTCTTTGGCGTTGATCGCAGCTTGTTTGAAGTGCTTTATGATGGTCCATGGATCTTCGACGGCGGTTGGCTGATATATGGTATATTAGTGGAGGCCCTAAATAGAGCGATCTAATTTTACTTACCGTAACGTATCCTGGAGTTCCTGGAAGAAAGCGGAAATTTCCACCTCGTGCTGCAATCGCAGAGGGAGCGTAGACAGGCTGTTTGACAGCAAATGTTAGTTTGATCGTCAAATGTAGGTTTAAAATACCTACTGTTCCGGCTAGCTTCTGTTCTGGAGCGTCTGGATGAGAAACACGACCAACTATACCAGGATAAATCAGCACCGAATGTGGGCACAAAGTTGGTGGTGTCTTACCATGCCAAAGCTGTCAGAAAAAAGTGAGCGTTAGTTCGATTGTACCGACGTCAACAACAAAATAATGTGACCAACTTGAGCATAAATTTTCCCGCCAACTTCATGAACTGCGTCTACGATTTTCTTCCAGCCAGTGACCTGCTCAGAATCCCAGATCCCGGGTGCATGTTGCCATTCAGTTCTAGCAGAATATGTTCAGCCGAAGGGATAAGAAGATTAGTAATTACTGGGTGACTTACCCTTGTCTGGTAACGAGGATACCTTCGGTGACGATGAGTCCAGCGCCTGCACGTTGGACATAGTACTCCTTCATGAGATCAGAAGGATATGTACTGATTGCACGATTTCTCGTAAGCGCGGACATGCCAACTCTATTCTCGATTGTAATATCTCCAATCGAAAGAGGGGTAGTAATGAATTTGAATGACATCTTTATAGTGGCAGACTAGTAGAGGAGGTTAGAACTTAGAAACTTGGTGTTTTGTGCAGAAATGCTGCGATACTTGCTTGCGTTTTTATAGTGAATTGTCGCGACTCATTGATCAGCAGAGAGTTTACGCTATCAGGATTCAAATACTCATGATTTGTAACTTGCTTACACTGTTAAACATAACATAGTCGAGAAAGCATTTATAAGCGCCTGTCAAAGATCGCGAGATGACAACAACAGTGTGGTGACAAATGTGATCGACTAATAATACCACTTTATCATTATTTAGACACCGTGACCGTGTGTGACATAAAATCACAATTCAAGTTACCGGGGATGCAGAAGACTAATGCTCACTCAGTTCTAAGTACACTGTTACATGATTTATCTGGGTATACGGTCCGACTTGACTGATAATTATTCAGCATTGAATATTGAATATTGAACCGTCATATTCGAATCCATTTGGTAAGGCGACGAGGTTCTATGATAGTCGTGAACATTAGTCGGTGTCGGTACGCATTCTAGCGCCTCATCAGGGTGTCCAAACTCCAAACTCCCACATCGCCATCTCACAACACCATAATTGCTCCCAGTTGCGAACATAAAGGGATCGTCAATAGCATCATCCCAGGCGACTTTGCCACCATCTGACCACAAATTAAATGTAGCAAACGCTCCTAATTTCGTGATCCCAAATATGAATTTCACCCCCTGGGATCTATTTTAGTGCATGAGAAACAATCATCTAAATTCAGACAGGCCTTTACCCGCACAAAGTACGAGTTCATTGTTCCTGCCCCAAAGTAACACGGTCCTGCAAAATCGACCAACACTTTTCGTATGTCTAAACTTACGTGTTAAGAAAAACTGTCAGGGAACCACATTGACCCCAGTGGAAGCCTACCGTAACCACCGTGTTATCGTCCTTATCTTTTACGAGTTCTAGCTTCCAAAGTTGAGGTGCTGCCTATCAACAAAAAAAAATAACTTAAGTAAGGGTCTGCGTGGTCCGACGAACCATGCATTTGGAGCTGGTGAGAGCAACAAGACCGTCCCCGGTTGTTTGTGCAAGTATGGTGTCTCTGACATCGTTGAGAACGGGGGTTTGACTTACACAAAGATGAGAGGATAATTGTAATGGTGTAGGTCGGGTGCTTACTTTGCAATCTCCTCGGTTTCGTCATTCTAGACTGACAGATGCATTGAGCGAGTAAGCATGCCTGAAAAAGGGAACACGCATACCGACAATCCGCTTTTCTTTACTCTGGATTTACTGGATTGTAGGCCTGTTGGCAACCGCAGCAGAGACCCAATGACCACAAGATGCTGAGAATCTGGGGTGATAGAAATACCTTGAAGCTTCATATTACCGAAATCATACTTGTCCAGAACCTAGGGGGGCAATCCATATCTAAAATTGAAGTTAACGTTGCCGTCAAGATCCTGGATTAAACTTGAAGTAAGTTTGAATGACTGCGAGAACCGCGGATAAGTCAGTAGCTTACCAATTTCTTGGCAATCAACTCTATCGAAAGGAAGGCTACAAGGCATTCAATTCAAGCAATCGTGAAATGAAAATGCCAAACTACCATCACCTGTCGGGAACCAGGTAGCCATTTCAATCGAGGTATTTCTATCAGTCTTCTTGCAAACGCCATTCTAAAGGAGAAGAGGATGGAACACGCTTTGTCAGAATAAGAAGATACTCACTGATCTCTGCTAAGCAGATTTTGATGGCCCTTGCCGTTTTGTTCAGAAGGATTTTTCCCGACGGAGACCTGAAAAGTGTCTCAGAAAAAAAAAAGTTCTGACCATTCGACTTGTCCAACGAAACCTTGAGTATGCTGTCAAAGTCCAATCGAGAAATAGGCCACAGATAGAAGAAACACGAAGGGTGAACGTTTGATTCAGATCAAAACCCACCAGGGCACGCGGTGACCTGGAGAACGGCTGGTAAGCGGGTGGTTGAGATAATAGAGCGACGACCGCAACCAAATAACGAAAAAACATATTGCCTGTTTCCATGTAAGTCCGAGAAGATTATTCACAGTTGCGCCGATACTGAATGAGTGAAGAGAACCAAAAGTAATAAACAGCATCTACTATCATAGTCTGTCCGAGCGCATAAGAGAATTGCATGGTGGCAGCTGTGATGGCGGAAAGGAAAGTAGCTACTGTTGAGGGGTTTAGGGGGTTGTTGGCTCCGTAAACGGATAGTTGGCACGCCTGGATGATGAATTGATCAGTCAATTATCAGTTTGCGTGAGAATGCCGAAATACTCATTCACTTCGATGAACATTGAAAGCGGGCCATAAGTCAAAATCAGTGAGTTCATCCGTGCTCGCCCATCTCTTGCTCGCTATCGACAATGCATCGCCGAACCGCCGCATAGCGAAATTGACCTGCCAAACGCAGTTAGAATCCATATATATTGCTTCGGGCCCATGCTCACCCGCGTACTCTTTCAAATGGGAGGTCCAGCACTATATGAAGTAGGTTAACATAAGTTTTTATCAAATGAAGCGAAAAAAAAGTTTTTCGCTTCCATATCACCTTCGAGCGAGAGGGTGGACAACAGCCTCATCCGTAAATTCCGGAAGTTTGTTCAAGCATTTCAAAAAAGTGGTCACTTCTTTCCCTAGCTAGATACTCAAATTGTTGAGGGAACGTTTCAGGATCAAGGTTCTCAGCGACAGTGGGCCTTGGGATGTGGAGCTCAGCCTTGCTTGATTCTTCTGAATCCCCTTCGACGGCTTGAGGTTGTTGGGACTCTCCGGAAGTTTCTCGAGCGATATGGACTACAATATATCCGCCGCAGAAGTTGAGCTAAACGGTCCCGGAGGTGAAATGTTGATGACAAAATGGCAACTGAACCCCCAAGTTGTCGGGCAGCATTTGCAAAGTTTCGTAACTCATAACTCTACAGGTCAGTCATTCCGCGAGTCGACGCACCTCTTTGTCAAGGTTGTTGATCCGTCTGTCGTAATAGTAAAAGTTAAACGATCGGTATAGATTGCATGGGTAGTGATAACCTTTGAAGTTTACAGAACACTTCCGCCCCTACTGCTGCATGTGCTCATCGGCTGATGCTGCACCAACGGAAGGGTCAACAGAAAATATAATTCGATCAAATTTCAGGCGCAAGTCGGAAGGAAAAATGTTGTGATTGCTATGGTGACGAGTGTTGTTAATCGTGATCAATTGTGGTACTTTTAACCCTTTGCCATAATCTCCCTGATTTGCTGATGCAGAAACCTCTAAACTGGTCTAACCCTAACTATAATCTAACCCTAACTATAAAAGAAATAATTCATTTAATGTTTTATTATGTAAGGTCGAACCTCACAATCATCAGCAAGTCATCTTGGCAGGTTCCACTATGGACCAGCGCCAAATCTTCATTGCCAATCCACAGAATGACAGGATACAAGTCCTCGAAGCCGTATTTCCCAATCTGATCGATACTGAGGAGATTCTTGTTAACAGTAGGGTTTTCACCACCCCAAACTTTAATCCTTTCATGAACTTGACACCTTACCCTCTTGATGGCGGATTTTGCACACCGTGACCCCGACGACCACCGTCATGATCTATTCCCATCCATCTAATTGCAGGACTGATCTCGCTACACATAGCTAAACCCATAGAGAGCACTCTGATTCCGGGCCTTTCGAAACCAACACGTATAAAATCTTGACCATCGCTGGCCCCATGTATGACCAGATTTGATGTCCCAAATTGCAGGGACTAAATTGAAATTGTAGTCGAATTCAAGCTGCTCCGACGATGGCTGAGATGTATCCACTCCCATCTTACCAGTCAATGCAGCTGAAAAGAAGTCTTGCTGAACTAGGCTCAAATCAAATCCCTTCTCAAAATGTCCACACGTGGACGGTTTTGGTTCGAGATTACTTCAATTGAGTCCGCCGAGTTATTTCGGCTGGACCGCTTGCCTGCTATTTCCCCCTTAAACTACGACGCTTAGGCTGCTGAACATTCATCCACTATCCAATTTCTAACATCCTATTTTGATCAACACTGATTGACAACCACATGATCATGATCTTGACCATCCTACATCCCGGCTCTCGGTCGTGATCAATCGGTCGTGTACCGGTTGTCGATGAAGTTGTCTATCCAAAAGAAGGCCTTTCGTAACTGTTGGGCTCCAACGGCTTCAATATGTCCCGAAAAATAGACAGCTCGAAGTTGTTCCTGTCCTTATAATGAGTCGTCAATCACCTAGTTGTCGATTACTTGCCCCGCAGTCGAACGGGCCACTGCAGACTGCTACAATCATCAAAGTCAGCTGCGATGGCGGAAGAAACTCAGACGGGTACTGTAACATTCAACGTTGGCCTAAGGGCATTCAAGACATGGTACAAGGTCTTTGGCGATCTCAAACACCCCAATCGTCGGCCTGTGGTCATAATTCACGGTGGCCCAGGGCTAACTCATCATTATCTGTTGTGAGATCATACTTAATCAACCAGCCAGTCTTCGTGAACGCTGAATATATACTTACCGTGGCAGACCTCTCCAAAAATTATACAAACAGGCTGGGTAAGTTATGTCTTCTGCCCATCCAGTTCTCACCCCAGCTGTTGGGTAGCATTCCTATAGTGTTGTACGATCAAATCGGAAGTGGGGCGTCGTCTCATTTCCGGGATGCACCCGATACTTTCTGGCATCCTTATTTGTTTCTGGACCAACTCGATAACTTAGTGGAACATCTTGATATCCATCGAAATTTTGACTTATTGGGTCATTCATGGGGAGGTAACTTCCGAGATGACAATTTGAAAATTTCGCTTTCTCATTGAATTTATATAGGCTTTCTTGCAGGCTTCTATGCTGCCACTCGTCCACATAAGGGTCTTCAGAGTCTAATAGTTTCGAATGCATATGCTTCGATGGAACTGCTTGAGGCAGGTCTTAACCTACATCTGGACAAATTTCCAAAGGATTTCGCCGAGATGATTCGCAAACATGAGTCGAATGACACCATGGATGCAGCTGAGTACCAGGAAGGCATCGCAACATTCATCACGAAACACACCTGTACATTGCGGCCTTTGCCGAAGGATTTAGCGCAGTCGTTTGAGGAGAACAAAAAAGATCCCACAGTGACTGCCAAGTTGTGAGTTCTCTGGGCCATTATCTCTTTTCATGTTCACGTGATAGATACATAGGCGAGGCCCATTTCACTTCAAAATCGCTGGACCATTGAGGGCACACTCGATCACCAGGCACCTATGCAAGATTTCGGTCCCAACACTGGTTATTTATGCGCAGGATGATGGAATCCATGAGATAGCAGTTCGGCCTTTTTTGGAGTGTGTTCCGAACGTTAAAAGTGTAGAACTACGCAAGAGTAGCCATCATCCGATGCACGAAGAGCCGGAAACGTGAGTGCCACCTCATCATGTACGACATCACGTTGGGTACTGACAAACCTTTATGATAGGTATCTTGATGTTATTCTTGATTTTCTAGTTCGGAAACAAGAATAAAGTTCGAAGCTCATTTATTGCCCGTTTCACAGATACCGACATCTGTATCAAATCCTGCAATAATTCGGAATAACTTCTTTCTGCAACCATGACGACCATCTCTTTCGCGATCAGACACAAATTTTAGAGGTCTATTCGTCTGTTTCCGACACCGCCAGTTTCCATGGTGCCCTTCCACTCAACATAAATCACTAGTCTGATTTTGTTATTTATCACCATAGACACTGCCTTTCGTGACGTTGTCTTTGTAACTGTAAATATCACCTTTGCAATTGTTGATTGGGTGACCAGAACGCTAATTTGAAAATTTCCTCTTCAAACCTTATGTGTCGGAGCTTGAAATGTACTCTGATGTTTGGAAGTTTCAACTTTTTTTCTAAACCGCAAGGAACTTTTAGGTAAAAATGAGCACATCCAACTTGAACCCAGATTGCGCCAAAGTCTTGCGCCGTAAATATATGGAATGAAATATCCTCGCTTCGAACGTCCTCCAGACTATGGACCTGGCAGCTGCATGCAAGAAGCAGAAGAGGATGCTGATGATACGGATTTGTACAATACCCAACTGTCCACTGCCCTCCTGATCATGAGAGCATCAGAGCGTGTTTGTATGTACAAAGTGCAGAATCACTGACAGAACAAGCCCGTGATTGCGAAGGCATCTGCTTTGCCTTTTCACCATGGAATGTAGTGCCTGGATTCTGCATCATGAAAGGGGGAGGATGAAGTGGGAGGGAGTGTTTGGCGAGTCATGTCAACGGACCACTGAGAAACGAAAGGAGCCATCCTCACACGCCTTATTTGGAAGGATTTTAAGATTTGAAGGAGGGGTAGCTAGTCTTGTACCAAAACCGTGTGAGAGGGGTCTAGATTGAGCCTAGAGTTGGGTAGCTACCCCTCCTTCAAACATCAACTTTAATGGTTGTCATGACGGATCTGGGACCTGAATCCGAGCGGCATTTCGGCAAAGGACCTTACTTGTACAATCAAGTTGGCGTTCTGGGAAAGTGACTTGGATTCTTGAATATGCCTTGATGTCACGTGGACCAGTGCCTTGACCAATTGTCATTGACCCCCAGACGATCAGCTACCTGATGAACTTTGCGTAAGTTGTATATTATTTCCATCTTGTAAGGACAAGTTTCTCACACCTCTTTCCAGCCTCGATTCACATTCTATCCGACCTGAAGTTGAATTGCCTTAAGTTTTGAACGACTTGGGCTTTTGGAGTTTGGACAACCGACAACATCGTCATCCACCGTTCTGTCTTGCCTTTTCCCAAGGTAACTTCAGTTGCCATTGGTCATCCACTGTGGTCGCACATCGTCGCTCGAAGGACCTCAAGCCCTGACGATACCGAGCTGTGCTGAGATACGATCAGATCCTTTTCCGTTGTTTGTTACCGACTTACGGAATGGCGACCCTCACTCGACCACGTTCTCCATCGCGGCCTGCAACGAGCCCTCTTTTGAACTCGCAAATACCTACTCCGTTTCCAATGGATCAGTTGTATCAGGAATCATATCAGGATCAGCAACAAACCAGTTCAGATTCTAATGACATACCTTCGAAGAACATTCAAGTCGCCTCATCCATAGATTCTACAATCGAAGGACCAGATACTGCCGTTCTTGTAAGTTCGAGGTCAACCTCTCATTTCTGCTGTACATGTTATTCATCACACCTTTTTCCAGACGGATGTACTACCATCAATTGCCCATGTTCAGAACTCTTGTCTGATGACTTTGAACGATATGCTTTTTGGGCCCGTAGGATTGAACTCGTTTTTACCAGAGCGTCGCCATTCAATGCCCGCCACTAGAGCCTCCACTTCATCTATCACAGAACCATCCACCAGGCTTGCTCTTCAGACTCTCCTAAATAATTGTCGAAATCGCGAAGCCCAGGGAGAGATGGTCGAAACTCGAGAATCCGCCACTGACTCGGACCTGTTGCACGAACTACATATTCGCGTTAAGGCGATCTCACAATCGATGGCATCGAGTGACGCTGTCCTCGCAAATTCGCTCGTATCGCTCATGTTGAATCTCAACCGCCTTTCGGATCTCCAGACCTCCACAATACAATTTTCTAATCGAACTTTCAATGAAGGCCCTTCTAACCTTGTATATGCCCCACCTGCGGTCGACATCTTTGACACTTTGACGCGTCAGCTTAGCGATCTTCAAATCGAACGTCTTTCCTCGCCTGCTGGACCCTTCGCACCTGGCACGTCCCCTTTAGTTGCTGTTGAAACAGCTCTTTTGTGGTCACGAATAGATTCAGAACTTGAACATGTAGTATCTATGTGCAAGCAGCGAACGGAAAGTCCACCCCAATTTATGCAACAAGATCATCTCCCGCCAGAATATGACATTGCAATCTATGACTCGGAAAATCCGCCGGACTACGAAGTGAGTGGACGAACTTCAATAGATGATACCAAATCAAGAGCTGGACATTCTCCGCATGCAATGACTGTACGCTCGGTCGAGGAAAAGATGAAATTAGATCTAGAGGCCGTTGCGGCCGCCATCGATAGGTTATATTTAGTTGCACCTCAACTTCATAACCAGAGGGTAGAGCTCAAATCATCAAAACTGGCCGAGATGGAAAAGGCCAGACGGGAAGGCACGGCTGCGATATCTCAGCAAGACTCGCGGACGAGAGACAAGGAACGTGACATCAAGGAACTCGAAAATATTCTTGATCTACTAGGGAAAGCTTCTGAAAGGACACTTCGTGACCAATCCGTCTTTTTGGATAGTGGCATGCAAAAAAAGGTTCACCAAAAGGAGGCTGCTAAGGTACGGGCTACTTTATGGTTATCAACTTTGTGTCTGACCCTTTATTAGCAACGTGCATTTGTGGAACAGCTTGCTCGACATTCACAAGCTGGCCGAATCCATGGACAAGATGCGGTCTTAAAAGACAAAGTCAAGGATCCTGAAGCTCTGCTCACACTTCCCGAGTTTATGAGTGAACCTCTACCAGAATCAGAACGGCAAAAAGACTTAGACGCCCTACTCACACTTCCAGAATTCGTTAAGGAACCTATTCCTGCCCATATATTTCATATATTTCACTCTCATCTAGAAAAGGAAAAAGGAAAAGTTTCCGTCACCAAATCCAAACGAGACAGGAGTTCATCTGCTCCTCCATTGGCATGGTTCCGGTCAACATCTTCACGGGCGTCGGCGTCGGCGTCAATATCTTGCCTTGGCAGTTCTAATTCGTTGAAGGGTAAATCGAAACATTTGCAAACAGATGGTGAGATTTCTTACTGCTTGAGCCAAACCTGAGCTGTCCGTACGTTGTTAAAACTTGTGACGCAGGGTTTGAAGTCGTGTATGTTGCTGAGAATCACGAAAATCTCCATCACATTCTCGTGTTCTTCACGATAACTGGAGTAAAACCAGGTGCTGAGCTACAAGCTGAAGTACTGCCCCTCCAATCGTCAGAACAAGGAGATCACTTTGTACTCAAATGCGGCTCTCATACTTCTCTCCCTCTTTTGTTACCCGTATATACGACCCCAGGAAAGAAAGAAGTCCGAGCCCAGGGTACCCATTATGAGATCAAACTCACAACGACTGGCTCCGCCTCTCCATTTTCTGATATCAACGGACAACCTGCACCCCTTCTCGATGCAACCCAGCTCGCATCGATCAACCCAACCTCCTTCCTGTGCGCCTCCTGCACCTTGCCTCTGATCCAGTCATCCAAAGTCGGCACATATAGAGACCTACCTTCCGAACATTGGGAAGAGTTGGTCGAAGCGTGGATGTGTCATAGCGACCAGAAATTGCATGACCAAGTAACTAAGCATGGGAAGAGAGGATTTTGGCCATCTCCTGGACAAGCTCTTGTGGGCGGGAGTTACATACTATTTGAAGAGTCAGCGATGAATCTAAACAACATTCATATGAAGGAGGAACCTACGGTATGTTCTTTTTCTCCGTGAAAAATTTCATTTTTCCCTTCGGGCGTTAAGAAGACTGGCGGCGGCGTTCCACCGTTGGCTGTTGGCGATCAATGTACGACCCTTGGCATGGCTCTTTCAGTCTTCTCGATGCCGTCCCCGGTTTTGAGGAGATTTGATTAGTCAAGCTTTACTGTGGACGAGCATGATTGGCACAGTGGACTAGTTGATACAAAGCGTCCCAGATTGAGACTCGCAAGGGTCAGCTGCTCGTGAAAACAACTCCCGTGTTAATAGAGGTTCACGTCGTGGGAGCTACTCTCGAGGGCACATGCCCATTCTGTTTCTCAACATATTTGCAACTGCTTATTTTTTTCAGCTTGAAGACAACTGGCGACTTTCGCGATGTTTATGCGGCGCCGTAATAGGTCGGTGCCAAGAACGACCTGTGGACGGCTGGAACACCACAACTTACAGAGTACTCAAGTATGCCGTACGGCTAGTCAGTCAGGCAGCGGAGTAAGACATAATGGCAGGTCATCCTGGCAGTACCTAATTTTTGGCTCTAGGTCACTACAAATTCCATTATCTGCTTTCGTAGTGGAAGATATGATGGAGTTTGTTCAAGCCCATGCATCATACCGTTTCGTTATTCGCGATGAAGAAGACGAAAAACCACGTATGCTTGTAGGTTCCCGACCCACACCTAGGAGATTTGGCGCTAATTGTTGAACCGTTAGATCTGGTTGTTCAAACCACAAATGTCTCTGGCTTATACAACGCCCACCTCCCGTGCAATCCCGAAAAGTGCAAGCGTTCTCGCAGCCAAAGTTCTTTATAAACTCTTAGTACCTACGGATACCCCTATCGATATCAAAAGGTTTGTTACGTCGATAATTTTACCACTTTCTTTAACTAATTAGCTATATATTCCAGTATACTGAACAAATACCCTGGATTTCCGCAGGCTGAATTTCTGTCCTACCCGATGTCCGTATGTCGTCGTCTTGCAGGTTTGCTTAATCAAAGCAATTCCGCGTACCCCGAGAGTATGCGAACGATGACAGGCCTAGAAGTCGGATGGCTCCAACGAGTATGATTACTGGTGGGGGAATATTTTATGTATCAATCAACCCCTTTGTTCACTTTGTGCGTGCTCGTCAAATGTCTCAGCTCTTACTCTAGCCCGCACCCGTTACCGTCTGAACACTTGGAGTTGCTGGATTTGCACACAAATAAACCTCACTATCCGGTGTTGTGCATGTCCTGTCTATTTTGGTACTTACTATATGATATAGAGTTTTCTATCTATCCATGTCTCTTCAGTTGCAAACCCTGAAGACTATTTCTATCCTTTGGCTATTATGAACATAGTCCAGATATCCTGCAGTCTCGGTTTTCATGTTAGGCCCAAGTAATAGAGGACGGCCTGTAAAGATATAGGTCTGCATAGTTTGGACAATCGAATGAGAGTGCCAACGCCACCGCGTCGGATATCCTTAGAAAGGTTATATGTATAACTACATCAACAATGTAAAATTCTCCGTTACATTTCTGCCGACCGTTTTCTAACCCCTTGCCTGCAGATGTATTTAGGATTTTGATAGTAAGGTATGCTTCGATAGATATCGTCCTATGCCCTTCGACGTAGGAATATAAGGATGTTTGCTGGTCTGTATACCACGTCATACCGCAACTTGTGCTGTGGTGGATGGGGCGCCATCCTGAATAAGGCCCTCCACTACTGCCCCCGGTTTCTCGTTTTGGATCTCCTCCAACCGTTTCAAGAGAACACCAGTGCAATTTTCCAATGATTGAGCTTCCTTCACAGTGGCATCCGCACAACCTCCCCAGCGTATTTTGAGATTCTCATCGATGAGATAGACATACCCAACCTTGCTGTTAGTCATACCCAAAGGGTCTCGAACATATTCCAAATTCTGGCTTGACACCAAGTACGTGGCGTGGAGTTCTGGTGGGACATCAGCCCGAAGTGAATTGGAAAAAAGCTTGACTAGGAAGGATTTGAGCAAGTTTTCTTGAAGATTGACTTGAACATATTGATATAGAGGATGGTTGAAAAAACGAGCATGGGTAGCTTCAACAAAGCCTCTCGCGTGGACCTAAGATAAAAGTTAGCACTCGACAGTGACTTCTATGCTCATTTAGATCTCACCTGTGATATTTGGGTTCCTAGCACAGAAAGGAGTGTGATGCGACCGAAACACATAGTTGTTGTGTCCTTTCTAAGGTTGTGGTCTAGGCTCTTCCCGGATATATTGGGAAGGTAAAGTGCTTTCTGGCAAAGAAAATGAGATCTACCCGTGCAGAAGAGGCACTACTGACGAACGTACGTCTTCTCGGATAAGTACATTGGGAGCAATCCAAGTTTTGCCACCATTTTTTCGGGTCATGTTCATGTCATGGAAATATCCCTTTCCTGCCTCTTTGATCCTTTTGTATAATAATCAACTTGAATTGTCATCATCAAACGGCAAGGCGTGACATACAGATGTCTTCGTTGTGCCATTCGAGCGTCTTGGTCCATAAGATCTTGCAACATTTGCCCTGTGGTTTTCGCAAGAATTGTTGGTCGCTGTCGGACACCTAGTGGCCGATTCAGCGATGGTAATGGCGGATCCTTTGAGGCTTTGCCTCTAACGCCGTTGGTAGTCTGTAGTCTAGAGCTACTTCCATAAAAAGTGCGCCGCAAGCATCTCAAATGCTCTGGATGGCCGGAAAGACATTTACGCATTGGCCATGGGAAAAATATGGACATCTTCAAGAAGGACGGGAGTTCCGGGTGGAAACACGTCCAGTCACATGATACAAATAAACATCCACACATAAATTGACGCGTTTATCGCACCCTTGTTGACGACTTTCTTGATCTTAAACCACTACAATCTCGAACTTCTCTTGTATTACTACTTACCTGTATATAACTTATCACTATGGTATGTCAAGCTATACTCACTGCTGGTGGGATATTGTGACGAACTATTTTTCTCATAGAGCGGCAAAGGTATGTTTTATGCACATACTGGAAGAGTTTTGACGACAGATATCTAATACAAATCGCTTGACAGGAAAATCTGGCAAATCCACTTCCGGTGGTAAATCGGGCGGTGAGGGAAAGTCCCAATCGCGCTCCGCGAAGGCGGGTCTCCAGTTTCCCGTTGGTCGTGTCCATCGTCTGTTGAAGAAGGGTAACTACGCTCAGCGTGTTGGTGCTGGCGCCCCAGGTTCGTCATGTCTACCCTCTTCCATTGTGTCCAAATAGCTCGTTTTAACCCCTCCTCCCTAAGTCTATTTGGCTGCTGTTCTCGAGTACCTTGCTGCTGAAATCCTTGAGCTTGCTGGTAATGCAGCTCGCGATAACAAGAAACAACGTATTGTCCCTCGTCATCTTCAATTGGCAATCAGAAACGACGAAGAGTAGGTTTGCTTTTGCTCAGTTTTTCTTTCATTCATGGAATCTGGTTGTAGGTTAAATAAACTATTGGGTGATGTTGTCATCTCCCAGGGTGGTGTCGTTCCACACATTGCTCCAGTATGTCATGTTAATCTACTGTTCATTGGCGATTATCTTATTCGTCTTTTCTCAGGAACTTCTTCCTGGCAAATCGGGGTATGGCATCCATCTTATTCACTTGGCTGGTATGACGGCTAATTATCCTTTAGCAAGTCCAAGAAAGACGCAGAGGAGGCCTGAAATCTCCCATATTATTATTTCTTGGGCACCATGTATTTATCTGTATCCCGTACTTTACAATTATTTTGCCAATATTGGTGTTTGAGTCTGTTATAACCGCAGGGCAATGGCCTGAAGTAATTCCGAGCTGCGCCACTGTAAACGCCGCCACTACGTGACACTCACCTACTAGCATTATGCGCTGGACGGCACCACCAGAAAGGCGGGAAATTGCCCTGGTTCTAATCTCCCTCATCGTGTATTTCGTTGCGTACAACTTCGAGATGTCCGTGGAATTTCTGGGTATAGATCCAGTTGCGACTCAGCGCGTGGTTTTTGGTGGCTTTGGTCTTGGCAAAACCCAAGTTATTGGGAAAGATGGTCGAAAACCCCCAGGTTGGAGAGACGCCTTAGAGACGGATGTATATGGTGACTGGAAGTGGGATGAAGGCCATATCGCGCTCGATTATCTACAAAGAAGTCACCCAAAAGTTTCTGAGAGATACGGTGCAACTTGGATTGGGGGGGTAGACACAGGCGACAGATTTGGTGAATTGACGGTAAATGATGCTCTGCAGAGGTGGGAAGGAGATATCCCTCAGACACAGTTGCTGAAACATGCTCCAGGTTTGTGCGGCTTTCAGGATTTCAACATGTTGAATTTACCCTCCGTTTAGGCTATACCATCCTTGATAACGTCTATATCTTCAATGGCTCTGTTTATCTTGTCACCGATAACGAACACCTCTTTCCTCCAATTTCGTCAATTTTCGCAAGCAAGGGCAAGGGTCTCAATAATTGCACTGTCTTATCTTCGGAGAAAGCTCGCAGGATATTAGGAGGTCATGGATCAACGTATGTTACTTTCATCCGACCCTTCTCTCATTTTCATAACTATATCTCTAAACAGTATTCGTGGCGTTTCATGGCTATCAGCTGATGCAAAACCAGGTGTGTTCTATTAAAATATAAACTGTTTGAGTGGTCTGATATCTATATCCTAGACAATTCTACTCTCTTCGCGCTATGGCGAACGTACAGCTCATTGGACTCATCGATAGATAGCGCTGGCCACACCAAGCTCGCTCCGCCCATTCGTCTCCTTTTCCCCAATACTCACTCATTCTCCGACCCTAAACCCCCAAATGAGGAACACTGGCGAAAACTCTCACGTGCTAACACTGGGTTTCACCCTTACCTAGCTAAAGCCGCATTTCCACAGCTAAGCTTACAATATCTCGAGGACTGGGATGATTACCAGAAGATGGAAATTCCTTTTGTCTTTGAACGTCTTGTAATTGCGGACCGATCAGCGACAGAAAGTGCCATTGTAGCGGGTCAACCAGTGTACTCGCCTGCTTTTGGTTTGGAAGGTGGTTCAAGCCATTGGTGGGAACCCGTGCGCATCAATTTGGCGACATACTTGGGCGAGCACGAAAACAAACCAAAGGCCAAAAAGGTTGTTACTTATATCCATACACAAGCCGACTCCCAAGGCGCGAAATTGTCAGATCGAGACCACGAATCGATATCGCGTGCCTTAAATCAAATGGGTCGGAAATATGGGTATGAGGTACATGTTGTGTCCACGCAGACGACTGAGACGGATTGGGTTACTAAAATGACTGCTGTTGTCAAGTCCTCGGTCCGTTACAACGTCCTCCTTTCATTGCGATAATGTTTTATCCACTGCGTATAGATTATCCTGGGCGTTCATGGGAATCATCTAATGGATAGTATTTTCATGCGACCTTCGCCTCAATCAACCGTGATAGAATTGTTCCCTACGAACAAGTTCTCCCGGGATCGAGAGTTTGCCATACGTGCACGCGGTCTCAGATATATGGCTTGGTGGGAGAGTCGGTAAGTGCTGTTTCCTAGTGGTTTTTAACAACATTAAGTTATTTCTATGGAAAAGATCATATGCTACGGATCTTCCTCCCATATCGCTACCAAACGACGAACCAGTACTGATCGATTCGCAAGCTTTGGTGCAAGCCATCCACGACCTTCTTTCTCGTGGCAATTAGGAGAGAAAATATCTTCTCATCTGTCGCTCTTTATTAGATTGTTATTTTGCATCATGTTTTCCATTCTCGACACGATCTCTATCCTCACATTCGCTTTCTTTATTTTGCCTTGGACGTTCTGGAACTTTCCAACTAGAGGGGTCGCAGACCCCATAAACTGTACATACAATAAGATCATGTGTTTTAGTATAATTCATGCAGAGCAATTTTTACCCCAGTTTTGTACATTTCCCTTTTTCTGATATTGCGTCCTCGGTTCAACTCGCGCGCATCGACTCAAAAGTGTGATACTACCAGTAAAAATGATTACGAGCCTCATCAGGAGTCACTTTTTTTCTTGCTCCGTCGAGTCCACAAAGTGAGAATCCTCGAAATAATAAATTCACGGTCCTCAACGATCATTATGTTGGCAGCGCTTAGATCGCGGTGTAATATACCGGCTTTGTACGCTTGTTGACCGGCTGGTAGAGAGGTCGTTAGAGTTCCCAACTAAAAAAACGCAGAACATCGGCAATACAGGATAGTCATCACCGTTTTGCCTGATATCCTCGGTATTCTGTGATTTTTTCGAGCGCGCTTCACGTGTCAGCACCATGAATAAACTGTTAAAATGTTGAAATTTAGGTATTTGGGGTATCTGCTTGAATTGAAAGTTGGAGAGAATATTTCTCGGGTTCTAGTGTTGAACGTTGAACGTTGGAAGCTTCTTACATTGATTGAATTTGAGATATACACCACCTTCATCCCAACCAAATCTTTTACAGCTGCTTTCATATCGATAGGCTGATACCCTCAACATACATGCATAGCTCGCTTAGGCGGAGCCGGAATTTGGAACTTCAAATGTAGAGGCCAGCTGTCATTTACATGTACGGCAGGACAATTTTAGTACATGCCCATCGTTCCAGACTCCCGGCTAGCAGGGGTCTAGAGTCTGCCCAAAGTCCACCTGTACGTGTAATTTTTGAGTGTAGGCCTACTAACATCACCCTATACTATGCTGTACACTGGTGCCGTGACGACCCACTAATGGTGAACCCGAAATAACTTCATCATATGAATAGCTGCTGCTTAGCTACTTTTACTACGACTACTAAGACGGTATATAAACAGGTTCCAGGTGTTTTAGAGAAAAAATAAGGAGTATAGACAAAGTCCCATTTTTGCTGGTGTGTCATGCTTGCCGTCTCATGTTGTAGCAGAGCTCTACAGCATGCATCAAAGAACATCTCAGTGCTCACCCCGAATTGGCAAACAATCCTCGTTTTGCTGGATTATATCAAACTGGGCGGCGACGTGCAAATCACACTCAAGCAGGTGCCATGGAGTCTGAGTCGCAAGTACAGCCAGACTTTATTCTTACTCCTCCGCCACCACCAATGTCGGGCCCAGCGCATTTCATGCCACTATACCATCACACGGCCTTCCAAGTCCCTGAGTCACACCACATGCATGGACCACAGCCGTCGCCTTTCTACTCGCATTTGTCTTCAGCCACATTCAACAAGGCCGCATATAATTCACTATCCTCGTATGCAGGATCATCTACATCCACTCACTCTTTTTGATGCTAGTTTGGTAGTACTGAGCACAGCAGCTCTCTAATGACATACTTATTACATTCCTAACTACTACAAGCTACTATACTTTGTGTTGATAACTTTTCACTACCTTACACTTATCGTGAAGTACTACAGTCCGAGCGGAGAATCAATATTCTGTGTAGGGTGACATTACGTTTTGTGACTCACGATTAGTGGGTCGTCACGGCACCAGTGTACAGCATAGTATAGGGTGATGTTAGTATCAATATGAAAATAGCTGTAACTCTCAGTTGAATTCTCATGCGTGATGTCTAATTAGGCTCAGTTTATTGATTAATGCAAACGAACAAATAAATACAAATTCTACTTTTCACAAATCTGATGAAAATGATTTCTGTTTATTTCTTCTCAGTTCATGAAATTCTTTATTGACGTGTAGACGGTACAGTTCTATGTATTTGTGTTAAAAAAAATTGAGGTTTTCTGCATTAGGATTCACTTTTTGGCTTTACAAAGTACCTTGCTTAGAAGTAGTAGTAGGAAATTATGTGATCAGTACGCTTTTTGTGTCTTTCATGTCTTGTTATACTTCATAATTATTTTTATTGTATAGTTTGAAGCATACAGGACTCGTAGATCTAGAATTTGTGCTCACCAGCTAGGATGGCGCAGCGAACCCCCCATGCTTTTAGCTCCAAAAGGTATTCAAATAATTTGACCCTATGGTCCCTATGCACACTTGCATGTTATTGGACAAATTGGAGAAGATGCAATTCTGATTATCGAGCCCTTAGCGCGACGAGGGCGGCATGTTTATATCAAATAATAATTTCCAATATCGGCACCGGTATCTCCCTTGACTAGATGTTTGATTGACGAGAAATAAGAGGACTTGGAAAGGAAAGTGGGCTCTAAACATCGAGGGGACAGCAAAAAATAAAATAAATAAATCCCTGCAACCCCAATATGTAGGTACGCTTAGTTCTTCGGCAAGGAAACACCGCAACGTGAGCATTTATCATTCGTGTCCATGCTAAAATTAAGTTTATGAATCACAAAGGAGGTTGATGCATAGTATCTAACAATGACTCACAACAAGCAAATCAGACCACATGGAAAGCATGCCTAGAGCAGGGTTGGATTCAATCTGTATAATCATCTTAGCAAACGAGTTTAAAAGAACTCACAACCGCCGTGATAATTCCGAACATTCCATATTCTGTCTTTCGCTCATGGTTTCCCAGAGCACACTGCGCGAACACTACGGTAGTCCAGATAATTAGAATAGCTGTTAGAAGACAAAGGTTATGGAACTGACATTGATCCCGATAATTTTGGCCAACGAGCATTGCATTTTGAGCAGGGTCAACGGGCACAACGCCCGGTGGGGATTGCTGGTATTGCTGTGGTTGCTGGTATTGTTGTTGTTGGTGGAACTGCTGTGGTGACTGTTGCTGCTGTACTGGGTAGGTGGGATACGCCTGGGGAACCTGCGAGATATGGGGAGGCGACATATTGACTTGCGACATTATGGTAGTAAGAGGGGGGGATAGACAGCGTGAGGTGAGTGTCCAGGAAGGAAGGGTACCCTAACAACGTTAACTACTAAAAAAAAATCTTTGTTCATTTTATAGATTAAATTGGGTCATCGGCGGGGGCGCCGTGGCCCTAGCCTAGGCAGAATTTGAAGTCATGAGGACCATCAAATGTCAAACAGACCCTGCCCTATCTATACTACTTCAGGCGTCAGGCACCAAAGCATATTCCAGCCATCTGCGAGGCATTGAACAATATTATCACCGTTCGTAGGATTAGCACAAGCGTTGAACGTTGAACGTTGAATGTTCGAACGTTGAGCGGCCGTACATGCTCCAAGTCGTCTGCTCTTGTTATTCGCATTAAATGCTATTAAAAGTCTGGATTTCTGATCCCTGGATTGCTAGCGGGCTGCTCCACTCTTCTAGCCAATCAGCTCACTAGATATTAATCTCGCCAAGCTTGGCAGGGATATCAATGAATATGTCTTCCCATAGGAATCTGTACGTACCATAAAATTTTATACGATTCTAGATCACATCAGTCAAGAAGCCGACGTTAAGCGAGGTCGCAGCATACATCAATCTTGTACACAGTATTGCGATTTTCGGGATCGGCGTCCATGAAGTAACTTATAAACGCCTAAGGCTGGACGGGATTTCATCTAATTAAAGACCAGATGAGAAAGGCAAAGATCATAAATCAGTTTTACGTTGGCATGTGCATAGCTTCAATATGACAGCCATAATGCAGCCCACGGTGACTACCCTGAAATTAACTATACATGGCGCCAAGTTTGAGGTGATCTGACTAAATGGGGCAGAACACAGCACTTCACTTTGGCAGTGAGGCAGTGATCACTACATTTGCAGTCATTTATTTAATTAGAAATATTTTCTAATTGTAATAGTAATGTCTTCGACACGATCGTAATTGCTACGCTATGTGAACCTATTTGGGATAAAGACTCGTAATAGGGATAAGCGTCGAGAAAGTGGATACGTGGTAGAGGGCGAGAAATAAGTACAACAGAACATGCGGAAGATAAATGACTATGTTTGACTGCTTATTTAGGGATCGATACACCTATTTACCGGGTAGCGATACACCGCAGCGTGCACATTTGATGTTCTTGTCCAGGCTGACATCAAAGGGATGATTTAGACTTGTAAGGAGTATGATAACTGAACAGACCCACCATAAGGCGATAAGACCAAGTGGGAAGCAAGCCTAGTAAAAGAAAACCAAGTGAATGGATGAAACTTTTTCTCTGGACAGAATATGAATCAAGACATACAATTGCTGTGATGATTCCACACATGCCGTATTCCGTCTTTTGTTCGTGCTGACCTTGCGCGCACTGCGCGAACACTGTCAGGTAGTCAGAATACATTGTTCAAATCAACAAGACAAATATTTACATTGGTCGCGGTATTGCTGGCCAACATTTGCAGGGGGAACGACATTGACAACGTTTGGGGCAACTCCAACTGGTGGGCCTTGAGGAACTGGGTAGGAAGGAGGTTGCTTTTCAGACATCGTGGGTTGAAGGAATAAAGATAACAGAACCGCACTTTTGACACGACTCTCTTTTTATATATAATTCGCGACACACCGCTCACGGCAAGATTCATCTGACTCAATAACGTTGTCTACTGTCACCGCCCGCAGCGCAAGGATCAATCAAGGGTCATGCATTCATGTCATTAAGGAGGACCCCTGACATAGTATGGCTTAGAGGTGTCCCCCAACGAGGTCAGAAGTTCCTTGCCTAGATGGGATTTCCAAGAAATTCTGTCCGGAAAGGAAACCGACCGCTATAAGTTATACATCAAACTTGTAGTTCTTGAGTTCTGACCTAAACGAGTTTAGCGTACTTTATCCGACATTTGATCCATTTAATGCTGAGGCTGTGGGGGTTTCGGCTGTGTTCAAAAGCACCCTGGTTCTCAAGGCAACTCCACGAGTTCTCGACAGTCTTGATGCTTACGCCATTGGATCCTTTTGAGAGGGTTGATCTTAACGCTGAAGTGAGGTGTAGGGGATCGCGGCTTTTGCCAACTCAAGCACCGACTTTAATGACTTCCGATCCTAAAATTTTTCCCCGGCTGCGCTCGAAAATATTTATGTTCCTAAACCGTAGACAGATTTGGATTGCAGTGTTACAGCCATACTCATATCGACAGGCCCGATCAAAAACACAAGTCGGCCGACGGTATTATCAACCGGCAGAATGACCAAAAAGCTCCCAAGTTCGCCCAAAGACCACTTCCCAGCACTGATTCCTGTTCTACGACAAATATCATCGTCACCTCCTTTAATGACATATGAATTGCAATTTCTTTTATGATGTCTCA